>Ga0233449_1003857_pt1 | contig 10630 bp, 10 predicted proteins | sample SI_124_October20_FD_183012 | JGI IMG/M metagenome (GOLD analysis project Ga0233449, IMG submission 183012) | Seawater microbial communities from Saanich Inlet, British Columbia, Canada - SI_124_October2016_200_MG | ecosystem: Environmental > Aquatic > Marine > Inlet | place: Canada: British... | reverse complement strand
AGGAAGAATTCCAGCTGAGAGAAACACACAATACAAAATGTTAAAAAAGTTTGAAACAGAAAATGAAGTTGAAGAGGGGCTAGATAAGATTACAGATTATTCTCAATTTGGATCATACGCAGAATTAATTAAAATTAATAAATTCAAATACAAAAATCCAAGAGAAGAATAATTGTCAGCCTTAGAAAAGGCAATAATACATTCAAAGAATATCGGTATTGATGAATGTGAAGTTGTTGTCGTTAAAAAAAATATCACAACAGTAAGAATCACAGATTCAGAAATTGTAGAGATTAAACAAAATTTTGATAAAAATTATGGAGTAAGAATCATTCATCAAAAAAAAATTACATCAATACAAACAACCAATAAAGAAAACATATTAGATTCAATTGAAAATGGATTAAAAACAACTCTAAAACTAAGACCTAGAGAATTTTGGAAAGGTTTACCAGAAAAGAAAGAATTTACACAATTAGAAGGGACTTTTGATAAAAAATTAAAGCAAATTTCAGGTTCAAAAGCAACTGATATCGCTCAAAATATGATTAATTCATCTGAAAATAAAAAAATAGACACAATTACAGGTTCATTAAACATTGTTTACGAAAATTTTGAATTAAGTAATTCTAACGAACTAAATTTCAATAATGAATCTACATACATTTCAGGAATTATTAATGCAGAATCAGAACACAGTACATTACCAGTTTCAGGAATTGGTCATGCATGTGGTAGAACATTATCAAAATTTTCTCCAGAACAAATAGGATTAGATGCAAAAAATATGTGTATAGATTCAATTAATCCCCAAAAAATTAATTCAGAGAAATATTCTATAATTTTTGATCCCTATTCAGTAGGAGAATTGTTAGCATTTGTTGTAGCAGCAAATTTTAATTTTAAAACATTCAAAGAAAAAAAAAGTTGTTTTTCAAATAATTTTAAAAATAAAATATCAACAGAGGAATTCAATTTAACAGATGACCCACACATACCAGAAGGCATTGGAACAAAATCAATAGATGATGAAGGAATAAAAACAGAGAAAATAAAATTAATTGAAAATGGTATTTTTAAAAATAGTTTTTCAAACCTTTATGATAGTTACAAAGAAGGAGAAAAAGAATCATCAGGTAATGCGATACGAATGGGTTCACCCATGGGAAGAAGTGCAGAACCAATTCCAATTTCAGCACCACATAATCTGACAATTACACAAGGGAGTAGCTCACAAGAAGATATGATTAAAGATACAAAACATGGGTTGTTAGTGGGAAGATTATGGTACACATATGCAGTAAATCCAATCAAAGGTGATTTTTCATGTACTGCAAGAAGCGGAATTAGAATAATTAAAAATGGAAAGATAGTAGGACCAGGAAAATCAGTAAGAATTGTACACAATCTTCCAACATTATTAAAAAATATTTCAGATATTGGAAATGATCAAAGAAGAGTTATGCAATGGGCATCATTGCCATCAATTACCCCCTCAATCAAAGTTGAAGATATAGCAGTGAATTCAATTTAAAATATCAAATCTAGGCACAAATTATTTAAAAAATGTGGTTATGAGATACAAAACATAACCTGTGACCAAAATTATGCCCATGGGTTTCTTAATTATGTGAGTTTTCAAACCAATTAACAACGAAATACTAAAGATAATCATTATCGCGTAATCGACATAAACATCAGCAGTAATCAAAATACCTCCAAGAGATGCACCAACACCCATGATCATTAAAATGTTGTAGATGTTACTTCCAATAATATTTCCAATTCCTATATCAGTATGTCCTTTACGAATTGCAATTATAGAAGTAATTAATTCTGGAAGAGACGTTCCAACTGCAATTACAGTCAATCCAATAATTTTTTCAGATAAACCAAATTCAGTTGCAATAATTACAGCATTGTCTACTGTAAGGATAGCTCCGATATACAAAACAATAATACCAATTCCAATTAATCCAATAGATTTTAGATAAATATTATTTTTACCAGAATCAGAATCGGCTTTACTTTTTTCTCTTTGTTTTAATACATTTCTAAATGTATAAACTGCAAAAATACCCAATCCAATAAGGAGTAAAAGACCATCATATTGCGAAAGTTCACCATCGATAGATAATAAAACAAGTAATGCAGTAACACCCAACATTATTGGGATTTCTTTTCGTAATACAGATTTTTGAATTGCAAGAGGAGCAAGAATTGCAGCAACACCGATAACCATTCCAACATTAGCAATATTACTTCCAATAATATTTCCCAAAATTATTGCACTATGATCTCCAGCAGCTGCAATACTTGCAGCAAGTTCAGGGGTAGATGTACCATATGCAACAATGGTCATACCAATTACAAGATTACTAATACGAAATTTTTTAGCAATAGCAACACCGCCACTAACTAACCAATTTCCACCAAAACATAACATTACTAATCCAATTAACAATAATACTGCGCTTAGTATTACTTCCATAATCAAATTTTAGATAATGGTTGTTTAAAGGAGATGATTCATTATAATTTTACAAGTTTACCAATTCAAGTTAAGTTCAGTAAAATCATAAATATGAAAAATATAGGCTCAATAATTCGATCTAAAATACAAAATTAGGTGTAAAAAAACCACTCAGATGGATCAATAATAAACAAGTCAAAGACTAATAAGGTAACGTACCGTACTATACGGTATAATGAAAGCAAGACTAACATATGTACCACTAGAAGTTGCAGATCAATTTGAAGACTTTATCATAAAGAGAGAAGAGCAAATTCTAGATGCAGTAAAAGCAAGAACCAGAGATTTCAGCACGTTATCTTTGTTAAAGTTGTTATACCAACTTAAAGGAAATCCAATGACATTTTCACATCTATATTCAAAATCAAAAATTAGAATGAAAAGATCATTTTTGAATTATTTGCATCTATGTGTAGATTATAATTTCATTGAAAAAGAAACAGTAGGACCAAATGTAATCTACACAATTACAGACAAAGGAAGAGTAATGCTAAATTTATTCATGCAAAAAAGTAATTAGATAGAGTATATCGAGGCAAACTGTGGAAAAAGAATTTCCAGAAGCAGAAGTATTTCCAATTAAAAAAATGGAATTAAAAAATCCAATAATTTTTGCAGGATTTGTTGGAGCAGGACTTGTAGGTCCTCTTTCAATTAATCACATGATTGTAGAATTAAAAATGACAGAAATTGCAGTTATGAGATCAAAATATCTTCCACCATCAACTGTTTTTATGAGAGGAAGATTACGCCATCCTTTTAGATTCTATGCAAATCCAGAAGGAACAATTTGTGCAATAATTTGTGAAATAACATTACGAATGGAAGGACTGTATACATTAGTATCATCAATTTTAGATTGGGCAGAAAATAATGGATCTAAAGAAATTGTGATTTTAGATGGAGTTGCAAGTACCGAACATGATGATAAAGCATATTGTGCTGCAGAAGAAGATTTAGTTAGAACAATGGCAGATAAAGACATCAGTTTAATTCCTCAGGGGTTCATTACAGGAATTCCAGGTGGAATACTAAATGAATGCCTAGTAAGAGAAATTCAAGGATTGACATTATTAGCAAAAGCAAACAAAACAGAGCCTGATGTAGGGGCCGCTGCAACCCTAATTGAAGCATTAAACAGATTTTATGAAATGAAAATTAATACATCAGAACTCCAAAAGGAAAAAGACAGAATACATTCAGAATTCAGTGAATTGTCTCAAAAATATGTAGAGCACAGAGAAGAAACATCTGGAATGTATATGTGATCGAAATAACAAGCAAATTCTTTTATTCACAATAAATGTGCAACAAACTATGGCTTTAACATACAAAAAAGCAGGAGTAGATATTTCAAAAATTAAACAAAGCCAAAAAGCAATTGGAAAATTAATTGCATCAACACACAAACTTCAGAAAAAAGCAAAGATGACACATGGGTTTGGACATTATGCAGGGATAGTTGAAATTCCAGGTGGAAAACTATTAGCTACACATACAGATGGGGTCGGAACTAAAGTTGTAATTGCAAATATGATGAAAAAATACAACACAATAGGAATTGATTGTGTTGCAATGAATGTAAATGACATAATCTGCATTGGTGCAACACCAATATCATTTGTAGATTATATTGCTTCAAACAAAAATGATGTAGGCATATTTAAAAAAATTGTAGAAGGGTTAGTAAAAGGTGCAAAAAAATCTACAATGCCAATTGTTGGTGGAGAAACTGCAATCATGCCAGATGTTATCGAAGGAAAAGGATTTGCATTTGATTTAGCAGGAATGGTTGTAGGGTTATTAGATAAAAAAGATATGGTTTTAGGAAATAAAATTAAAGCAGGTGATGCAATTATTGGAGTAAATAGTTCAGGAATTCATTCAAACGGATATTCACTTGCAAGAAAAGCTTTGCTAACAAAATATTCAGTTAAAGACAAAGTTAAAGGAGTTGGAACCATAGGCGATGCATTACTAACACCTACAGAAATCTATACAAATCCAGTTCTCGAAATTAATCAAAAATGTAAGATAAATGGATTAGCACACATTACAGGAGGTTCATTTACCAAACTATTACGCCTCAAAAACATAGGTTATGAAATAGACTCACTTCCAAAAATACCTCCAATTATGGGATTAATACAAGATCAAGGGGTGAAGGCAGAAGAAATGTACAAAACTTTCAACATGGGAGTAGGATTCTGCATAATGGCACCAAAAGATCAAGTTAGCAAAATTAAATCAATATTTAAAAAACATAAGATCAAAAGCCAGCAAATAGGACAAGTAATTTCTAAAAAAGGAGTAACAGTAAACTCAATAAAAATTACTTAATTTAACAATAAAAAAATAATTTTTAACTCAACACCACCTTATATGACAGATTTCTTTGATTTTATTAGATAATAATGAGTGAAGCCCATTTTATTGAAACAATAATCGGAGTAGGAATACTTCTTTTTGCAGCTAAATTAATGGCAGAACTTTTCCTCAGATTAAAACTTCCAATTGTGTTAGGAGAATTAATTGCAGGTATGATTGTGGGGCCATTTGCATTAGGAGGATTGCAAATAATTGATGGAAAACAATTGTTGCAAATTAACGATGAGATCAAAATATTAGGAGAAATGGGTGCAATTGTAATTTTATTCATGGCAGGGCTTGAAATGACACCAAAAGAATTTCTCAAAGGTGGAAAAGCAGCATTCGTAGTTGGAACATTAGGAGTAGTCATTCCATTCTTTGTAGGACTCGCAGTTTTCCAATTATTTGGATTTGATGCATTACAATCAATGCTCATTGCAACAGCGCTTACAGCGACAAGTATTGCAATTTCAATTCAAGTGTTAAGTGAATTTGGAAAACTCAAAACACCCGAAGCTAGACTCATCATAGGTGCCGCAATTGTAGATGATATCCTAGCAATTGCAGTTCTATCAGTAGTAACATCCATTGCAGGATCAGATGGAGGAGTGGATAACATAGACATTACAGAAGTAACAATTACAATTTTACAAGTATTAGGATTCTTTGCAATAATGCTCATTGTAGCAGTAGTTGTAATTCCAAAAGTAATCACACCAAGAATATGGAAAGCAAAAGGAAGTGTTGAAGGAATAGCTACTGCGGCGTTCTTTGGTGCAGCGGCTCTTGCAGGGTCCATAGGTTTGTCGCCGATTGTAGGTGCATTTGCTGTAGGCATGGCATTATCAACAACCAAAGTATTTGAAAAGGTAGAGAATTATGTTGGGAAAATTGGTTTAATTTTTGCACCACTATTTTTTGCAATCATCGGTGCACAAGTAGATCTAAGAGCAGTAGATTTGAATATTTTGATATTAAGTGCAGTCATAGTAATAGTTGCAGTCACAACAAAATTATTCGGATGTGGTCTTCCTGCAATGTATTTTTTAAAAAGCAAGCAAAAAGGAATGCGCGTAGGGATTGGAATGATTTCAAGAGGGGAAGTAGGATTAATTGTAGCAGGTGTTGGAATAACAGCTGGAATTCTTACATCAGAAGTATACTCTACAATCATAATCATGGTAGTAGTAACAACCATCATCACTCCAATTTGGTTAAAAATTGAATATAGAAAAGAGCAGAAAAATGACAATAATGAATCAAATAAAACAGTAGAACAAAAATCAGAATAAATTTTAACGGTGTTAGATCAGTAATATTCATGAATAAATTAGATCCAGTATTATCTAAAGCATGTACTGAGATTACAAAGAATCTTTTAACAATTAATGAACCAAGTAAAAAACAAGTCAAAGAAGAAATTATTAAAATTTGTACAAAATATGCATTAGACAGAATTCCAAAAAATTATGAAATATTATCAATGGCAAGTAATTATGATTTTGATAAATTAAAAAAAGTACTGATAAGAAAACCTGCAAAAACAGCATCAGGAGTATCAGTTGTAGCATTAATGCCAAAACCATATGCATGTCCACATGGAAGATGTACTTATTGCCCAGGTGGAATTGAATTTAATTCTCCAAACAGCTATACAGGAAAAGAACCATCATCATTAAATGCAATTGAAAATGAATTTGATCCTAAATTACAAATCACATCAAAAATTGAAAAATTAATTGCATTTGGACATGATCCATCAAAAATGGAAATTGTGATTGTAGGTGGAACTTTTCTATTTATGCCAAAAGACTATCAAGAAAATTTTATCAAATCATGTTATGATGCACAAAATGGAATAGATTCAAAAAATTTGGAAGAAGCCAAATTAAATAATGAACATGCAGAAATAAGAAATGTAGGATTTACAATTGAAACAAAACCAGATTATTGTAAAAAAGATCATGTTGATTTAATGTTAAGTTATGGAGTTACAAGAGTAGAGATAGGAGTTCAATCATTACAAGAAAGAGTTTACAAAATTATCAATAGAGGACATGATTATAATGATGTAATAGAATCATTTCAAATTTCAAAAGATGCAGGATACAAAATTGTTGCACATATGATGCCAGGGTTACCTACAATGACACCAGAGGGAGATATTGCAGATTTTAAGAAATTATTTTCAGATTCGCAATTACGCCCAGATATGTTGAAAATTTATCCCTCATTAGTAATTGAAAATACACCATTGTATGAAGAATACAAGCAAGGAAAATACACACCATATTCAGATGATGAAATGATCAGAGTGCTAACAGAAGCAAAAAAGAAGGTTCCAAAATGGGTTAGAATCATGAGAGTGCAAAGGGAAATTTCACCAAAAGAAATCATAGCAGGACCAAAATCAGGAAACTTGAGACAAATTGTACATCAAAATCTTGCAAAACAAGGATTATCATGTAAATGTATTAGATGTAGAGAAGCAGGATTAACAAATAGAAAAACAGACAATGGAGACATAAAATTAAACAGAATAGATTATGACTCCTCAGGAGGAAAAGAGGTTTTCTTATCATATGAAGACAAAAATGAATCAATTTACGGATTTTTGAGATTAAGAAAACCAAGTACTGAAGCACATAGAGATGAAATTAATGATGATACATGCATAGTTAGAGAAATTCACGTATATGGAAAATCGTTAAAATTAGGAGAGAAGGAAACAGATGAAATTCAACATTCAGGGCTAGGAAAAAATTTGATGAAAGAAGCTGAAAAAATATCTAAAGAGGAATTTGATGCAAAAAAAATACTAGTAATTAGTGCAGTTGGGACAAGAGAATATTATCAAAAATTAGGGTATTCGTTATATGGGCCATACATGTCCAAAATATTGAATTAGTGAAAAAATGTCAGAAGAAAAAATTATTGGTAAAGGAACATGGATAGATAAATTAGCATTAGAATTAATTGAACGTGAAAAAATACTAGGAAGAAAATTAGATCTAATAAGAGTAGAAAGCGGATTGGGAGCTTCAGGAATTCCACACATTGGAAGTTTAGGAGATGCAGTTAGAGCATATGGAGTAAAATTAGCATTAGAAAATCAAGGGTACAAATCAGAACTAATTGCATACTCAGATGATCTAGATGGATTAAGAAAAATTCCAGAAGGAATGCAAGAATTTGGGTTAGAAGAACATATTGGAAAACCAGTATCATTAATTCCAGACCCTTATGGATGTCATGATTCATACGGTATGCATATGAGCAGTATTCTTCTAGATGGATTAGATAAAGTTGGAATAAAATATGAATTCAGAAGAGCTATAGACACATACAAGCAAGGATTACTAAAAGATCACATTCATACAATATTACAAAATAGTGTAAAAATTGGAGATGCGATTTCTGAATTAGTAGGACAAGAAAAATATCAGAAATATCTACCATATTTTCCAGTGTGTGCAGAATGTAATCGACTCTACACTGCAGAAGCTACAGAATACATTAGTAATGAAAAGAAAGTCAAATACAAATGTCATGATACAGAAATTGGTTCAAAAATGATCAAAGGTTGCGGTCATGAAGGAGAGGCAGACATCACAAAAGATTTAGGAAAATTAGCCTGGAAAGTAGAATTTGCAGCACGTTGGTCTGCATTTGACATTAGATTTGAAGCATATGGAAAGGACATCATGGATTCAGTAAAAGTAAACGACTGGGTGGCAGATGAAATTTTAGGAGTACCACATCCACATCATGTAAAATATGAAATGTTTTTAGATAAAGGAGGGAAAAAGATTTCAAAATCATTAGGCAATGTAATTACAGCACAAAAATGGTTGGAATTTGGTAATTCAAAATCAATTCTATTATTACTATACAAAAGAATTACAGGAGCTAGAGAATTAGGATTTGATGACATTCCAGGATTAATGAACGAGTATAATGAACTTGAAGATACTTATTTTGGTAGAATCAAAGTGGATAATCAAGCAAAATTAACTAAATTAAAAGGACTATACGAATATGTTAATTTACTTAATCCACCAAAACAATCAAGCATTCATATTAATTACAGACTTTTAATTGAACTAACAAAAATTTTCAAAGAAGATAGAAATGAAAGAGTAATGAAAAAACTAATGGATTATGGAGTAATAAAAAACCCAGAACCAGAAATTGAAAAATTAATTGAAATTGCTGGAAATTATTCAGATGAGTTTGATGAACAGGAAAAAACAGAAGTAAATTTAAACGATATATCTAAAAAAGCATTAGGAACATTGGTTACAGCATTACAAGAAGAGGAAGAACCGGAAGATATTCAAAATACAATATATCAAATTGCAAAAGCAAATGGAGTACAACCAAAAGATTTCTTTAAAATATTATATCAAATAATTCTTGGAACTTCCAGAGGACCCAAAATAGGCCCATTCATCACAGATATCGGTAGAAAGCAAGTTGCTAAAACACTATCAGAGTATCTTTAATCATGGTTCACGGAGAACATAACAAAAGTAGAAACAGTGGAGGATTTGCATTAATAATTTTAGGCGCATTGATGCTAATAATAGGACCACAAGAAGCAATTGTTCCAAAAAGTTTGAGCGTCATAGTATGGATTGGAGGTATATCTATTGGAGGAATTGGATTTTATCTAAAATTTATCAAAAACAGGGTAAAACGTCAATAAAGAAAGGTTCATCTTTTGGAAAAGAAGAGGTAAGACCATGGGATTTTTTAGTAGAAAGAAAGCAGAAGTAGAGGAAAATAATGAATCTATACTAAAAGAAGTAGAAACAGAAGTAGAAACAGAAGTAGAAACAGAAGTAGAAACAGAAGTAGAAACAGAAGTAGAAAGACATCAAAATGAATTTAGAACAAAACAAGACGAGATTACAAATATTACAGAGAAAATTAAAACAGTCAAAGAAGAATACGATACAACAGTTAGTAATTTAATGTTAATAAAAAAAGAGTTTAACCAAAAAAAGATGGAATTAGACATAGTACAAAGAGAATATAGAGAGATAAGAGAGAAAATTAAAAATTCTCAACAAATTAAAGATACAAAATCAATTAATGATTTCAATAAAACTGAAAAAGAATTCAAAAAAATAAAAGAGGAATTAAATAAAATGACAAAAGAACATGGTGAAATTAAAGAACAAATTGTAAAAGGACAATCATCATTACAGGGAATAAGAAAACAACAAGTAGAAGTAGGGAAAGAATTAGATGAAGCAAATTCTAGATTAAACAACGCAAAAGAAAAATTAAATAAAAAAGATCAATTACAAGATACAAGAGTCTTAACTCCAAAAGAAAAAAAAGACACCAAAGAAGAAAATTCTAGTAAAAAAACTAATGCAGGCATAATTGAGGCTGCAAGTATAGTTGTAGGGTCATTAAAATCAAAATTAACTACAACACAAAAAGAATTAGAGGAAATACAAGTACTTTTAGAAGAAGAAAGAGAAGCACACAAAAAAACACGAGAAGAATTAATGAAAATTAAATCAACAAATTAAAAATCATTAAAATATTTTTTCCATTTTAATTTTAGTTCTTCTTCAGTTTTACCCAAATCATAAAGTGGAGAAGTAACTGCAGAAATAGATGAAATAGATACTAGTACAATGGAATTAATTGGACTTTGAATTCCATTAGTTCGATAATGATTAAGGATTTCAACATACAAAGGAGTATCTT
>Ga0233449_1003849_pt1 | contig 10646 bp, 12 predicted proteins | sample SI_124_October20_FD_183012 | JGI IMG/M metagenome (GOLD analysis project Ga0233449, IMG submission 183012) | Seawater microbial communities from Saanich Inlet, British Columbia, Canada - SI_124_October2016_200_MG | ecosystem: Environmental > Aquatic > Marine > Inlet | place: Canada: British... | reverse complement strand
TAGATACGGCTTTTCTTCGTTCAATTTCTTGATAGCGTCAGTGTACTTAGAGAGCGCGTTATTCCCTAGCTCCGTAGCCCTGGCTCTCTTCTTAATGTTCTCAATTGCCGTATCTGCCTTATCTGCCTTCACTTTATCGGGAAACTTTTCAATCGGATTCACCATATCCTCATACGCATTCTGTATTTTGAATAGCTGATTCAGATATGCTTCCTCTGTTAGATACGGCTTTTCTTCGTTCAATTTCTTGATAGCGTCAGTGTACTTAGAGAGCGCGTTATTCCCTAGCTCCGTAGCCCTGGCTCTCTTCTTAATGTTCTCAATTGCCGTATCTGCCTTATCTGCCAGTCTGTCTTCATTCCTCATCTCCGCATTCATGCGAGCAGCGACACTATCAGCAACTTCCTGTTCAATCTCTTGACGTGCGCCGATAGCTTTATTGCCACGTATTATCATCGCTTCAGTACCTAGAAACTCCTTATCCTCTTCATCTCTAATCTTCTTAAACTTCTTAAATCGTTTCTCATAGAGAGATGTTGCGGCTTCAAGATTTATTCCTGCGGGAACAGACACCTTCCCGTTTTTAGTAAGTTGATCCTTCAGGACTCTACGTCTAGCCCTCTCCATTTTTTTGTAAGCTGCGATTACTTTTCTCGGAGCATCTTCAATATCTTCTGGAACAATTATTGGTGCGTCCAATTTCGCCAATTGACTTTTAATTGTCCCTTCAGCGCCTATAATCTCGTTTAATGCTCTAACTATATCATTAAGGTTTTTAATAGCAGGTAGATTGAATTCCAATAACTTATCACCAAGCCTCTCACCAAGAAGATTAATATTAGTACGGAGCCTTTCTATTGCAGCACTAGCAGTATCAGCCGCCGATTCAGCTCCACCCGCGAAATGCTCCTGCATCGCTGCTGAGAATCTAGGTAAAAAGTCTTCTGTAATTACCTCGCCAGTCTCAAGCATCTTGCTTAACTCGGCAGTAGTTACTCCCATTGCATCAGAAGCTATCTTGAATGCTCCAGGAAGCCGCTCGCCAAGCTGTCCTCGCAGCTCTTCAGCAGACACCTTGCCCTTACTGATCATCTGGGTTAGCGCTCTCATAACGCCGTCTGTATCAGCCGCTGAGAGACGTAGAGTTGCTGCTGCACTAGATACGGCTAAAAATGCTTTACGTGTCTCCTCTCCTTGTAGGGCTGTCCCTTTGGTAGCAGCAGATAGTTTGGCAAATCCACTGACTGAGGCTTCAAGGTTGATACCTAGTTTTCTCGTGGTGGAGATCACGAATGCTGAGTTTGACGTAAAATCAGTCAAGCCATCGGAAGCGAACTTCAGCGTCTGGAACATTGCCTCGAACTTGATAGCAGTACGTACACTAAAGATAATCAATCTACGCAAACCATCAGCCATAGCAACGGCGGCGGCTATAAATCCGACCATCCCTAGGCCAGTTTGATTAATTGCTGTGCCTAAAGAGCGAATACGTCCAGCGATAGGGCCGAGCGGCCCCTGATAGGCCGCCATTACGGATGACATCTTAGTGAAGATAGTTTGGTTCTTGCGAACAGTCTTCCCTAGCTTCTCTTGACCTTTAACAGCTGTTTTGAGAGCCTTGTTTTTATCTGCAAGAGCTTTCCGTAAATCAACAGCAGAAGTCCGTCCAGCAACCATTGAGTCCTTGAAGGCACCCATCGACCTACGAGCTTGTTTCGCAGTATTAACAGATGTTTTGAGAGCCTTGTTTTTGTCTGCAAGAGCTTTCCGTAAATCAGCAGCAGAAATCCGTCCAGTAGCCATTGAGTCCTTGAAGGCATCCATCGACCTACGAGCTTGTTTCGCAGTAACGTCAGACCTGTTTAACTCATTAGATAGCTTGTTATAAGCAGCGATTACATGAGTAGCAGACTTCTTCCCTCCCTCACCAATTCTTCGCGCAGATGCAGCGAATGTGAACGCCTGTCGCCTTGCACTGGCAATTGCGGTCTCAGCATTCTTGAATGGCTTATCGATGCCTTCACCGATAGACTTTTTACCAACTGCCTCTATCTTTTTAACACCAGACAGAAGTTTATTGAGATTGCTGAGAGCCTTCCCAATCTCAATCTCTACATCAATACCGACTTCAGTTGCCACAATAGTCTCCTACTTATCTGAAGACTCTGCCTTCAACTGAAAATATGCCGCCCACTCGTTTAATTCACTGATTGACCACTGTTCAATCTCACTGGTGGACTTGTGTAAGTGTTCAGCCAACTGCAAAACAAAATATCGTCCTGAGTCGGCCTTTAGTTTCCCAAGTGATCATCTATGTCATCTGACTCAGTGATCTTTCCAGCTACTTTTGCAAGTATATAAGGATCTACCTTATTCATCAAGGCGAACTTGTCGCCCATGGTAAATAGCTTGTCGCCTTCGCTATCCAGAGCTTTAAGAATGAGTGTATAGGCTAACATTTCGATATTGTCATCCTTTGCCATCGCATAGAGCTTCTTTTGCTCTGCCAATGTGAAAGGCTTATAGTAAACCTTCAAAGGATTCTCATCATCCCCCCACTCTGGAACATCAATAGAATTGATCTCCTTTGCGGAAAAATGGGCCGTCATGTTATCCAATACACTCATTCAATTCTCCTAATTAAGCCGCTACAACAAATGCAAGTTCACCAGATCCCTGGAAGGAAACTGTAGCTTCAACAACTCCATCATGAGCTGAAGAAATAGATACTCCAGTAATAATCACTGTACCAGAAACCTGACCATCAGTGGTGCTGTCGTCAAGAACAGCTACCAACGTACCCGAAACACCTTCCCAGTTCAGGGAGGCATCATCTATTTGAGCAAATCCAAAACCTGCGTCTGCTGTATCATAATAAATATCAGCAGAACCACTCCATGAAGTAGATCCAGCAGCATAAGTTAATGCTGGAGCTGGAGTATTCATTGTTGGAAATGTCGTTTGATATGTTTCAGCAGACATATCAATTGAAAAACTGCGAAGCTCTCCAGCCGCGCCCGATGCAAAAGTGATTGACCCTTCGCTACCTTGAATCTGTGCCATCTTATTTCTCCGTAATTACAAACTTGATAACCTATGGTAAGGCACAGAAACATTCATCTGATACCAACCGTTACTAATGCCAACCCTTGTGGTAGTCGGCAACTTAAAGTTAATCCCGCTTTGCACCGCATTACGGAAAATACCAGACAGTGTATCAGCGTACCCTCTGGCTGTTGCTGATCCGGTATGTTCTGGTGTGAAGATCTGAATCACCAATAAACCAATTTGATTATATTTGGTCATCGTTGAGGACTGATCTTCTCCAGACAGGATAGTCAAACTAATCCAAGACGTTCCTGCCACTGGCGTATAGTCTACACCATCCCACGCTATATCTGTAGTAACCCAATTGTTACTCAATAGAGTTTCTATCGTCTGTCTGTCAGCTTCAAGACCCATGCTTGGCCCTTATTTCCGCTACAGACAATGCAACAAATTGTCTTGGTGCTTGAGTTGCTGTACCTTGCTCAAGATACTCAATATAATTCACACCATTACTAATATGAATTGATTTCATATTAGACGGTATCTTTTTCGTGTTCTGTAACTTATTTACAATCTGTGGAGGACTTTTCTTAGACCCTCTCGTTTTAAAGTTCGCAGCATAACCAATATTCCAATTGCTAGACGAAAAGCCTGTATCTACAGGATTACGTGTCACAATACGGCGAAACAAATCATTCGCAATATCTTTGATCTGAGCGTGAGCATCCCTCTTTATACTCTCGTTGATCTTTTTGATTGATGTGGTGAACTTAATCATCGTAACTGCAAATACCAAAGTGACTGAGATACGTCCTGCTGAAAATCAACAATACTATACTCTACAGAATTGTAAACAACTGTATCATCTTTTGAAGGAGTTGGGGTTAATTCATCCACGAGAAGCATTGCTTTTAAATCAGTTGCAAGAATATGGTCAGCTATATCTTCCTGATCATACTTTGTAATTAAAGCCTTTACTGAATAGTCCGTGGCAGTCTGAGTTACCGCCCCAGTAGACGTGTTGTATGTCGCTGAACTCTGATCCTTATAGGTGATAGACTGCCATAAGGATACCGTTGCATCCTTGGCTGTCTGTACCGCTGACTGGACAGTAGTTAAAAGACTCATCGTATTACTCTAGCAACCCCAATACCGCCACGTCCCGTAGATAATGCGCCCCAATGACCAATCATCTCACGGACGATCTCTGGCAACACATCCAGTCTATCTCCTGCATTGAACTTAACATTTATCTTGTCAGCCTTAATCGCACCAATCCCCTTGCCTTCTGAAGCAGCAGTCAGATCAGAGCTAATTAAATGTCGAGCGAATTCAGCAGTAGCGTTAGTAATGTCTGTCGGGATTTCAGTTGTCGCTACCGAGTATCCGTCCTTATCACGTACAGAAGATCTGGGCCAACGTAAAGCCTGTGCTTCTGTATGCTTGTCTCCAATCCAAGAAAGCCTTTCATCAAGAATGCGAGTCGCCATCTTGAGTGCTTTCTCTTTATCATCAGTCGATGCTCCAGTCCATGCTGTAGCGTACAAGTGGTTAGAATGATAGGTATCTGAAGCAGCTACAGTGATATAGCTGTCACTGGAAGCTCCACCTATAGTTGCGTCAAGGGACATCTATTTGCGCTCCAATTCAATCCACCCATCTTTTAACTTCTCGTCTATGTCGTCAGCGCTAACTTTCATAGTCTGACTACCACGTTTCATTGTGATAACTGACTTACGCGCCTTCACGGAAGACTTCATGGTTGGTAGCTCTTCAATCTCTTCTTCGTCTATATGGAGGCTTCCACTGCTCATTTCTGCACAACCCAATCACCCAGCTTGAAGTTCTCAACCTCATCAGGATGTACATCCGCACTCAACTCGCCTTTAACCATGCGAACGAGCTTTGATTTTACCACTGCCTTCTTTTTGGCAGTAGGTTTGCTTTCTACAACTGGTTTTTCAATTCCCAACATAACAATTCCTTAAAAAACCCCCTCCGAAGAGGGGGAAATGCACCGAAGGATTTAGCCAATTAACAGACTGATTGCATCGCTATTCCAGACTTTCGCCTTATACAGAACAGTAATATCAATCATTGCTTTGTTGTAGCCTTTGTAGAAGCTGATCTGATAAACCAGACCGGAGAACGGATCTTCAACTGTCATAACGTCAACAGCAGCGTCACCACCAGCAGGTTTAGCCAAAGGACGCATAGCAAGCTCAACACCAGACTGGTGAAGCATGACATTTGCCGCGAAGCTGTTGCCAACAGTGATAGCCTCATCATCTACAGCCGCCTGACGCAGACCAGTATCACCAATCACAAAGGAACCGCCACTCAACGCAGTATTAACAACGTACTTGTTAGTGGTATCAGCATTGAAAGTGACGATATCACCAGCCAAAATTGTGCCAGAACCTGTATCAGTAGCAATAGTGGTATCACCAATCGCACTTGAAGCGTCATTAACGATGTAGCTAGCACCAGTACCCTTGGTATGAGATACAACCTGACCTGACTCCTTGACCATTGCGCCCTGAAGATCCAGCAAAGTACCCTGACGAAGTAGACTGTCATTGCCGGACTCATTAGCCTTCTGGAGAACTGCCAAGTTCCGCAAGTTTGTACCCGCGTTACTGTTCAGGATCAATGAGAGGCGATTGTCGTCTACAGGAATACCGTTATCAAAGATGATCTGACGTGCTTCAGCCACAGTGTCATGGTTGGAGCTGAAAGGAGTAGTACCAGCAGTACCGACAGCTCGTGATGCACCCTGATAAGCAATAGTAGCAATGTGAGACTCGATGGAGTTAGTGATCCCCTTCATCGCTTGCTTGATCTGATCACCATAAACAGTCTCAAAACCAGAACCGTTATTGACGTGCTTAATGTCTTCACCAGTCCAAGGGATACGAACACTGGCGATCTGGTCCAGAGCCATAGTCTTGGTAGTGACAGTCTGATCATCACCTTCAGGGATGGTCATAGATGGAGTCGCTGAAGTGTTAACAGTTGCTGCTGGAGTCACGAAAGAGCGAACTGTATCGCCCTGAGCTGCTTCCTCTGAACCAGAGTTGATCGTTACTGAAGGGATGAAGCCTACTGCCTCACGGCCCACCTGGTCAGCAGCGATCATGATGTCATTCGCCAGATTAGTTAGTACGTTAGCCATTCTAATATTCCTTTTAATTAAAGTTCGGGTAAAAACCCCGTTAAAACAAAATTGGGTTCCACCGGAACTAAAATCAAAAGGCCAACGCTGTTAACCTGTTTCTTAAATCATATCTGCATGAGTATAATTGTCAACTATTATTTCCCCTTTCCCTACTCTACTTGGTAAAAATAGAATTCTACCTAGTAAAAATAGAATTCTACTCGGTAAAAATAGAATTCTACCTAGTAAAAATAGAATTCTACCTAGTAAAAATAGAATTCTACTTGGTAAAAATAGAACTCTACTCGGTAGAAAAAGGGGACTTTAGAGTATTATGAGTCAACCACCTTGCCGCCCTTCTTAGCGAACGACATTCTAGCAACTGCACCCATCGCATCAAACTCTGCACGAGTAATTGAGTTAGCGCCGCCACCAGAGGTTTCATCAGGAGTGTTGCTCCCACTTGATTTAGCGAAAAGATGGGGGGCCGTCTTACTTAGATCCTTCACCCAATCAGCAATACTCAACGGGGTAACTCCATCCACTCCGTACATCACATTACCATCCCGATCTGACGGAATAGCCTTATCTTCACTGAGGGTGAACGTATTACGAACACGATACATGACATCTTCGATTGCCGAAGCCGCTACTCCAGCCGCTACAGCCGCGTCCTTTGCCGCCCCATCAATAATCAACCCTTCCAGCCGCCCATGTAATGAATTGTTCTTGCCTGTCAGGTCATCAATCTGTTTATCATACTCACCCTTCATGGAGGATACTCGGTTCTCGACCAGTTCATCCACCTTTCCAGAGTCCAATAACTTCTTGTCCTTAATATTCTGTGACTCTTCTTTAAGAGCCTCATACTCATCCAAATCAACTCCATCGAACTTCTTAAAGCCCTCCAAGTCCTTCATCAGTTTTACATTGTTCTGACGGAACTCGTTAAGTTTCTCTTTGGATGTTGCCCCTTCCACCTGAAGCTGAAAACCTCCAGACTCTACTTCAGAATAAAGAGCGCGATGTTCCTCTGGAACTGAATCAATATCACTGACATTGAATTGTAATGACATAGGTTATTTCTCCTGTGTTGTTGTTGAATCTGTGTTTAGACGACTCATCTCGTCTTCCACTGTAACATCAGGTGGAAGTTTCTCGCCTTGTTCCATATTATATAAAAAAGTGTCCATCGAAATCATATCAGCTTGATAAGCCTCGATAAGAGCCTTAATGTCACTGTGACCGAGTGGAGTACGCATGTAATCACGACTCAGCTCAACAGTAATTACGTCCTTAGAGATAGCCGGTTCATTCTGCCATGTGAGACTAATACTCAACGCCCGACTAACACCGTATTCCGCAACCCTGGCGATATTAGACAAAATACCTGACTCATTATTCTGTCGAGTCTGCATAGTCTCTGCCGACTCACTTACACGACTGTCCTTCTCGAACAATCTTGCCGACAACGAACTCATCATTGACTCTTTATTCTTTAATGCGTTCTCCAAAGACCCTAAACCCTGCCCCTGAAACTCAAGAAAGCCAGCTCTCGACTGTGGATCTGGAAGAATCCATGCCGAAGTTGTACCAATATACAATTCCTGATCACTTTGACCCGAAACTCCTGACACCCAAGGGGTAGGTAGTGCTGTAAAGTGGCGACCATGCTCTAAATCCGCTGAACTGCGGTAGTGGGATAGGTTTACATCCACCAAGTCGAGTACAGGTGGCTTCTGTGGAGTACACGATATACCCGCTGTAGTCATTACGATTGCGGGAATGAAATCAAGGGGCTTACCTCTGACTACAGGAGTGTACGACTCAATTAAATCCCCCTCCTCATTATATACAGATACAGTGTACTCATTCTCAATCAATGCGAGAACCCGATAACGTGTCTCTTCAGTAAGGTCAAACTCATCCCTACCAGCAACAACCACAGTCTCCTTCAACACCATAACACCGTCAAACCAGTTAATCAGTGCCTCACTGGGATACTCTACAATCTTTGTGGTTCCCTTCCTGTCATCATAATCCACCAGTAATATATGTCTTCCAGCTATCAAAATGTTTCGCACAGTTGATTCAACCAACTGATCTACATTCTCAGGAAGCTCCGACGGAGGAATCGTCTCTCCAGAACTCTTGTATATCGGCTTCTTGTAAGTCACAACCCCAGTCAGTGCGGTTACAGTCCTACCAGTCGCTCCGTAAAACAAACTCCGATCTAAATACGCACTGTAATCTGTGTCTTCCTGCTTCTGAAGTCTCGGAAGGTATACAGCACCCGCCGACTTAATCGAATCACTGCCAGAGTAACAGTCGCGGCACCGCTTCACTTGTTTAGAATGAAGAGAGAATTCAGGGTGGAATGAATCTACTGGCATAATGGGTATTCCTGATTTAATTTAAAAGGATTCTATTCCTGTGGGATATTTTTAAGATAGTACACTATTGTTGTGAAAGTGTGAAGAATTTGGTATGTTTATTGGTGCGCCTAGGCTGATCCCCGAAAACCAGTGACCTAGACTGGCTGGCGTATTTTTATTTATCTAGGGACATTCTTTAGGAGAACTGTTATGTCACCAAAAAGCAATCCTGCTTACGCCGCAGGAACTATTCACCCTACCATGTACTATGGAGATGTGGAGGTACTGGACTACCAAAACACCACAAAGATTCATATACGGTTCGTTGAAACTGGATATGAGAAGTGGGTCGCCACTAAAGAATTGGGTAGTGGGTCAATCAGAGACAACACACTAGAAATCAGGACTAAGAAAAGAGGATCAAAACACGTACAGGTGGGAGATGTCTATACATCTAACAATTATGGTGACTTCAAGGTACTGGAATATAACGGGTTCAGAAAGGTGACAATCCAATTTATTACAACAGGAACAATCATTACTACAGTATCAACTCAAGTTGATGCAAGAGCTGTGGCGGACCCGTATCTACCAAAATATTACGGTGTCGGCTACCTCGGAGAAGGTCAGTACAACACAGACCACCCAGCTCACACTATATGGTCTAGCATGCTTTATAGATGCTCCTCTGGCAATGAACCAATCACCTATACAGGGGTGACTGTAGAGGACCACTGGCACAACTTCCAAAACTTCGCGAGATTCTATGACTTAAATTATGTGGATGGCTACCATCTTGATAAAGATCTGCTCGACCCTAGATCCAAGATTTATTCAAGGGCCACATGCTGTTTTATCCCACAAAGAATCAATGCGCTACTTACTGATCACAGAAATGACAGAGGAGACCACCCTACTGGAGTGCATCTTGAGAAAGGATCACAAAAGTTTATCGCTCAAATCAACAAGAATGATACAAGGGTCAACTTGGGAAGATATTGCACTCCAAAAGAAGCGAGGGCCGTATATTTGCGTGAAAAAGCAAAATACATCCGGCAGGTAGCTAAACAAGCCCTTACAACAGGACAAATACTGGATACTGTATATACCAACCTGATGCAGTGGGATTTGAGTAGAGACAATGACGGTAAATTGATTGACAATGACAGTAAAGTTACTGATAAGGATTAGATATGGAAATTAAACTTATGCCAAAGCAGTCGTACTGCTTAAACTCACCATCGGAGAGTATCTTGTATGGAGGTGCAAGAATGGGGGGTAAGAGCCACCTTCTCAGAGCAATGTCCATTATCTATGCGTCCAGTGTCCCAAAAATACAGGTCTGCCTACTTAGGAGATCCTACCAAGAACTCACCCAGAATCACCTCCAAGGTGTCGGGGGGTATCCAGACCTACTGGAAGACTTTATAGATAAAGGTCTCTGTACGATCAATTACAGTAAAATGAGGATCGACTTCAAGAACGGTAGTATGATTACACTCCGACACCTCCAGTACGAAAGTGATCTATCCTCAATACAAGGCTCCGCCTATCAACTTATACTTTTTGATGAGGCCGTTACCTTCTCCTGGCACATGTTCCAAACAGTCCGTGCCTGTCTTCGTCTTGGCCCACTAAAAGTCCCAAAAGACTTCCCCTACGTTGTCCCTAGAATTGTAGCTGCATCCAATCCAGGTGGTGCGCATGGTGACGCATGGAAAAAACACTTCGTAGATCATGGAGACAATATTATCTGGAGAGCGCCACCACACGAAGGAGGAATGTTGACGCAATATGTCCCAGCAAAACTCGAAGATAACTCAATTGCACTAGAAAACGATCCGAATTACCGCCAACGACTAATGGGTATGGGAGACCCTGCGATAGTGGAAGCCCATCTCAACGGTGACTGGTCAATAATCCAAGGAGGTGCCTTCTCCGACCTATGGTCACCCATCAGCCACGTCGTAGAACCCTTCCTGTTCTCTGGAATGAATACAGAACTATATGGCAACTTAGGCACCGTCAATAAAGAAGCCTTCTTCTTCTCTAAAGCATACGACTAC
>Ga0233449_1003822_pt1 | contig 10692 bp, 5 predicted proteins | sample SI_124_October20_FD_183012 | JGI IMG/M metagenome (GOLD analysis project Ga0233449, IMG submission 183012) | Seawater microbial communities from Saanich Inlet, British Columbia, Canada - SI_124_October2016_200_MG | ecosystem: Environmental > Aquatic > Marine > Inlet | place: Canada: British... | reverse complement strand
TGTGTGTCAGCGGGAGGGAAAGACGGAACATCCTTCGCGAGAGATGCTCCAAGCATTGAGGTATCTGGGCCAAGAGGCATTGGGCTACCACCGATACTTGAGAAGTCTGAAGTCATGTCAGGTGCGGCTTGAACCTCCCCATACATAGAAGCGCTTGCACTTTCATATCCATCCATATCTTCCTCCTCATATTCTGGTTTTAAGACTCTGAGTAAGGTAACTAATAAGGCAATAATAATTAATGAACCAAAGCCGATTGTAAGAATATTAATCACAACACTTGATGAACCACCTTCATCATCAACTTCTGAACCACTTGTTGGAGAGATCCGTTGCAAGGTGATTTCCATTGTTGAAGATTGAGCATCTTCAACTGTATTTGATTTAGCCCAAAGAATGAACGAAACAGTAACTTCTTCCGAATCCAAGTTAATGAGAGTTCCTTCGCTTACTTCAACGGTCACGTGAATAATTCTTTCATCACCAGGTGCACTTGTTTCAAGAACAACTGTTCGGTCTTGCTGATTTATTCGAACTGTCATGTAATTAGAAGATTCGCCGGCATCAAGAGAAATATCCACGCTTTGAACTCCAGTGTATTGATTTCTCAACACGAAGAGTAACTCCAATTCTTCAGTTGGCTCAGAGATTGTAACCGAAGATGGCTCAATCAAACGAAGCCAGTTTTGGCTACCAACACTAAAAATTGCAGTTCCAGAGCCGCTTTGAGTTGGGTCATTTACACTTGTCGAAACTACATCCATAGAGATTTGACCAGAAATATCCTCATCAAAAGCAAACTTTACTGTTATGTTTGTTGAAGCCCCAGGCGCAATAGCAATAGTCGTATTATCATTCAAACTGTCAATGTACGCACTCATTCCATCGGGGGTCACCAATGAAATCTCAAAACTATCATCCTCATTACCGTCATTTCGTATTTCAAACTGAATTGATTTCTCGCGGTCACCGGGAATGTAGGATTCCTCGGGGTCTTCATCACTAACCCAAGGGGCTGATGTTGGCAATACCTCAACAGAAATTATTACCGAATCGTAAACGCTTAAATCATCGATAGAGACAACATTTACTCTTGCACTGTATAACCTTGGAGGCAACATTAGAGGCATTGGTAAATTAAGAGTAATAGAAGTTGAACCTTCCCAAGCATCTAATACCGTTGTTTCAGAAGTTGATAATTCACCCCCTAAATGCCAATCTGACTGGACTAATTCAATAGTGTATTGCTCATCATCATTGCCCAAATTATAGATGTCAATATTGATGCTTTGGGCAACACCATTTGCCATAGCAGAAACTGACAGAGTATCGGCAACAACATCAACGAGGCGCAATTCAGGCACATTGATATTACGAATCAAAACATCATTTCCATGTACAGTCCCTACACATGAGGTGCAGGATGCACGGATTGAGACAGAGGTAAGACCAGGTGCGGCATCAGCGGCAGATGTAATATTTACAACGAAATCAAAAGACTCGCCCTTTGAAAGGATAATTGGCAAAAAGGAGGCACCAGTTTCATTTTTGAAGGAGGCAGCCCACCCTGCAGAAGGGAAACTCGGAATTAAATTATACTCGGCTTCTAAGTTCCCTGAATTTTGTAAACGCATAACAATTTCACCAGATTCACTTGGCAACAAATCAAGTGCCAATAATGGTGCAAAGGAAGATAGCATGACTCCATATTGCTCTGACACTACAACAGAGGAAGAGATACTGCCTTTGATGTCGGTATTTTGAGGAGTGCCTTCCTCAAACCATACATTCCATGTTACAGATTGAATGTCTGCACCAGGCGGGACGCTGAGATTAATCCACATTTCAGTGGTCTCACCGGCGGGGATTGCTGGGAGAAGAACTGAATTTCCATGCTGATTTTGGTTCGCAGAATCAATTCGAAGCATTGGATTCATAGGATCCATCCAAGATTCATTTGAAACATTGGTATTAACTTCAAAAGTTTGTGATTTGTATCCATTATTGGTAACCATACAATGTAAACTAATAGTTTCGGCTGGAACTGCAGTATAGCCTGTTTCGGGATTATTACAATCTGTAGTCAATGTGTATTCGTCAACTTTTTCAACGGCGAAAACAATCCAATCATCTATGTGTAATCCTTCATCAGCAAACGCAGAATCACTTGAGAACAAGAGACCGTATGACCACGTCTGCCCTCCTAATTCAGCAGAAGATGGTCTCCAAGAAATGTTGGACCATTGATCATTACCTTGATTGGGTGAATAATCGGTTAGATTTTTGACTAGACTAGAACCGCCGGTACGCCATAATTCGATAGCCACTTCATCACCAATGGACATGGTACCCCATGTTGAAAGATGGAAGTCGAGTGAAACATATTCAACAGTGTACAATTGTCTTTTACAATAATAATAACTGTAAACGAGAGTAGAGCCTGGCTCTTGAACATCTTGGTTACAACCACCACTTTGAGGTGCAGTAGCAGGCCAATATCCACGAACTAAGCGATCGGCATTTCGTCCACTGGCATATTGACTTCCAGGGTCGGAGTGACGCCAATGCTTTGAGCCAACAACACCACCATTGTCTTCTTGCCATGCACCTACTGTTTCTGCATCTCCACCGCCTTGGTATCCAAGAGGGAGGAAAGTAAGCCGGTCTGCAGCCAGTTCAGTTCCATCCATCACGTCTGAATCAAAAGCAACTGGGATTCGAGAGTCAATAACATCATCATCGTTTTTAGTATCAGCAAAATAGTTGATTGATGCGCGGATAATCCAGCCGCCTTCAAGTGAATCATTGATCAATTCCGAATGTGCTGCCGAAGGAGTCCACAAATATTGATTTGAATCCTGTTGCCCACCATACAAATCAGTTGCAGTCCAATTGACCGACCAATCAACATAGCCAATTGGGTGAATTGCTTCAACCACTACCAATGCAGATTGCGGAGTTGCAGAGGAACCTGCGCGTTGTACTGTAATAGTTAGAGGCAATGTCGTTCCAGCGAAAATATAAGGCACAGGGGTTCCATCTGGATTATACCAAGTATCGGTATGAACAGAAGCATTACCTAGTTCAACAGAAACGATGTAAAAATTGTCATTTGTACCGCCTCGAGCAGAAGCCGCATCGGCGAGTGGTGCAGTAAAAAGCACGCCAGCGGCTTGGCCGATTAGGATTGCCAAGAGGAGGAAGGATACTGCAGTTCGCGAGCGCATATCATTGCCCAACATTCAATGGGTGATAAGTATTCACCACTATTGCGTAAGCCAATAAGCCCGCCGAATCAGCCCAAACAATTTCTCAGTAGCCGATGCAGGGTTAGTCAAACCTCTCAAACAATGACATCATTATCTCAGAACCAATCCCATCATCACTCAAATCGCTTCCAACTGAACTTTCGGCAATGCCACCACCGAGGCCAGAACCCTCTGACTCAATACTCAAATTGGAAACCATCTCCGCCGAAGCCCCTCCAACTGCTTTACTTGCAGCCCATGCAGTTCCGGCAACAAGACCAACACCCGCAGCCATACCGGCAGCCATATTGGCTCCTTTACTGACAATGCCTTCCGCTTCATCCTCATCGGTTTCGGCGGGTTGGGCGCCACCATCTTCTACCGAAGAATAATAAGTATCATTTCCGAAAATAGGATTATCTTCGTCCTGTGAGGAAATAGCCTCATGGCCGCCAATTATCCCTCCACTTGCAATCCCATCACCGGTTGCACTTCCATAGCCATCATCCTTGTCTTCATCATCGCCCTCTGGACTCATCCAACCATCTCCCTTCTCAAGGTTCATCCATACCGGAAGTGGGCCATTTGCCCCTCCCAATGTAGCCAAGGTAGTAAAAGCGGAAAGAGGCATAACCGCCAATGCGGTTAGCAAATCTAAAAATGAATTTTCTGGCACCGTACCAATTCCTAACCAATCTTCAAACAGTGCTTTTTCTACTGCTATTGATGCACCAATATCAGGACCTATCCATGTTACTACGATGACACTAGCCATTCTACCTAATAGCCAAAGAACTAATATTGGAGCCAACCAAGACAATCGAGTCATTGATTTTAACCATCTGCGGGTGAATGCGGCTGCAGTTACGAATTTTTTTGCAAATTTGGGAAACAGTTGCATCACAAAAATGAGAATTACGACATAAGAAACAAGGGAAAACTCCAACATTGTATTGGGCGCCATCCAATCATTTGGGATGAAAAGTATTGTCGCAAGTGGCACTACTACCATGATTAACTGAAATGGGATTGCTAAGAGCACAAGACCCCCGTGAATTGACAAAATATGATGCCCTGCTTCCTTTCGATTGCTGACTACTCTAACCATTTTACCTTGGGGTGAATGATATGCTTTCAGTTTCGCACGTAATACTGCATCCGACTGCCTCCTTCCTCTAACCAAACCCAATGCTCTCAACCACCCTCCTTGTATGGTGACGAAACGAGGCACAAAGCCGCCCATTAGTAGAGCCAAGAGGAGGGCGAGCATCCCATAGGCGAGGGATGCAGAGATGATCCAAGGAATCATTGATTGCTGGAAATTTAGTGAAAAACCATCAACCGTTTTGTCAAATTCAAGTAAATATGTAATCGAAAAGGCGACAATAGGGGTAATAATTATTTGTCCGATTACAATAAATGTCAGCCACAAACGGGCAATTAATGAACTCCGCTCCACCGACACATGCTCCTTGCAGTTTGCTTTGCTCTTGAGTCTTGGCCTATTTTCTAACAAAAAAAAGGCGATTAGAATCCACTTGCATGTTGGCCAGCATCAAATTTTCTGCATTCTTCACGACGGCCCGAAAAACTCCGCGCTGAATTATACAATTGGCTCTCCATCCGTAATCCAAAGTCGTAAAAAACCCATTATTTTGCCATCACTGCGGGGGCGACCAAGGTCTGGTCGTGATTTTTGAATTATTATATTCCTACATGAGATACAACGCACAGCAGTCAATTCCCAGTATAGAGAAGGTGAGGAACAACAGGAATCCTCGGACTTAGAACGGTTAATCTCAATTTGTAACTCCTCAGCAACCCTACGAGTCCAAGGTGAAGAAGAAGAGGTAAAGATTCGCGTAGGCAAAACCCAAGAGAGTAAAGTCCAACCTCCGGCTAAAAATAATCCCATGCCAAGTGCCGGCTGACCATAAGTCAACATTATTATTCCAAAACCAATAGGAAATGATGTGAAAAGCACGCCTAATCTGCGAGCCAATTGTAGATGTAATACGCGGGCAATAAGATGAGCATCTACTGGAATTGCTCGTGGGTGCTCAGGGAATTGCTGATTTACAGATTTCATTCGCGTCAAAATTATCTGTGGGACACGCGGGATTATTTGGCCAATGAAAAGCCCAACAAAAATCAAGCCTAAACTTGCAAAAAAAGCCATCGGATCACTCCGCTTGTAATCGCCTTAGTACGGTTTCCACTTTATCCATCCCACGGGAAATATCATCTCGAGAAATTGTATAGGCAAAACGCAGGTGACCCTCACCAGATTGACCGAATGCAGAACCAGGTGAGCACAGTACACCGCCCTCAAGAAGAGCCATTGCGACCTCCTCGGAGTTCATCCCTTTCACCTCAACCTTGGGGAACACGTAGAACGCACCCTTTGGCACATGACAGGAAACCCCCGGCATGTCGTTTAGGCGGGAACAAATAAGGTCGCGACGAGCCTTGAATTCAATTGCCATCTTTGCAGGATAGTCATTTGCATTATCAAATGCCGCCAAAATCGCGTACTGCATAGCGTCGTTTGAACAAGCGGTAATGTAATATTGAATCTTAATTATTTGTTTCATCGCTTCTAAATTAGGAGACAATATGTAGCCAATTCGCCATCCAGTCATGGCGAAAGTTTTGCTAAAACTATTGATCAATAGTAGTTTATCATAGCCACTTCCAAGGAAGGAAACATGTTTTTCTTCAAACACAATTCGGTCATATACTTCGTCTGAAATAAGCCATAAATCGTGTTTGACTGCAAAAGCCAAAAGTTCATCGCGTTGCCTGTCATTGAGCATTGCTCCAGTCGGGTTGGAAGGGAAATTGTATAGAATTGCAACTGTATTCTCATCAACAAGAGATTCCAAAACATCTATTTGAGGAATAAATTCATGCTCAAATAAACAAGGATAATAGCGCGACTCACCATCACAGAGCGTCACATCAGGCCCATATAGAGGGAAGTATGGTTCAGGGAGGAGGACGTTTTTTCCGGCATCAACAAGGGTCATAAAACAGTTCAGTAGGGCATTTGTACCACTCATCGTCATGCATACATTGTCTGAAGAAAGACCTTCCTGATATGGAGCCCAAGATTCAGCAATCCGCTGACGGAGTTCAGGTAGACCGGCAGTAGTAGTGTATTTGTTATGACCGCGGCGCATTGCATCTGCCATCGCCTCAATCGCGACCGCAGGAGGTTGGAAATCAGGTTCTCCCAAACCAAAGGAAATTGTGTCATCACCAGCCATGTCAAACATCTTGCGTACACCCGTAGGTTGAATTGCAAGGGCTCGTTTTGAATAATCACCCATACAACCACCCAACAAGGAGTTTCATTTCAACCCAGCGGCCGAAAACTCTGCGCTCTTTGCGGCAAAAAAGCACACTGCCCTGCGACTCATTTTACCAGCCACAATAATGTTCGTAGCCCTTTGAATAATTGCCTTGAGGACTAGTCAACTATGCTAGTCAACTATGCTAGTCAACTAATTCGGCTTCCACTACTTCATCAATCATTGATTTTGCGGTTTTGGCTTTGCTTGCCTTGGCCTTGCTTGCCTTGGCTTTGCTTGCCTTGCCTTTGGCGATTTTTAAGGTGCCTTTATTGGAAGTTGTTTTGGTGGTTTTTTCTTCTTGACTAATGGCCTTGACAAGCACATCTGGTTGGTCAATTCTAGATTGATAGAAGGCATAAGCTCCTGCGACTCCAACCAGAGCAATCAGTCCGAGCATGAATGCCAATGGGCTACTTGCTTGCCCACCTAATCCCCCGCCTGTCCCCATTACAGTCACCAATACCGGCAAACTTTGTCCATCGTCACCATTTGAGCGGATTTCAATAGATTGGTTTCCAGAGTTCACTTTGGACTGCTCAAGTGAAATCGACCAGTTGAACGGCTGACCTGCTACCATTTCCTCTAACGGAATTTCATAAGTCACTTCTGCCCAGTCGCCACCTTCAATGCTAAATTCAATGCTATTGACAATACCCGATTGTGACCATGCATGACCTGAAATTGTTATCACGCCCCCGCTAGTATTTACCTCGATAATATGATTCTGTAATGTCACATCAATGTCAGAGGAAGCCACTCCGCTTTGGTTAATTTGTAAGGCTAATTCAACTGCTGCCCTTGCATCTATCATACCGTAGCCGAAGTCACGATTCCAATATGGGTCCACCTCAGGCACACTTGCTTCACCTCTACGTTCTGCGGTTTGCTTGAGAACTTCCTTGATGACCATTGGATCTAAATCGGGGTTAGCCTCCATGATGAGAGCAATAACTCCAGATACTGCGGGAGTAGCGTATGATGTTCCAGAGCCTCTTCCTGTGTATGTATTTCCAGATGCATCTTGGCCGATATTATTGTTACAACCCCCTGAAGTAACACAACCTTCTGCTTGAATAATGTTTGACCCAGGGGCTGAAAGTTCAGGTTTTAGTTCATTGTATGGGTCACCATCACCATTATCTCGGCGTGGCCCACGAGAAGAGTATCCGGCGATTGTATCATCACTTCGGTCAATGGTGTTTTGATCATCTGTTGCAGCGATTGTCATTGAAAGAGATGATGAGCCCATGCCGGAAAGGCCATCATTATCTGAACCGTCATTTCCGGCAGCAACCGAAACGGCAACACCTGCTTCAGTAGCCTCGTTGAGGATTCTACTGTGCATGTCTTCACCATCAGAACCACCAGCCTCGTGGCTGGTTATTCCCCAAGACAGAGAAATAATATCAATGCCAAATAATGACTCATTCACACCATCCCACTCGGTATCCTTGTGGTCGATAATCCATTGCAGCCCATTCATGGCCGACTCATAGAATTCTTGACTTAGGAAGTAATTTTCGAATGGCCCCGCACCTGCATCGGTTCCAATGCGCACATCAATTAGACTTGCATCTGGTGCACTGCCATAAAACTCGGATTGGCTGCCATCGGCTTCAAGACCCGTTGCACTTGCCATACCGATGCAAGCCGTACCATGCTGGTTTCCATCGTCTGGGTCAAAAGAGCCATCATCTTCGCGGGCACCAAAACCTGCAAGAATACATTCTGGAATATCTGTATGAAGATAACATACCGCATCATAACCGGCAACGAATTTGTCAACTAGACCGGGGTGTTCATTGTCAACGCCGGTATCTGTCATGGCAATATTAATGCCTTTACCAGTTACTCCAAACTGCCAAGCACCATCGGGATAAACTGAAGAATTCCTAGCCTTAACCGCTTGAGTTTGCACATCACCATAGAATACTACTTCGCCATATCTCTCAACCATTACTACTCCGTCAAGTTGTGCAAGAATCGGCACGATTTCCACATTGATTCGACCTAATAGCACCGCATCTATAGATTCTATCACATCAACAGGGCTTAATCCTAAACCAACTAATATCTCGAGGTCATCATGAGTTGGCAAGTGATCATAAGAGAGTCCAACTCCGACCAATCCAGAATAAGTCTCCAGACTGTCGTGAATTGAATTTCGATTAGAATCAAGAGCGGTATAAGTCCACCATGGACCAGCATCTGCAATCAGCACGGGAATCTGTTGCGGGATTTCAAGTGAGTTACCAGACCGCAATAATTGAGCATCATATAATCCACCCACAGAAGAATAATTTGAAGGTGTAGAAGGAACTAATGTACCGGTTAACGGAACAAGTAATATCAAAATAACAATCATGGCTGCCTTGCGCATAGTCTGCCCTCAAACCACGCGGTGAGCCGCCTCACCATCAACATGACGCACACTCATGCCGCAAGTATTCGCTGGACACAATAGCAAAATGCAGGTCCAAAATTAGCATTATTTCCTCAAAAAAAGTATTGAGATGCCTTAATGTAATAGCAATTGTTGGGAAGGGCGAGGCAACTTTATGAGTGAAGCACAGACTTACTATGACGGATTAATGACACAAGGATATACTGCGGAACAAGCGCAAGAATACACTGCGCAGCATTATCCCGGATTTGCACCGGCAACCGTAGCCCCAGTTATGGCAGCACCTGTAATGGCTCAACCTATGGCTCAACCTATGGCTCAACCTATGGCTCAACCTATGGCTCAACCTATGGCTCAACCTATGGCTCAACCTATGGTTGCTGCACCAATGGTCGGAACACAAGCAGTAGTTACAAGTGGAAGCCAACCCGATACACTGGTTGCATACCTACTTTGGTTCTTCCTTGGTTTCTTTGGGATTCATCATTTGTATATTGGACGCGGAGTTGGAATCTTCATTCTTGCATTAATTACATTTCAAGGACTTGGCATCTGGTGGCTAATTGACGCACTCCTTATCCCAGGCTCAATTGCAAAGAACAACCCAGTTGGGCAACAAGTAGTCATGATGTAAGGCTTAGTCCTGCAATCATCATACCCTAGTTTTCCCTTCATAGGCAATGTGAGGCACTGAATACGACTCACAAATGTAGTGAACATAAGACTTGATTAGAATCAAGCCTGCCAATTGTAGCAAAATATGCGAGTGTATGCAAGCACGACTTTCAAAGATTCTTGAAAACCAAAATCAAAATGATTCAAGCAAAAAAGGTGGGAGCACAGGGTCTGAGCACTTGACCGAAAAACATCAATAAGAATTAGAGGGAAGTGCGAACTTTTCGATTAATCAAAATGGATTGAAAAGCACTCGCTCAAGAGTCAGTATTATGCGAGTGGGCATGTGCTCACATCTTTCGCTGAAATCAAACAATAACTTGAGATTATTGAGTCAATACGATTCCATATGATTCAAGCAAAAAAGGTGGGAGCACAGGGATTTGAACCCCGACCAGCGGATATCTTCTGATTGCCGAGACACCAAAGGGCTTCGGCTCGAGATGCTTCGGGTCAGCGCTCCAGTTGATCATCAACTTCAGCGTTTTCCTTTCGTCATTCCCGTGCAACTGGAGCCCGCGATACTACCAGGTTATACTATACTCCCAGATTTATTCTCCACTGCGTGATTATTGCTTTGCTTGACGGCGAGCACGCTTTCTTCGGCGTAGTTTCTTCTTACGCCACTTCCAACGCTGGTTACCAGTCTTTTTCCAAGCACGTGAACCTCGCTTCATGGTGAACATTCCGCCGACCGACTTCCCCTATATGAGCACATCGTCCGAACAAGACGGTTTTGCAAGGTGAAAATGAATTGGCCATTCCGCCACCAATCCTTACTTTCACAATGAGGATGTCGTGAAAAGTGGACGTTACGGCAACAAAGGCCTTCAAATGACTAATTATTTGTTGCCTACGTCCACAATTGATTGTTAATGATGGGTTAAATGGTGCGTCTAAACTCTTGAAATAAAGGGGCCCTTTGATTCACTTTGAAATAGAGAGTATTTTATCGAAATTATTGTTTTTTTCCAAAAACAGCGCCATATTTGCGCCTTATGCGGCAAAA
>Ga0233449_1003819_pt1 | contig 10698 bp, 13 predicted proteins | sample SI_124_October20_FD_183012 | JGI IMG/M metagenome (GOLD analysis project Ga0233449, IMG submission 183012) | Seawater microbial communities from Saanich Inlet, British Columbia, Canada - SI_124_October2016_200_MG | ecosystem: Environmental > Aquatic > Marine > Inlet | place: Canada: British... | reverse complement strand
TCTGGCCATCTTGCAGGGCAGAAAGAGCTGTATCAAAATCAAAATCATTTCGCATGTGTCATTCCTTTTCTTCAGTTTAAAGAAATGACACGGAATTTCTAACGCTCCCTGAAAAACCGCGATACATTTCCGCTGAGTGCCCGACAAGCGGCAGCACTGGCCGCTAGTTCGGTTGCCCACTCAATTCTTCTTGAGGTTGGGTGTCAAATACCCCGACGATTTGAGTTTGAAGGCACGGAAATGATCATAGAAAACGGTGTAGGGCGGGACATATTGGTTAGCGGAATGGCAAGATTATTCGATGCGACCGAGGGGGCAGAGATATTTGAATTAACAGATGAAGGTTTTCGCTATTTGATGGATAGTTTGGACACAAGGCTGCTAATCTCGGCGGGAGTGCTGATGCCGTAAACACCTCAATTTCCAACATATCAATAGGAGGTGCCCATGTTGTTCATGGCATACGCAATTATTGCGCAAACACCGATGTGAACAGATGCCCAAGTTGTCAAACTCTGCCAAAAATAACTTTCTCAGCGAGTAACAATCATCGCGAGTTTGAAAGCTCCGTCAGGTGCCTCTCAATGTCCTGAAGCAACGATCCTTCACCACTGTCCCCTGAGGTCGCCAGATCAGTCAGCTCCTCGACTGCTGAACCAATGGTCGTCCAGGGCACATCCGGACCGGCATGGATGCGGGCGTTTCGCCAGTCATCGTAACGTCGGCGAATTCCCTCTTGCAGGACATCAGGAGATTCCAGATAGATCAGCCGTTCTCCAAGCTCACGCAACCGGTCATCCTGAAGGCGCGAAACGATGCCTTGCCGCTCACTCCATGGGCTGGCGTGGAATGCTTCCATCAGGGAACCATCTGCCCGGCTGGGGAAACCTTCAAAGATGCGCTGCTCAACATACGCTGGTGCATCAAACGGCGGATAGCGATCAGCTACAGCGCGGCCAACGTTGACGCCAAAAGTTGGGTGCTCCCGTATGGCCCCGACCTTGTCCCTCAGTTCGTTCATTGACTGGCCATGACCTGCAACACCATCGTGGCATAATTCATGGGGGACGAGGATCGGGCTTTGATTGGCCTTGATAATCCGGATAGGTCTGGGGCTGGCCTTCAGCAAGCCCGGAAGGTCTTCTGGCGAGATGTTGAGATATTGAGCGGGATCATGGGACAGATCGAATACAGCGACCTCCGACGGATTATCGGGGTTCGCTGAAATCCTTGTGGCCAGAATGGAGGGCTGTTTGAACGCCTTCTCCGTGGCACAAAACACCTCGGAGTTACTCAGGATCGACAGCGCCCCGGATTTCGAGCGCGTCTGCTGCATGGCATTCCATACAGCCGGAGCACGGTCACGGACCAGTCGCGCCAGTCCCAGAGTCGCCACAGTGTCCGACATGGCCTCATGGGCATCCTCGTGCAACAGGTTGTTGGCCTCGGCAAGTAGTCCCAGCTTGAAGGTTGGACGGCCCTTGGCGTTGAGAGGGACCTGCAGGACATCAGGCGCATATTCCGACGCTGCATGAGCGACTTTCAGAATGTCCATGCGGGTATTGCCACCAGTATTGGTCAGGTAGACTGGGTTCAAGGTTTGGTAAAAAGCCTGACGCAACATCGCTTCGTCGTAACTGATCGAATTATATCCTACGATAATGGCAGGCGTATATCGCTCGATCACCGTTCTTATTTTCCGGACCATTTCATAGTGCGAGAGATCGGCTTTCGCTACGGCCGAGGGGCGCACACCGGTTATGACAAATGCCCCTGGGGACGGAACAACATGGGGCAAGAGACGGCATCGAAGATTGACCTCTTCAATTGAGTCAAGTTCATCGTCTGTGACAATCGCAGCAAACTGAAGGATTTGATCAAACCCTGCTGTCAGTCCCGTCGTTTCAGTGTCGTAGAAGATGAAAGTCATATTACCGGTCTACTTCTCATTCCCAAATTTGCCCCGACCTGGCCACACAATTATCTGGCAGTGCCGCCGAACGGCCTGCCTCACGATACCCAAGTTCTCGCATGAGAATGGCAACAAGTGAACCAGCAGTATGAGTCGTCATGTTATGCTTACCATAGTCTTGTTTCAGGTCGGCAGAGACGAGAGGGTCCACTCCGGCAAGGGCAGGAAGTCCATCTTTGGCAGCATTCACTGCAGCATCACGACCCACCGGTGAATTAATAATCTCATGGATGCGAAAAAACAAAGGATCATCCATATCAATCCCGCTGTGCTTTTGATCCGACAGCCCCACCCTTTTAATCAACTCAACCAGCGCATCACCTTCGGGTGATCCGTGGGACTTTGCATTTTCATAGAGGTTACGTCTGTCACTCGATGAAAGTACTTTGACTCGATCTTCAGTCCACAGTATCGCCATCTAAACCTGCCTGATTTTCGGAATTTTCTTTTCTGGAGTTTCTGTTGTCCGCGTCAAAAGCAGAAACAACAATCGGAGCGATCAAATCAACCATTTTCCATGCTTTTTCAATGACTATGTCGACTTGATTCAAATCTCCCATCTCGGGGAGCGGTATGGAATGGGAAAGGGTCGTCGCTGTCCTTGCTAGTTTCAGGCGGCGTACATCGTAGAGGCTGTTTGTGGAGGATATCGCTTCTTCCAAGCGCTCAAAAAAACCTGGCGGTTCCCTGTCATTCAGATAGGAAAAATAGAGGCCAACCTCCTTGGATTTTCCAGTAATTAGAAATCTGACTTCTCCCAACGTGAACGGCCATGGGTCGGGGGCAAAAGTTAAGTCCTTAACTCCACTCCCCATCATCAGATCAATGCCGCGTTCCCTGGCATAGACAGGAAGCCGCTCCCTGATGCTCCTGATTAACCAGTTCCGGTACCCATCTCTGGCCTCATCTATTACTTGGGGCGGTGACGGAGATTTGGGGCCGTGTTGTACTGGCACTTCACCCAACACCACTTTCATGTCCAGAAGCTTGTTTTCCTCAAGCTGAAAATAGTTGAACGACATCATGGCCAAATCAATCCCGCTGCCGAGCAAAAAGGCCGCTGCATCTTGCACGCTGGGGTCAAAACTCTCAGCAACGATTAACAATCTGAATTTGAGATCAGAGGTCTGGTTCAGGTCATAACCAAACAACCTTCGATAAGCCTGCCCCAGATTATCGTCATTCCTTGTGTCCCAGATTTCTTCAATTTGCACCCACTCCAAATGATCAATGTAGGTCGCATAGTCAATTACCTGAGCAGTGACATCGCGCGGTGATTTTCCGCGCTTTAGCTCGGCAACAACCAGACAGCCGTTTCCGTCAATGAACAAGTTGTCGATGGCGTGACCGTGCGTTGTACCAATCTCTGTGCCAACAGAAAGCATGGGCTGTCCATTGTTCAATAGATGTGGGTAAGCCGCTGACCACATTTGCAGGTCGACCTCTTTGTGATCGTTCCTGAAGGGTGTGGGCGTAACCACTTCTACCAGATCGTCTGAAATGCTGAACAGCGCCACAATCATGCCCTCCCTGGCATCTCCGGCTTGGTAGTTGAAAAACTATTTCTACCGGAACTTTTGTCAGATTACGTGCACTTAAGTGCAAACGCAATTCTAGATCGTGGTTCTGCCTCTAACTCGGAACGAGAATAGGGGTTGAGCCATGGACTTAAAAAATTACATCGGGAGAAAGATTAGATCGGCGCGGCTATCGCACGATCTAACGCAGGAGGCGTTGGCCGAGAGAATCGGCAAGGCCGTCGAAACCATTTCGAATATCGAGCGTGGCCGAACCCATGCCGGACTTGCGACACTTGAGCACATAGCCAATTCTCTGGGAATTCCTATGCGTGATTTCTTCGAGAAGTCAGAAAATATTGAAAATTTGGGTCAAGCCCGCCTGGACATGGAATTAAAGCTCCAATCAGAGGCATGCTCCCTGTCCGATGACAACCTCAGAATAACATTGGAGCTGGTCCGCTCACTTGCCAACAAAGAATTCGGTTCATTTGGTAAGCGAAAAATCTAAAGCAGTGACCCTAAATCGTTTGCCGAAAACTGCTCGCCGCTCCGAATATATTTTTGGAGCGTAGCCTCGGACGCATGGCCTGTTTGTCGTCTGATCTTCCAGGTATCCACTCCGGCGTTTGCGGCACTGGTGACCAATCCTGCCCTCAGGGAGTGCCCGGAGAACCTGGAGGCATCCATGCCGACGGCAGTTGCCCGTTCTTTTACGACAAGGGCAACGACTTCCGGGCTCAGGTGACTGGCAGATACGTTGCCATGTCGATCAACAGCGCGAAATACCGGGCCTTGGTCAATTCTTACCGCATCAAGCCATGCTCTTAGCGCTTTCACAGGACACGTATTGCCTGTGGCATAGGGAACGGCAACTTTCCGTCCCCGCCCCTCTTGATCGCATTTGCTCCGCCTCAGGGTGAGCACAATACCCTCCTGCTTCCATTCAATATCTGTGCATTTGAGGCCAACTATTTCACTCCGGCGAAAGCCACCAGAAAATCCAATGAGCAAGAGCGCCTTGTCCCGGATATCTTTCAGCCCAGCCCCAAGACCCACGACCATGGCAACAACATCGGCTTTCAAAACCGGAGCTTTCTGATGTACGGGTTTTCCGTGGCTTCGTTTGATACCCTTCATGACGTCCCGAACAAGATCGGATTTTGTCGGACTCTCGTGGCCCTGCATTGAATGTGTTTTGCTGATGGCAGCGAGCCGTCTAGTGAGCGTCGAGACCGCCAGTTCCTCGGCATGTGCCGCAATGTATTCCGCTATCATTTCCGGATTGGCCGGGACGGTGCCTCCCCATGCCAGAAAATGTTCCAGGTCTGCCCGGTAGGCTTTCCGGGTATTATCGGAAGTTGATGCCGTGAGATATCTGGTGACTGTCTCGCTATGTCTGGCCTGTCTGTTGTTGGGTACCGATAAGTAGTTTTTATCGGAAGTTAGAAATGAATTAGGCTGGTTTTGGCTGGGGAAGTTCATTTTATTTCTCCAGCGGCAGTTCAGGTTGTGATGTGGCCTCGGGCTGAAGGGCCTCAAGTATTTCGACCCGGATATTATCCAACAGCGGCATGTTTTCACGCACGATTGCTAACAGGTCCGCTACTGCCTCAGGCTTCAGACCGTTTCGGCAAACATCGCCCTCGATGCCCAGGGTTTTAAGGTCCTCAAATCCGTCCCACAGCCTTTGGCGTTTGACCAGGGCACTCTCGACATGGAATACCGCGACATCGCTGGTATCTTGCCAACCTGTGTCTGACGGACACCGTTCCAGACACTTCCGGACGGGTTCACATTGTCTGAGGAACTCTCGCAGAGCCCGTTTACCCAGTCGCGTGTGTCCGCCCAAGGCATACGCTGGTACGCCATCCACATGCCGTGTGCCCGGAATGTCAATTTCTTCGACTTTATCGACTGTGCTTTGGCTGAAACCGGACCAGATCAGCGGCAGAAACACGGGCAGGGGGTTTCGCATCTTGCGGATAGCGAGCCTGCAGGCGTCCAGCAGGGTATTATCAACGCCCATGTCCTGATAGGTGCCAAACAGGCCCTCAAGATCGCCCTGACGCGACCACAGGCCATCACTGCGGAACTGTCTTGTCCCTGCCGCATACCAGGCAGCGACAGCTCGTTCCGGCAGCGAAAGTTGGGTTGATTTTATCTGGTCAAACAGCTCCTTGATCGGGGCCCTGCCAAAGTCCCAGCGAGCATCTTCCAAATGCGGATGATCTTGAGCAATTGACAGCATGTGATCCGCTGAGCGATCCAGAACGGCCCCGCAGAGGCGTTCAATCAGATAGCTTAAGACAACTTGATCGCCGCCCAACAATTGACGTGTTTTAGCATCTCCTGTGGCTGCCAGGATACATATGGCGAGATCAATGTCCCCCACTCCCACATCCTCGACCGCCAGAACGTGCAGTCGACGATAAAGCATTTGTTTGTCTTCAAACAACAGCGACAATCCCGCTGATCGAGCGACTTCCAACTCGCCTCTGCGTATTGCCTTTTGAAAAGCCGATGCCAGCACCCATTTATCAGCGGCCAGCATATTTATTGGCTCCAGCGGCGGGTGATTTTGAATTTTTTGTGCAATAGGATCGTTCGAGGGAGAAAATATGTTGAAGGTTTTTTCCACGGTGCCCTCCTTGGCCCTGGCTCATTTTGTGATGTAGTTGTTCACCTCCTTATCTTAACTTTGGAGCACCTTGGGCAAAGTGTTTTATCTTTTTATTTCAAATATTTAGCTGAATATTTCAGTCCACACGCGCTGACCGATGCTAAGGCATATCAGACTGGCACCTGATCGGCCCGTTGATCACGTCTGCGTTGCCCTGCCATGGAGCAAAAACGTCTATCTTGGTTTTTGGGGAGTTTCTTTTTGCGGATCAATCCCGGTCCCGAAAGGCTCCTGTGACACGGCCAACTCCAGTGCCGGGTCGAGGATTTCCAGTTCAAGTCCAGGCTCCATTTGATCGGGTTCCTGAGCGGTGCCAGGGATGGGGTCATACCCCATAAAAATTCGCATCGCGCCGACAATGACGTAAACCCCAAACCAGAGAAACAGCGATACAATGGCCAGAATCAGCGGGTGATTTAATCCTGTGCTGTACCACGGCATCCACATTTCGACACCGGCCGCATAAACGATCAAAGCAAGATACCAAAGCGTCCAAGCAATCTTGATGCTGTTTCGGATGAGCCAGAGGATCAATGCGAAAAACTGGCTGATTGGATGCGTCGTACTGGTGTCTGGCATCTCCAAATCCCTTCCGGTGAGCAACAGTCCCTGTCTCGCTCAAAACGTTATTCGCACATCCTTCAACTGCTTGCTGGTGTGGCCTGCGCATCTTATCGTAATTAACTTATCGTAGCTGATGTCCGGCAAGGTCAAAGTTTTATTTCACGAAATTCGGTGTTTTCCGAAACAGGAATAACGACCTCTGCTGACTAAAGAGCAGCACTTTCTATGCCAGCCTGGTACAGGTTCCAGCGCCATCCACAGAAATATTGTTTCAGCAAAATAACGCCGAAAATTCCTCCGAAAATTTACTGGCATATTTGATTCATGGCGGAAGTATCGTGGACCGTATCAGGTTGAGGATCACTCCGGCGGCGTTCATGTGAAGTTGTCACTCATCTGGTCTTGCAAACAAAGGGCATAAATATAAACGCAAGACCTCAGAGTGAGATAATGCCCTCCAACACCTCAACACTTAGTCCGTATTGGCCAACAAGATCGCTGAATGATGCCTCCCCGGTGGCGACCATAGTACGTATGAAAGCGATGTCACCCGCCCCCACTGGAGTTCGTCCCCTGTAGCTCAACATATGGGCATCAGGTAGCTTTCCAGTGACGAGATGATTGCGACGAACGCATGCTCGATTGCCACAGATAGAAATGACACTCTGGCCACGGTTCAACACCGTCCCGCTAATAATAACAGCTGCCCTTTTGGCTGTTGTCGAATTTCCGTCTAGCCAAAACTTTGGATACCCTGCGGCATCAAATGATCCTGTCCAAATATGACAACAATCTTCCATCCCGAATGCAATTGGCCCGGTCTCGTTAACCTTCGAATAGAAGCGCGTTTGACCGTCACTGGCCATTGAAGGTTTTATTTTGAAAGAATGTCCCGGACTGACGGCCATTATCTTTTCCGTTCAAACATTTGCACCAAATTGCACAGGCGAAACCATCTTGTTCTATCTATTCCTTCTCTACTACTTTATCTCAGGGAGATGATCGTGGCACGCACTGCGTGGCACCCTATACTCTTAGTATAGGTATTGTTCCAGTCTATTTAACTCCAGTCTATTTCACTCCAGTCTTATAGATTGTCACTATTCTAGACTTCCAATAATCGTCACCGCTCCATGATTTTCAATGATTGTCACATATGCATTAATTTACGATTTTCCGCCCACTCAATAATAGCATGTTGGTATTGCAATCCTGAGACCTATTTGGCTTCATCGCTCTTTCCATACGGATAAGCAGATTTCTTTTCTTGTCCGATCACTTTCATACCCTTCATAATTGGATCGTACATATCCCATGGCGTCGTGTTTGCTTTCAAAAGGTCTAGGTCCAAACTCACCCAAAGCAACTTGGGCTCTCTGGGACTTAGTCTCATTTGTCTGATATCGACGAATTCACATTTCCGAAGACGAGGTAATGCACGATTTTTCATTTCGGCATCGGTCAATCCAGCCTCACGCGCCCAATTCGAACGCGACATGGCCACCCATTCTTTTCCGTGCCTATGTAACTTGCGTTTGGAAAAGTTCCAGCGGTATTGAATACGATACAAAAGTATTCCCGCTGCGATGTCCCCATCTGCATGGTTCCTAGAAATCGCAAATGCGCCCGGCGAACCCCAATCCTTTCCAGAGAAATTTTTCTTTTGCATTAATGGCTCCCAATATCGTCAATATTGTCCCGGTGCGTCCCAAGCCACTGGTCAAACTCGTGAATATCGATAAGAATTTTGCGACCAACTCGTATGATCGCGCAATCGAGCCCGTTCCCTGCTAATAGCTCTCCGGTGCTGCTTTGGCGGTCTTTGGCATTGAAAATCATGTGCCTCAATGCTGGCACTGTAAGCCAATCATATTTAGGCATCTCAGGCAGTTGCCTGACTGTCACATAGCGCGTGCCGTGCATCTGATAATCCATTTCATTCTCTCCGTCTCACAGTGAAAGATGAAGAGAACCTATGACAGTCGAACGAAAGAGTAATGTCAGGAATAAATGGGATAGCTCATTTTTCAGACAGCTTTTTTCCGATAGCCCGTATGTCGGGTTTGTTTGCTTCTGATGTCTGGTTCAATCTTGGGCGTCCCTTCTTCCGGGGACCTAACCCTGTCAGCCACTTCCGAATTGTTTCTTTTGGTACCCACTGAAGAGTGTTTTTGGAAAAGAATTGGGGTAGGCCAACCAGGTCTTTCGCAATTTTTGACGATGGTCTATCGGGATAGTCCAGCCATATTAATTTCGCAGCGGCAATGTATATCTCTTTTGGGTCGGGGAGAACGTTGGACATACCGAAATGCCCGTGAGCGGCATCGTAAATGTGCCTCACAGGAGGTGAAACCAAGTGCCCTCTTTCTTCAAGGTGACGCATTATGGTACCAGGCGAGAAACGGGGGCTGGAATCATCTCCAGCTATTTGGTAAAGGCGATTTCTACCGAATTCCTTTTTTAGCCAGTAGAAAGTCCTGCTTACTGGCGCAACAGAGTTCTCCTCAAGCGCAATTGGATTTGCGATCGGGTTGATGCTGTGAACCAAATGTGCCGCTTCTTCCAGCGACCAAGTTGATTGCAAAACGAGTGAAACAAGCTTGTCGTCATTAACCATTATTTTGCCCGAACATCTTGCTATTCATGTGTTCCACAACGCTGGCTTGGTGATCGTCGCTCAGGTGAGCATACCTTTTGACCATGTCGTAGGTCTTGTGCCCAAGGACGGCAGCGATTTGGGGGAGGGTTGCGCCGTTCATGGCGAGATAGCTGGCAGCAGTGTGGCGGAGGTCATGGAAACGAAAGTTTGACAGCTTGGCGCGCTCTACGGCGGTATACCAAGAAGTCTTGATATCAACCGGTTTCTCCGGGTTGTTGGAGGCAAACACATAGGGCGACTGGTTGCTCTTGGTCTCCGAAAGCTCAGTTACAAGTCCTTGGGCTTTACCAGTCAACGCGACGACGCGGATTTCATCGTTCTTGGTTTCGCGCAAGGTTATCCTTCCGTTAGGCAGGTCTATTGCTTCCCACTTGAGGGTCTGGACTTCACCACGCCGCATCCCAGTGGAAAGGGCCAGTATCACAATGGTGTGGAGATACGGGCTGTCACTGACTTCACATGCTTTCAGCAGAGCCTTTAGCTCATCTTCATTGAGGTAACGGTCGCGACCACGGGGCTCCTTCATTTTGGAAACGTCACGCATCGGTGAGTCAGGGAGCCAACGAAGTTCACGAACCGCGATTGTCAGCACATGGCTGAAAGCAGCCAGATACCTATTGACGCTTCCAGGTGACATTGGTTTTTTGCGACGGGTCTCAGTTTTGGAAAGTTTGTTGCGGAGTTCCGCAATCAGGTCGGGCGTCAAGTCAGCCAACGTCAAACTGCCTATTTCATCTCGCCACCAGTTCAGCTGATGTTTCTGATCGCTGCCACCCTTGGCCTTGTGAGGCAGGTAGTCATCCTTATAGCGGTCGATCAGTTCGGTGACGGTTCGTCGTTTGGCTTGAGCAACGTTTCGGTATCGGCGTTCTTCAATAGCAGACTCAGTGGATTGAGCCCACTTTTTGGCGTCTGTCTTGCGCGCGAACGTAGCGGTCTGTATCGGGAAACCCTTCTTGCGGACCTGCACCCGATAACTGACCTTGCCGTCGCTGGTTTCACGTCTTTCAATATAGGCCAATGCCCTACCCCTTCCCTTGATCCTCCATGATCGCGAATTGGCGTGGTTTGTCCCTGAATATTAACACGAAGTGCACCATGAGTGCACCATGAAAGATTTACACCTGAAATTGAAATTCCAGATACGCTGTAATACACTGATTTTATTGAAGAAAAATGGTGCCGCAGGGGGGAATTGAACCTCCGACCTACTGATTACGAATCAGTTGCTCTACCCCTGAGCTACTGCGGCACTGTCTTGGGGCAAGGGCCTGCAATTGGTGGGCCTTGCGGAATTCGGCGC
>Ga0233449_1003817_pt1 | contig 10702 bp, 10 predicted proteins | sample SI_124_October20_FD_183012 | JGI IMG/M metagenome (GOLD analysis project Ga0233449, IMG submission 183012) | Seawater microbial communities from Saanich Inlet, British Columbia, Canada - SI_124_October2016_200_MG | ecosystem: Environmental > Aquatic > Marine > Inlet | place: Canada: British... | reverse complement strand
CAGCAAACGGGCGTGGGCTTCGGCCATGGTTTTGCGAAAATCAGGAACCTGACAAACCTGCCACAGCAAATCGGTTGCCGCGTGGCCCTTTGCCATATCCTTGATTTCGCTCGTTGCCAGCAGGCTTTTCAGAACGCTGATATCGGCCCCTTCCTGGGGGCGCAACACAACATCTCTCATACGGCCGGGTGGCGGGGTTTCCAATGATTGCAACAAGGCGGTCGGGGACGACAGGTCGAGTTGACTATTGCGCCAGAAGATATGCCTGAGAGGGCGAAACTCGTGCGCTTCAACACGTTCAATAACCTCCAGGTCAGGTTCAGCACAATTGGCGGTGACACCGAAAGTGCCATCATTCATATGACGTCCAGCCCGCCCTGCGATCTGGCCAATTTCAGCTGGTGTCAGATTTCGCATCAGGCGTCCGTCGAACTTGCTCAAGGCGCTGAAGGCCACGTGATCGACGTTCAGGTTCAACCCCATGCCAATGGCATCTGTCGCCACCAGATAATCGACCTCTCCGGCTTCGAACATTTCCACCTGGGCGTTGCGGGTTCTGGGACTTAACGCACCCATAACAACTGCGGCACCACCGCGCTGTCTGCGGATCAGTTCCGCTGTGGCATAAACGTCGGCTGCAGAAAAAGCGACGATGGCGGAACGACGAGGCAGGCGGGAAATCTTTTTCGATCCTGACCAACGCAGGGAGGACATGCGCGTACGATCCAGAAACCGAACACCCGGTATCAGGCGGCGCAACAAGGGCCGCATGGTATCGGCCCCCAGGAACAGGGTTTCAGAAACCCCGCGGGCATAAAACAGGCGGTCCGTAAAAACATGACCCCGTTCCGGATCGGCGCACAGCTGAATTTCATCAATTGCCACAAATTCAAAGCTGCGATCCAGCGGCATGGCTTCGACGGTGCAGACAAAATAGCTTGGATCGGGCGGGATGATTTTTTCTTCGCCGGTAATCAGTGCGACCACATTTTTGCCGCGCAGGCCGACGATCCGGTCGTAGATTTCGCGGGCAAGCAGGCGCAACGGCAGGCCAATAATCCCGTTTTTATGCCCCAGCAGCCGCTCAACGGCATAGTGGGTCTTGCCGGTATTGGTTGGTCCCAGCACGGCCAGGACAGGGCCGGGTTCGGCCAGTGTTCTCAGGTGCACCATACTCTATTGAACATCGTAAATTGACAATTGAATTGCAAGGGCGAAAAGCAAAGTCTGCCTCACATGAGGTGATATTTTTGTCAGGCCAACAGCTGGTCGACAAATGCCGGGACAATTTCGGTTGCGGGGCCGTGAATACACTCGTCGAACAATGTGGCACCTTCCGATGGTTCCAGGTTCAGCTCCACACTTCGCGCCCGACCCAGTTGACGGACTTGCGAGACATAACTTGCTGCCGGATAAACATTGCCGGAAGTGCCAATGGACAAAAACAGATCACAGTTCGAAAGGGCCGGTTCTATATCACAAAGTAGCAGCGGCATTTCCCCAAACCAGACCACATGGGGCCGCAGGAAACCGTGGGTGTTGCAGGCCGGGCAGGGAATGTCCTGCGACAGATCCTGCAGCCATTCCCGTACACTACCGCAATTGCCGCAGCGGATTTTCAATAACTCACCATGCATATGGATGATGTTCTTGCTGCCACCTTTTTCGTGCAGGTCATCGACATTTTGCGTAACGATGGTGACGTCGCCGTCGAATTCAGCCTCCAGTCGCGCCAGAGCCTTGTGGGCCGCATTTGGTTCGGCATTTTGCAGGTTCTGGCGGCGTGAGTTGTAGAATTCATGCACCATCACCGGATCGCGGGCAAATCCTTCCGGCGTAGCGACATCTTCCAGATTAACCTTTGTCCAGATGCCGTCCTTGTCGCGAAATGTGCCGAGGCCGGATTCAGCGGAAATTCCCGCACCTGTCAGGATGACGATGGCATTAATGGATTTACTGGACATGAAAACGTTTCTCCCTGAGCGGTCTCACGAGCACCATCCAGGAAAAATCGGAACGGTATGTGATTTCTCAATTATAAAAGTCACAGCGTTGCGTTAAGCTCAGGGCTGGTGCCAAATACATAAACAGTTGCGATTGCCTCAAATCAGGAATCGCCCGGATATTAGAATTCAACAGGACAGGAGTGACAAGTGGTTATCAGCGTGTTGTTCGTCTGTACTGGCAATATCTGTCGCTCTCCGACGGCTGAAGGTGTGTTCCGGGAATTGATCGCCCGGGAGAAACTGGTCGACCGGATCGATGTGGCCTCGGCTGGCACCCATGGATGGCATGTGGGTAATCCACCTGATCCACGATCAGTTGCTGCCGCATCCTTGCGCGGCATAGATATCAGCACGCAGCGCGCCCGCCAGTTCAAAGCCGGAGATTTTGAGGCCACCGATTATGTGTTGGCCATGGACAGTGAAAATGACCGTTTCCTGAGACCTCTCTATCGGCAGGGCATGCGGGCAAGGCTGGCAAAGTTCCTCGAGTTTGCGCCACAGCTGGGCCAGGCTGATGTGCCGGATCCTTATTATGGTGAGGGCGACGGATTTGAAAATGTTCTGGACATGATCGAAGCGGCATCTAGCGGCTTGCTGGCGGACATAAGATCTTCGGGCAAGTTGAACGGTGCATGACGGCCCTGTTTGACCGCATCGAAGCGATAACGGGACTTCGACCAACGGCACAAAACAGGCTTGCTGGCGGAAGTGTCGGAGATGTCTGTCGCCTGGATTTTGGCAATGGTCACAAGATTGTTGCCAAACTGGGCGTCCTGGGAAGTGGTCTCGATATCGAAGGCCGAATGTTAACCTGCCTCACCGAGCGGACGGACTTGCCCGTGCCCGAAGTTATTCATGCAGCAGATGATTTGTTGTTGATGTCGTTTGTTGAAGGTCAAAATGCCCAGGGCGACACACCGGAATTTCAATCCGCTGACCTGATCGCCGCGTTGCATGATCTGACCGCAGAAAATTTCGGTTTTGAATTTGATACCCTGATCGGTGGCTTGCATCAGCCCAATCCACAGACAGATAACTGGCTGGAATTTTTCCGGGATCAGCGTTTGCTTTATATGGCCGGATTGGCACGCGAGGCAGAACAGCTGCCCGGCGATATTTATGACCGCATCGAAGCCCTGGCCGCGCGGCTGTCGGACTTCATGCCGGACAATGTCAAACCATCATTTCTTCATGGCGATCTCTGGGGCGGCAATATCCTTGCCCTCGAGCACCAGATCACGGCCTTTATCGATCCTGCTATTTACTACGGGGACGCTGAAATGGACCTCGCTTTTTCCACATTGTTCAGCACATTTGATGACATGTTCTTCGCCCGCTATCAGGAACATCGCCCCCTGGAACCGGGCTTCTTCGAAGTCCGGCGCGACCTCTACAATCTCTATCCCTTGTTGGTCCATGTCCGTCTTTTTGGCGGCAGTTACGTCGGCTCGGTTAACCTGACTCTCCACGGTTTCGGGGTTTAATCCGTCAAGTCTTCCAACCCGAACTCCTGCTCCACCCGATAATTGTGCAGGTCGCTGGAATAAAGTGTGAAGTGATCGACGGTGATGGGCCCGGCGTAAAATCCGGCGCAGGTTTGCAGCCACTGGAGGACGCGGTCGGCCGGGGGGTGGCGCAGACGGGCAAGGGTGATGTGGGGGCTGAATTTGTGATGACGGTCGGCCTGAACGCCAACGCGGGTCAGGGCGACGTCGACCTTGCTTTTCAGGGCCGATAATTCCGGACAGGGCTGGATGCCTGCCCATAAGATTCGTGTCTTTCGACCTTCACCAAAACAGCCCACACTGTCCAGTATCAGGTCAAAGGCAGGGAACTTGATGTGTGCCAGTTCGGCGCTGATGTCGGCGGCAACATCTTCGGGGACGTCACCTATAAAGCGCAGCGTCAGGTGCAGCATTTCGACCTTGTTCCACCGTGCGCCGGGGACGCCACCCCCCATTTGATGCAGCCGTTCGCGTACATCCTCAGGCAGATCAATGGCAACGAACAAACGGATCATGATCGACTATCCCCTGAACCCGGAAACCTGATTTCTATTTAAGGGCTGTTTTTCCGCTCAGCAATGCTTCGATATAAGGCACCATTTTTCTGGCAATAATTTTCTGCCCCTCCGGCGTCGGATGGATGCCATCATGCTGGTTCAACTTTTCATCCCCGGCAACGCCTTCCAGCAAAAACGGATAGAGCAGGATTTTATGTTTTGACGCCAGCCGGGTATAGATCGCCTGAAAGGCCTTGCCAAAATCGTCGCCCAGGTTGGGTGGGGCCAGCATACCGGCCAGCAATACAGGCATATTTCGCTTCTTCAGTGCCAATATTATGGCGTCCAGATTCTGGTATGAATTCTCCGGTGTCAGAGCACGCAGGGCATCGTTTCCGCCCAGGGCCACGATGGCGAAACCCGGCGAGGGTGAAGTCCCGTCCAGTGACCAGGCCAGTCGCGCCTTGCCGCCGGCAGTGGTATCGCCTGATACCCCGGCATTGACGATGGTGATGGCTACGCCCTTGTCGGCCAGGATCTTTTGCACAACGGCTGGCCATGCTTCCTGTTCGCTAACCCCTAATCCGGCTGTGATGCTGTCGCCAAAAGCGACGATAACCAGACCCTCGGCGCGTGCAGAAGGCGCGCTGGCCAGCAGGACAGCAAACAAGACCAGGGTAAAAATAATGCCTGGAAGTTTGGCTTGTGGCCTGCGCGTTCCTATATGATGGATCAGACTGTTAACGGGCATCGGGAAATTTTTGAATATGGACATGGCTTCGGTTTCAGGTGAGACACTGGTGGACTTGCAGGACTTGCATCTTACCCTGGATAGTGGCGCTGGTGCCGTCAACATCCTGCGGGGTGTTGATTTGCAAATAACGCGCGGCGAAACGCTGGGTGTTGTCGGGCCATCGGGTTCGGGGAAGTCAACCATGCTGGCGGTCACCGCCGGTCTTGAACGTCCATCAAGCGGTCACGTCAATGTTGCAGGTAAAGACCTCGGCCTGTTGAACGAAGACCAGCTGGCCCTGTTTCGACGTAAGCATGTTGGCATCGTCTTTCATCTGATTCCGACCATGACAGCGCATGAAAATGTTGCCGTTCCGCTGGAACTGGCTGGTGATCCGGATGCCTTTGAACGGGCCCGGGAAAGCCTGGCCGATGTTGGCCTGTCGGATCGTCTGACCCATTACCCGACGCAGCTTTCCGGCGGTGAGCAGCAACGTGTGGCTCTGGCCCGTGCCTTTGTTGGCGAGCCGGACCTGATTTTGGCAGACGAGCCAACCGGCAATCTCGACAGCGAGACCGGGGCTGCGATCATAGATTTGATGTTTGGTATTCGCCGCGACCTGACCCTGATGCTGATTACGCATGACGACCAGGTCGCCACACGCTGTGACCGGGTGGTCCGCATGGCAGACGGCAAACTTGAACCAACAGCGTTGGGACAAACTCCCGCCGCTGATGTTTCACTTGCCGCGAGCTGACCGACATGGCCTTGCCCCTCAGTGTTCGATTTGCCTGGCGTGATCTGCGCGGGGGCCTGAAAGGTTTCCGGATTTTTCTGGCTTGCCTGACCCTGGGTGTTACAGCCATTGCCGGTGTGGGCTCTCTGGGTTCGGCGATCCGGGCCGGGATCGACAACAATGCCCGGAACCTGCTGGGGGCCGACGTCGAAGTGCGGCTTTCCAGTCGCGCGGCAACGGCGGATCAGGTCACCTGGATGGCTGATAACAGCCAGGCGCTCAGCCTTGTGCGCAACTTGCGGACTATGGCCAGGGTACCGGATGGCGGCAGCCAGACGCTGGTTGAATTGAAAGCCGTTGCCACGTCAGGTGCGGCGGCTTATCCCTTGTATGGCCAGGTGACGCTGGATCCCCCGATGCCGTTGGCGGCAGCACTGGCGGATCAAAATGGTTTGAAGGGGGCGGTTGCAGAACCGGCCTTGCTGGCGCGTCTGGGTGTGAAGGTCGGCGACAAACTTGATCTCGGTAAAATCCAGGTCGTGTTGCGAGCCGTGCTGGTGACCGAACCCGACCGGGTTAGCGGCACCTTCGCCCTGGGGCCACGGTTGATGATCAACAATCAGACCCTGGATGCCGCTGGACTGATCCAGCAAGGCAGTCTGGTGCGTCATAAATACCGTATGCGCCTGGCGCCTGAGGCGGATCTGGAGCTTTGGCGCAAGAAAATTGATACTGCCTGGCCCGATACAGCCTGGCGAATTGGCGATGTTAAAACGGCGCAGCCATCGGTTAAACGCTTTGTCGATCGCCTTGGTTTGTTCCTGACCCTGGTCGGGCTGACAGCCTTGATTATTGGCGGTGTGGGTGTTGGCAATGCGGTCCAGGCCTATCTTGCCGGGCGCACAGAAACCATCGCGACGTTGAAATGCCTCGGCGCAGAAGGGGCAATGATCTTCCGGATTTATCTGATTGAAATTGGATTACTGGCGGTTCTGGGCATCGCCGGGGGTCTGGTGCTGGGGGCGGCCTTGCCGATGATTGCACTTGGGGTCCTGGAAGGTCAGTTGCCCGTGGCTGCAGATATTTCAGTTTATCCTGTGCCTCTGGTTCGGGCGGCAGCCTTTGGCGTATTGACGGCTTTTGCCTTTGCCTTGTGGCCGTTGGCCCGGGCGCGTGAAGTGCCGGCAGCCGGTTTGTTCCGCGATATCATTGGCGGCGAATGCCGCTGGCCTCCGCTGCGCGATATATTGTTATTGGCAATTTCCGCAGCTTTGTTGATCTTGCTGGCCCTGACTAGCGGCGACAATGCCCGTCTGGCGCAATGGTTCATCGGCGCATCAGTTGCGTCCTTGTTGGCCTTCTGGATATTGGCCCGGGGCCTGATCATGCTGCTGGCGCGCTTGCCGCGACCGCGCAAACCTGGCCTGAGACTGGCGTTATCGAACCTGGTTCGCCCTGGTGCGCCCACAGCTGGCGTCGTGATTTCCATGGGCGCTGGTCTGACGGTGCTGGTGACCATCGCCCTGATTGAAGGCAATCTTAACCGCCAGGTGCAAAGCCGAATTCCGGATCGTGCACCTTCCTTTTTCTTCATCGATATTCAGCCTGATCAGGTACCGCTGTTTGACGCGACCGTGGCGGCAATTGAAGGCGGGGAACTGGTGCAACGGGTGCCGATGCTGCGCGGCCGTGTTGCCATGATCAAAGGGGAAAGTGCTGATACCTTTCCCGCTGAGAAAGATGGAGGCTGGTTTGCCCATAACGAACTTGCTTTCAGCTATATGGCCGAAATGCCAACTAAAACTGTACTAACCGACGGTGTCTGGTGGCCAAAGGATTACCAGGGGCCGCCGTTGATTTCGCTGGGTGCACATGTCGGCGAGAACCTGAATATCAAGGTTGATGACACTGTTACCTTCAATATTCTGGGTCGCAAGATGCAGGCGCGCGTGGCCAATTTACGCAAAATTGACTGGACTACGATGCAGCTGAATTTTTCGGTCGTCTTTGCCCCCGGCGCGCTTGAAGGCGCGCCGCAGGTTCACATTGCAACGGTCAGCGCACCAAAAGCACACGAAACGGCATTGCAAAAAGCCCTCAGCAAGGCACTGCCCAATGTCTCGGCAATCCGGGTTGGTGATGTGCTGGATACGGTAACAGCCATGTTCGACCGGATCTCGTCGGCGATCCGGGCATCTGCGGCGGTGACGGTCATTGCCGGTATTCTGGTTCTGGCTGGTGCCCTGGCAGCAGGCCATTCCAGACGGGTTTATGATTCAGTGATTTTGAAAGTTCTGGGTGCGACCCGGCGGGATGTGGCGCGGGCCTATCTGATTGAATATGCCTTGCTGGGCGGATCAACCGCTTTATTGGCAACACTGGTCGGCACTATTGCAGCCTGGACCGTAATGACCTTTTTCATGGCAGGGGAATGGGTTTTTCTGCCTCTGGCCGCGGGCTTGACGGCTGGCGGCGGCATAATTCTGACAATTGCCCTCGGTTTTATTGGCACCTGGCGCGCACTTGGACAAAAAGCTGCCACAGTTCTGCGTCATGTTTAGGCTTCAAGACCAGCAATACTGAACGCTGACCCTTGAAATAGCGGGCAAAAGTAACGATATTTGCCATAAGAGCGGTTTTGGCACATGCCGGGCCGTAGCTCAATATTGCCACGGGAGTATTAAATGGCACTGGATACCAAAGCGCGCCTCTCAATGAATGCAGCAGGCGCCGCGACGCAACAACAAGTTGACGTGGGTCTGCGCAACTACATGCTCAAGGTCTACAACTACATGGGATCGGCCCTGGCGTTGTCCGGCGTAGTTGCATTTTTTGTTGCCACCAACCAGTCCCTTCAACAAGTCATTTTCGGCACCGGCCTGATGTGGCTGTTTGTTCTGGCACCCCTTGGCCTGGTATTTTTCCTCAGCGCCAAAATCCAAACCATGAAGGCGTCCACAGCACAAACAGTGTTCTGGGTTTTTGCCGGCATGATGGGTATTTCCCTGTCGACCATTTTGTTGCAATACACCGGCGCCAGCGTCGCCCGTGTCTTCTTCATCACGGCGGGTACGTTTGGTGCCATGAGCCTCTATGGCTACACCACCAAGAAGGATCTGACCAAGCTCGGCTCCTTGCTGATGATGGGCCTGATCGGCATTATCATTGCCAGCGTTGTGAACATCTTCCTGGCGTCTTCAGCCTTGCATTTTGCGATCTCGGTTATTGGTGTTCTGGTCTTCGTTGGTCTGACAGCCTATGACACCCAGAAAATTCGCCAGATGTATTACGCAGCAGACTCAAGCGAAGTTTCCCAGAAAAAAGCCATTATGGGTGCACTGACCTTGTATCTGGATTTCATCAACCTGTTCATCATGTTGATGCATCTCTTTGGCCAGCGTGATTAGTCAACGCGGCTTATCAAATAGAAAAGGCCCGGCGATTTTGCCGGGCCTTTTTTTGTGTCTGATCGCTGGCGTTCAGAACATCACCACTTGCCAGGCAATACCGCTGAGGGTGGCACCGGCGACCCCCAGCAAGATGTAGAACCCGAAGACCGGCAATCGCACCAGGGCAAAAACAGCCATGGCGGCGGGGATGCTTGTAACGCTGCCGGCAATCAGGAACGACATGGCGGCCCCTGGCATCATGCCCAGGTTCAACAATGCATCGATCGTGGGGACAGCGGCATAGCCGTTGAGATAGGCCGGAATGCCCACCAGCACGCCCAGGGGAATGGACCACCAGTTGTCGCCACCCAGCCAGCTGCCAACAAAGTCGGCAGGCAAGTAAGCCACCATCAGGCTTTCGAGAACAAAGGCCAGGGTCAGCCAGCGCATCAGGAACCAGCCGGTTTCTTTTGACGTACTGGCAAACTTTGACCGGCGTTCATCGTGACGCCAGAACTTCCAGACAATTTCCGGGTCGGTGCGTTCGGCCAGTGGTGCTGTATTGGTGCCGCACCCCATTTTGACCATGGGCCGCAAGGGATTGGCGAAGACAGATGATTTGGCAAAGACATGCATGGCAAATCCCGCACCCAGACCCATGACAACAGCCGCAAGCGTTTTGGCAACGGCGAAGGGAATACCCAGCACCGCCGAGGTTACAAAAAACATGCTGGGGTCCATGATGGGGGAGGCAATCCAGAAGGCCATGACCGGAGCCATGGGCACACCGGCTGCCAACAGACCGGCGATGATCGGGACCACGCCGCAGGAACAGAACGGTGATAACGCACCGAACAGGGCCGCCAGGATAATTGTTTTTGTCGGATTGCCGGAAAAGACCAGGGCGACCTGTTTATCAAGACCGGTCGCAGTGGCCCAGGCCGCCAGGGTGACGGCGATGATCAGAAACACCAGAATGCCGCCGAGGCTTTGCCCGGTGAAGATGGCACTATCCAGCGCCTGTTGGGGCAGCAGGATCAGCAAAGCCGCAAAGATGGCAAAAATGGCCAGCAAAACCTTGTCGGCCTTTTTGAACCAGCTGATCGGCGAGGCCGGTGTGAGGCTTGTATCTGTCATGGTTATATCTTTCCCTCAACCGGCTTGTGCTTGTGAGGCATCGGCGGCGACGCCCGTGCAACATTCGGCAAACAACATGGTGGCAAGGCCGCGCAACTGGTCAAAATCAGGATGACACCGCAGCACTCGACCTTCGCGGTCCTGACGGATGACACCCGCACCAACGAGGTGCAATAAGTGATGAGACAGGGTTGAGCCTGGTATTTCCAGGTGACGGCGAATATCACCGACGGGCAATCCCTCAGGTCCTGCCTTCACCAGCAACAAAACGATTTCAAGGCGCTTTGGGTTGCCCAAAGCCTCCATACACCGGGCTGCCGTTTCAATATCCATCAGATCAATCCCTATATTTCGATAATTCCAGAATAATCGAAATATAGGGATTGTCAAATCTTATTCAAGAGCAGGTCTTAATCCCTTGAGTAAGTCAGGTGTCAGATATCTCTCAAGATCGACGAAGCAGTGAAAACCGTATTTTGACAGGAGATTTGTCTCCCGTGAAATCTGCCCCTGCTGTTGTGTTAATTTCGAAAGTCGGCCCGGTAACATCAGTGTTAGTTTCAAATGTATGCGGGACCATTTCCACAGCGGGCCCCCAGGGGGCGTGTACAAATCGTTCATGGTCGGCGACCCGGCCGTTCAACTCCATGACGCCCCGTCGCATGTTGCCCCATATGTTAAGAATCAGGGCACCATTAT
>Ga0233449_1003810_pt1 | contig 10711 bp, 10 predicted proteins | sample SI_124_October20_FD_183012 | JGI IMG/M metagenome (GOLD analysis project Ga0233449, IMG submission 183012) | Seawater microbial communities from Saanich Inlet, British Columbia, Canada - SI_124_October2016_200_MG | ecosystem: Environmental > Aquatic > Marine > Inlet | place: Canada: British... | reverse complement strand
ATCTGATTAATAGCATCACCGGTCTCTTTGGCTATAGCAACAATATCCTGAATATCAATCTGACTAAGCATGATTAGTTAACAATTTCCCTGGATTTTAAAAAGTCAATAACTTTGACAACAGACTCTTCTAGTGTCTCACCATCAGTATCAATGACCAGTTCTGGATTGTCAGGTGCCTCATAAGGGGAGTCAATACCTGTGTAGTTTTTAATTTCTCCAGTACGTGCACGCTTATACAGGCCTTTTACATCTCTTGACTCGCAAGTTTCCAGACTAGCTTTACAAAAGATCTCGATAAAATCTTCTTGTGATAGCAACCCTCTAACATTATTTCTATCTTCTCTAAATGGACTAATGAACGCAGTCATTGCAATAACGCCAGCCTCCATCATTAACTTAGCAGCTTCGCCAATCCTTCTAATATTCTCTTTACGATCAACGTCGCTAAAGGTTAAATTTGATGATAGCCCATGACGGACATTATCTCCGTCCAGAACAAAGGTTCTACAATCTAAATTGTGCAACTCCTCCTCAACTGAGTGAGCAAGCGTTGATTTGCCAGATCCTGATAGGCCAGTAAACCAAATAACGGCCGACTTATGGCCATTCAGTTGATTGCGCCTTTCTCGGGTGACGGTTGCGTTGTGGTAGATAGTGTTTGGAGTTTTCATAAAAAATTATATACTGGTATTATTACTTTTTCCTTGTTTTGGTCCGAAAAAATCTCAAACTAAATAGTGACAGTTATTTTATTAACGATAATGACTACTATCTATAATTATTTAATATATAAGATTATTGTGTCATCCATTCTTTTTTGATTAAAACATCTCTTGCTATTTGTATCTGTTTTTTAGAAAATTGCTTTTTTCTACCGAATCGTTTATTAAAAAAAACACTTTGTAAAACATGTGCTATTTATGCTTGAGTTATTAACTCAACATCTTTATGTTCAATAATTTGTCCATTTCTTCGCACTTCAAGTATCTTGTTACAATTCCTTAGCGTACTCATTCTGTGTGCTATCATTAAAACCGTGCTGTCAACTTGTAAAGCTCTTATTGAATTCATAATAAACTCCTCCGTTTTTCCATCTAAAGCACTGGTAGCCTCATCAAGGACTATCACTGGCTTTCTTTTATATAAAGCTCTCGCAATTCCAATACGTTGACGCTGCCCCCCAGAAAGTCTTACACCCATCTCACCAACTTTAGCATTCAAACCATCAGGTAGTGACTCCACAAGGCTATCTAATTTGCATAACTTTACCACCTTGTTAAGCAGCTCATTGTCAATATCTTCACTATCTTCACTATTAACAGAAAAAGCAATGTTTTCCTTAATAGAGGAGTCAAACAAATACACATGCTGGGGTACATGCGCAATATTCCTTTGCCAGTTCGATCGATTCGATTCATCTATAGTTATCCCGTCTATAGACAATATTCCACTAGAAGGCGATAACAAGGACATAATAATATCTACCAATGTACTTTTTCCACTTCCGGTTTCCCCTATAAATCCAACACATGAACCCTTTTCTATATTTATATTTATATTGTTTAATACATTTTTGCACTCAATCGAGTATTTAAAACTAACATCTATAAGTTTTATATTTTTAGATAATGTAATGTTTTTATTACAAACTTCTACTTTTTTGATTTTTTCTTCAAGAAGTAATATAGCATCTTTAAAAGATCCTATATTGCCATTTATTGTACTTACCGAGTGAAACGTTTGTTGTAGAACTGGGAGTAATTTTTGCGCCCCTAGAACAATGACGCCAAGCAATGGCACTACATTTTCTATTCCATTATTAAACATAACTAGATATAACGCAGTTAGAGTGATAAATATCATCCCAAGCATTTCTACTAAAAATCTAGGGCTGCCGCTAATAAACTTATTGTTAGCTCCAGAAAATCTCATAGGTACGTCAATTTTCTTATATTGGTCACAGTAGAAATCCTGACTCTTCTCTAGTAAAATATCTCTAATCCCACCTAGACTTTCATTAAGGATTTTGACTAATTGTATATACTTGCTGGAAATAATAAAACTATTCTCTTTGAGAATTTCCCTAGTAAATTTAAATATTATTAAAAGAATAAAAGAAAAAAAGAAAAATAAAAATAAGGTGACAGTTGGATTGATATAGAAAAGAGTAAACGTAATACCAATAACAACCAAAATCGAACTTACTATAGTTAAAATAGGCGCCAATATTCCACCGACTACAACGTCCACCTTGTTTAAAATACCGGTAACTAATTTACTGCTGTTTTGCCTGGTATGGACAACATATTCTTGATTAATAGAGTTGGAAAACATCTGTAGGCCTATGTCACTTCCAATTGAAGCCGACAGCTTGCCAGAAAAAAACAACACAGATGCACGAATTATTGAAGACAAAATAATGGTTAATATGAAAATTAACGATACTGGCAATAGCAATTCACTAGCGTCTTGAATATTCAATAAATCCACAAACGGCTTTACATATTCACTAGTATATAAATTTTCAGGATTTGTTATAACGCTTAAAAAAGGCAATGCTAAGCCCAAACTAACAACCTCAGCGAGTGTCGCCAAAATCATTAACAAGGAAAGTTGAACCAAATGAATTTTCTTCCTTTTGGATACGTGCCGAAAAAAAGCCTTAACAAGGCTTAATACTCCATTATTCTTTTCCATATGCTCTTATTCTATTTGAATTGATATGGTGTAGGTGTATCAGAATTCAAATACTCTACCTCTTTGCCATACTCTTGAATCTGAGTTTTAATATTTAATCCAACATTATTAGACCATTGGTCCAAAAGGATGTTGGTTATATTACCCATCTTCCCATCACCAATCATAATACCCTGCAAAGAAACTGTTGGCAAAATGCAAAAAGGAGTGGCAGTCATAAATGCCTCATCTGCTGTATAAACATCATACGGCTCTATATTGCATTCTCTACAAGGGATTCCTAACTCTTTAGCAAGAATAAAGATGTAGTCTCTGCTAATACCGCGTAGAATATTCCTGCCCTCTGGGGTTAGTATTTCACCATTTTTTACTATAAAGAAATTATCCCCAGTACCTTCGGTAATAAACCCATCAGGATCAAGAAGTAGTGCCCAATTATTTTCCCCCTTAAATTGCGAAACCTCAATATTGGCCATTTGATAAAAAAGTCGACTTCTGTTTTTAATTTTCGGCTCCATTAATGAAGCTGGTATAGCCCTCTGAGAAGGTATAACTGCATTAATTCCACTATCATATAATGGAGCCATGGAAGCCACCGTCCACTTAAGTGGGAAATCTGCAATCACAACTGTTGGCTCTAACTTTCCATCAAAAACAGGGGCGTACAATCCAAGCGGACCACGACTAACATTTATCATTAGTCTGTGTTCATCATGCTCGTCGAATACCTTTTCATTCCTCTCAATTGTTTCATAACATGCTTGCTCTAGCTCATCAATTGTCATATTGATTGGTATATGCAGTATGCCAACTCCTATATAAAGTCGCTCTAGGTGCTCTCTTAATTTAAATTGCTTTTTATTAAATGAGCGAGTCATCTCAAAGACCATGTCCCCAAACATTAGGGCTGAGTCAAAAATGGAGATCTTTGCATCACTTTCTGGCACAAATTTGCCATTCATATAAACAACTCTACCTGAATCCATATTACTCCTTAATTAAAAACTCTTTCATTAAAGCTGAGCACATCCTCAGATCTTCTGCATTATCTATTTCGAACATTTTCCAAAACTCCATTTTAGAAAAACCAACTTTACCGCCAAATCTATTGTCATTGCTCTGAATAACTTCTGGTTTGAACAAATAAAAAGATCCGTTTTCTATAATTTGCTCCTTAAAATCCTGCCTTCTCTTTCTATTTTTGTAGTCATAATTAACACTACCAACAACCCCTGTATTTGACTCTTCCCAAAAAAATAGATCCTCCGCCATACTTGCGGAAAACATTGAGTCATATTTTTCTTTTTGAAACAATTCAATTGCATTGTCTATGTCTTTTACTTCTCGCAAGGGTGATGTCACTTGTGGAGCGAGCACTAAATCCACCTCTGTATCTTTTTGTATTACTTCAATAGCATGCATCCAAGCTGATTCAGAGCTCGCTAAATCTCCAGAAATATCATCAGGGCGCCGTATAGTTTTTGCCCCATACTTTTCTGCCACATCCAATATCTCTTGACTATTAGAAGTAACCCAAACATGAGAAACATACTTTGAGGATAAGCACTGCTCAACAGTCCAAGCAATTAAAGGCTTACCACAAAAATCAATTATATTTTTATTACGAACACCTTTAGAGCCACCACGAGCAGGAATAATGCTATGAATATTCATCCTGCTATTTTATTTTTTACTACCATACAGTTCTACCGCCCTCAATAGGAATAATTGCACCATTAAGATAACTAGAAGCGTCGGACAGCATCCACAACAATGCACCTTGATATTCACTAGCATTTGCCATTCTGCCCATTGGGATTCTGGCACTAACTTCTTTTAAAAATTCTTCAGGCTGTCCATTTTCTACACCACCTGGACACATGGCATTACAACGCACATTTTTATCCGCCCAATAGGTCGCTAAATATCGCGTCAAACCAATTAAACCCGTCTTCACAACTGAATAAGTAACTGGTTTAACATTTTGCTTACCATTATCAATACCATCTTTATAATAAAGCCTTTGATCTGGTGCAATCAAGCCCAAATCTGATGAAATATTGATAATTGAACCACCATTAGGATTTTGTGAAATTGCAAAACCATAATGTTTGGCGCATAAAAATGAACCCGTTAAACCAACAGCAATATCATCATTCCAAATATCTAAAGGAAAGTTTTCCAATCTGGAAAAATTAATTTCTTTACTATCTTCCACCTTGGGATTGTTTGACGCATTGTTAACCAATCCATCAATCTTACCGAACTCTTTGATTAGCAGCCCAACATTGTTTTCAATTGCGTTTTCATTAGTAATATCAATCGCAAAACCAATTGAGTCCACCTTATATTTTTCATTCAACTCATTGGAAAAATCATCGACTGCCTGCTGTGATAGGTCCAATAATATTGGTGTTCCACCATAACACGCTACTGCCTCAGCATGCTTCCTACCTAACAGTCCCGTTGCACCTGTAATAACAACAACCTTGCCATCTAATTTAAATAGTCGCTCAAGCATTAAAACATTCCTACCGTTTGACCACCATCAACTACCAAAGTAGAGCCCGTAATAAAACTCGCCCTATCCGAACATATAAATACAGCAGAATCTGCGATTTCTTGTGGGGTTGCAAAACGATTCATTGGTACTGTTGATTTGATGATTTCATCTACGTGCTTTTTATTTTGTTGAATTTTCTCATCCCAAGACCCGCCTTTAAAATACACATTGCCAGGTGCGATGACATTTACTCTTACGCCATCAGATGCTAGTTTCCTTGCCATATTTTTGGCTAAGGCAATAATTGCCGACTTAGCTGTTGAATAGTCAGTAGGAGCTCCAAATGCCTCCACGCCGGTAATTGATGAAATAAACAGTAGAGAACCTTTGGTTTTCTCCAACATTGGCAAAAAAGTCCTGGCAGTTTGCAAGGCAGACTCAAAATTACTGTTCCACGTCTGTCTCCATTTTTCATCATCGGGTAAAGCATCTGGAACACTACGTCCATCACCAACATTAACCACAACAATATCTAAACTACTCCACTTATCTTTAATTTTTTCTTTCAAATTATTAAGCGAATCAACATTGATACAATCACACTTACAAGCAAAAGCATTATCTATGCCATAGGAATTTTGTAATTTTTCTTCACTTTTGAATAGGCTATTAGACCCTCGAGACACTAAACAAGTTTTTGCACCTTCTTGCAAAAAACTTTCAGCAATAGCTAAACCTATACCTCTTGATGCACCTGTTATTAGGACTTTTTTATTGTCAAGAGCTAAATTCATGTTGTTTTTATTCTACAATAATTGATGTTAATTTCTTATATCAGAAAAATACTTTTCAATCCAATTTAATTGACTTTTAAATATCTCAACACCCTCATCATCACGATAGGCTTGCATAATAAAAGGACCTTGATAATCAAACTCTTTTAACTTCCTAAAAAATTTTACAAAGTCAGCATTGCCTTCGCCCAATATTACTGGCCCTCCGCCCAACGCTCTATCTTTAATGTGAATATCTGTAATTCTGTCACCATAAAGCTCCAACTCCTTGTCAGAATCAAATCCTAGAGCGGCACTATTGCCAATGTCGTAATTAACTGAAATATTCTTAGAGTTCAATTTATTTAGCAATTCAATAAATGGCTTTGGTGCTAAATCAGTTTCTAAAGATAAATTAATATTCTCCTTTTCAATTATTGGAATAATTTTTGCTACTTGCTTAACAAACTCATCAACCGCCTCTTTTGTTTTCAAACTAGATTGATCGACACAAGGAATAACAATGTCTGTGACCTTTAATACTTTAGCTGCTTCTAATAACTTTTCTAAAACTTTAAGGCTTTCTTCTACGACCTTATTATCGTTTGAATGTAATGGAGCCTCCATGAAATAATCAGCACAAATAGTTTTCACTGACACGCCAGTATCCCTGCTAATATTAACTATTTCATCAACGCCACCTGGTTTTAATAATGGATTTTTATCTGCATCATTGAAATCGAGAATAAATTCAATCAAATCTAAACCGCACTCTTTAGCAACTTTGAATTCATCTTGCCACATTCCGATAGGGAAAGCTTGGTATCTTCCTTGATATTTGGGCACTAAACGCCCTTGCATTGCACCAATTTTATTCTTCATATTGTTAACAATTACTTCCAGTCAAGATGCTGTCGAAGATTCTCAGCAATAGGAGATTCCGCCTTAATGGTTCGCTTTACACCATCGCCCATTGCTTTTTCAACTTTTCTTACTGCGCCAACTAATTGCCTAAAACCAGCTGGCTCAACAGATGCAGATTGATCAGACCCATACATAGCCCTATCTAGCGTTATATGCCTTTCTAATGAGGTGACTCCTAATGCTGCAACCGCAGTAGAAATAGCTATTCCAGTCTCATGACCACTATAGCCAACATCACATTTAAATTTATCTCTAAGCGTGCTGATCATTTTAAGGTTGGCATCCTCATCCTTCATCGGATAAGTTGAAACCGTATGCATCAGTTCAAACGAACAATTCGCCTCTTGAAAAATTTCGACTGCCTTTTGAATATCATTATAAGTAGTCATGCCTGTTGATATAAATGTATGCTTGCCTTCTTTGGCAATCATATTCAATAAATCTTCATACACAATCATAGCTGAAGCTACTTTATTATATTTACAACCAAACTGCTGCAAGAATTCCTGACTGTTTAAATCCCATGCAGAAGCAAACCACTCAATGCCTTTTTCTTTGCAATATTGATCAATTTCTCTATACTCATCAACACTAAATTCTAATCCTGCCTTTTGTTCACGCTGAGTAGTTCCCCATGGACTCCCTCTTGATGAATCTAAAAATTCTTGAGTATATACGTTATCAAGGTCACGCTTCTGAAATTTAACCGCATCACAACCAACATCTGCTGCAATATCAATTAATCTTTTGCAAATTAACATATCACCATTGTGATTAATTCCTATTTCAGCAGCTATAAAAATCGACATAGTTTTCCTTTATTCCTTTTATTTATTATATAGTATTTCAATAAAATCTAGAGCTAACACTTCTTCCAATAATTCTCGCGCAACCCCCTTACCGCCAGGAGTTTGAAGTATAACATCTACAATACTTTTAATTTTTGAATGACTATCAATTGGACAAACCGAAAACCCACAAGATTGAATAACATTATAATCATTGAGATCATTACCGACATATAAAACGCGATCCATTTTGTAATTTTTTTCCTTAACTAAGGATTTGAGTGTTACAACTTTATTATGAACACCTTGTAATACAGGGACTTTTAGTTTCTTAGCCCTTGCTGTAACTACTGGATTGACCTCAGTTGATAAGATATAAGTTGATTTATTAAGTTTACGGAGCACCTCAAATGCAAGCCCATCAGCACGACTACAGCCCACCCACTCTGTTCCATGCTGATCTAGATAAACAAGATTATTCGTCAGCACGCCATCAAAATCGAAAACAATCATATCGATAGCATCTATTGATATATTTTTCTTAACTATTGCACTTTTACTCATAACTTATTATTCATTTAATTGACGTTTAAATAAATATTTGAAACTACACTCAGTTTTTATTTAAAACAAAATTTTACAATAGCTACCGCACTAAGAAAAAAATAAAAAATGGCAGCAAGAATTATTTTACTATGAGTACTGCTTAATTATCTAACTTTTAGGAATTGCATTCTCACAGATATAAACACCTTCCCTATCACCAATAATTTTACTAATTGGTATTATTCTTCCTTGAATTAATAATGCTACAGCCTCTCGTTTGACCTCTCCAATGATTACTTTAAAAACATTGTATGATTTATTCAGTCTTTCATAGGATAAGCTTATTCTTTTTTTAGGGGACTTGGGCGAATCATTTTCAACAACCACATCTCGGTTCTTTGGGTGCCTATGATTTGGAAATAATGACGCTACATGACCATCCTCCCCCATACTAAGTAGAACTACATCAAATTTATCAACCTCTTGAAGCGCTGATTCATATTCCAATTGCGCCTTATCTTGAGACATCTCTGCTTGAATAAAATGGATATTCCTTTTAGGAATAGGGCTATTATTTAACCAAGTCTCATTGATAACATGATTGTTACGATCCTTATGATTTACAGGCAAGCAGCGCTCATCACCTATATAAATATGCCATTTATTCCAGTTTGAATCAGCTTTAGATAAAATTTTATATAGACTGAGCACACTTTGTCCGCCAGTCAAGACTATACTGAAACAATCTTTTTCAAATATTGACTTTTTTGCAATATTCAATATTTCTTGTGCTAATGCTTTTGAAAGAGACATTTCATCGTCAAAAATAAGCCAATTGTCATTTAATATTTTCATGAATGGCAACAACTACAATGACCTTGGTATTTACTCATCTTGCCAATACCAGGGTTAAAAGTATTAGTTGGATCAAGTTTTTTATAGAATCTCTGTAGGCTATTTTCTGCCTCATACAAGTGCCCCACACTATGCTCGGCGGGGTACTTAGCGCCTTTATCATCAAGCATAGCCAACATTATTGACTTCATTTTTTGTCTATCAGTGCCTTTTTTAAAAATATAATTTTGATGAAAAACATTACACATAAAATGTCCATAATAAAGTACATGTACAAGGTTACTACTAATCTCTTGAGGAAGTTTTTCAACCCAATCATCATCATTACGGCGCAATGCAATATCTAGCGATAAAATCCCTTCTACTTTATTATTATGAATCATTTGGTAACGACCAGCTGCTGCTCCAGCTGCAAAACGATGCAGTAAGGCTTTATTGCCCTCATCAGTTCTACAGGCAAAGAAACCACTATCATATTCTTTAGACCAATGCTTCTTTAGATAATCTTGTACCTCGGCAATACCTTTATCACTCATCTTTAAGATCAGATGATGTTCATACTTATCACTAAATTCAAGCATACGTTTAGGTAGATGCTGTGGAAATAATTTACTCAAATAAAATAAAATTTTATCCGGTAAAGAGTCAGATAATAGCGGCAATCGTTTTAACAAATTTTCAACCTTTGCCTTAACGGCAAAGAATTTCGGTATGTTTTTTGTACCTAAATAGTTAATAGATAAAAAAGTGTCTTTACCATAACTTTCGGTTATCTTAAAGATCGTACGATGTAGGTATTCTGCCATCTCTGGTAGATTTTCAAAATTTGTAAGAATATCTTTACGTAATTTAGTTAATTTTTCTGCATTGTTAGTGCCAAGGTAAAATACTTGCTCCTTATCTGGCACGGCATAAGTATCAGTTCGTACAGCAAATACACCAAGTTTACCTGCACAACCGCTGGCCTCAAATAGCCGTCGACTATCAGCATTATAACGAGCCGGAATATCTGATTCTACATTACACACTCGGTCAACATATTCGTGATCAGAAGCCATACCTGCACCATGTTGAATATTAATTGGATCGAAGTTGCCTTTCTGAACATTGTTAAGAATTTCTTCAGGCGTTTTGCCTAATCCATTAATACCAAGATGATTGACTAGATGTAATTTACCATTTTTATCAACTTGTGCATACAAAGCAAATTCTGTATAGGCAGGGCCACGTTTAACTAATGCACCACCTGAATTATTAGCTATACCGCCAACAACAGTCGCACCAATCTGTGACGACCCAATGACTGAATGTGGGGCACGATTAACTTCTGTCAATCTTTCTTCAAGGCTATGTAAGCTAGCGCCAGACAAGCTAATCGCTTGTTTACCATCATCGATTAAGTGAATTTGATTAATAGCGAGCGTATTAATAATAACCACATTTCTATCATATTCATCACCGCTTGGTGAGGATCCTTCAGTTAAGCCTGTTTTTGCCGCTTGCATAATAATAATACAATTAGCTTTAACGCAAACCTCAATTAACTTCCATTGCTCTAAAATAGTATTGGGAAAAACAACTGCCAATGCTGCACCATTACCAGAGCGAAATCCACTACGATAA
>Ga0233449_1003809_pt1 | contig 10717 bp, 4 predicted proteins | sample SI_124_October20_FD_183012 | JGI IMG/M metagenome (GOLD analysis project Ga0233449, IMG submission 183012) | Seawater microbial communities from Saanich Inlet, British Columbia, Canada - SI_124_October2016_200_MG | ecosystem: Environmental > Aquatic > Marine > Inlet | place: Canada: British... | reverse complement strand
AATAAATAATAATGAGATTAAAGAGAATAATAAGATATAATTTTGATTGGATTTTATAAAATAAAGGAAATAATAATCATTAAGCTTAAAGTTTAAGGAAATTAAAGAGAATTATGAGACAACAACTAATTAATAATTGAATATAATCTTGATTGGAATTTATAAAATAAATAAAGTTAAAGGAGATTAAAGAGAATTATAAGTAATTAATAATTGAATATAATCTTGATTGGACTTAATAAAATAATAATTATTAAGCTAAAAGTTCGATTCTTTTACAAGAGAAGTAGCGTTTGATTTTGGCGCAGGAAGAATGCTAGACAAAGGGTCTAATACATGCAAGTCAATTGTTTATAAATAATACGAAAGTTGAAGAGAATAAACAAGGCGTCCGGGTGAGTAATATCTTGGTAGAAACCTTAAAAGAATGGATAATAAATTATTAATTAATGAATTAATAAGAAATAAAACATAATTTTAAATAACTTTTAAGAGAAGCCGAGATCAGATTAGTTAGTTGGTAGAGTAAAGGTTTACCAAGACAAAGATCTGTAGCTGGTATGAAAGTATGTACAGCCACATTGATACTGAAACACGGATCAAACCTGGATTAACCGGGGCAGCAGTAAAGAATATTGCGCAATGTCCGAAAGGATGACGCAGCTACTTTGTCAAAAATTAATTCAAAGAGTTAGTTTGAGAAGAGATATAAGAGAGAAAATAGATGTCTATATCTTGAAAAGGGCCGTCTAATTCACGTGCCAGCAGACGCGGTAATACGTGAGGCTCAAGTATTTTCCAATATTATTAGGGGTGTAAAGGGTGTGTAGATGGAGAAGAATATATTTATTTATATTATCATCTTGAATATTATAGAGGATTTCGGAATTTCTAAAGTAATGGTAGAATATTAAGATCTTAGAGAGAACATCAAATGCGAAGGCAGAAATCTGGGTAAATATTGACATTGAGACACGAAAGTATAGGTAGCAAATAAGATTAGATACCTTAGTAGTCTATACTGTAAACGCTGAAAATTTAATAATAGATTCTTTTTATTATTGTAGATAACTCGTTAAATTTTCCACCTGAATACTACGGTCGCAAGACTAAAATTTAAAAAAATTGGCGGTTTGGGAAATCCAGCCGGAGGATTATGTGGTTTAATTCGATGATACGCGAGAAACCTTACCTGATTTAGTATTAATAATTATTTAATTCAGATGTTGCATGGTCGTCGTCAGTTCATGTTTTGAGATTTAAATTCATTTTTATAATGAACGAAACCCTCTTTATTTGTTTCCTATTTTATTTCTTTAAATAATTGGACTCTTTTAAATGTAGGATCACGCCAGACCAATATGGCTCTTATAGTCAGGGCTACACACGTAATACAATGATATTTACAATATTTAGTTATTCAGCTAATGAAATACTAATAATTAAAATATATCTCAGTTCGGATTATTGATTGAAACTCATCAATATGAAGTTGGATTCGGTAGTAATCTCTTATCAGCATGGAGAGGTGAAAAAGGCAATCCCATTCGCACATATAGCCCGTCACCTCGGAGGATCTAAATATTACCTAAAGCTTGTTGAAAATCATTTATAATATAGTTTATTTTATTATTCTATTTTTATTTTTACTTTTCTCTTGTTAAGGAATCTTTGAAACTTTGAGTAAGTCGTAACATAGTAGGGGTTCGGGAACGAGCTGCTGGATGAAAAATTTTTACTAGGTTCATAGCCTTTAAAAAACTATAACTATTATTTAAAAAACTAATTTTAAAGTTAATTAAGTAGATAGTTCAAGTTTAAGTTGTAGATTATAAATAAATTATTTAAAGTTCTCTTTGTTCTTTTAGTTAAGTTGTAAATAATTTTTAGTTATTGTTATCTTTATTTTTAGTTTTAAGTTCTAAGTTCTAGATATAACTATAAAGATTTTTAATCTTATTATTTTAAGTTCTTTTAGTTCTTTATCAAATAAATAAATTATTGCTATATTAAAGTTTAATTTTTATTCTTGTTATCCATATTTTTATTCTAAGTTGTGGATCATTTAAAGTTCTTTATTTTAAGTTCTTTTAGTTAATTATTGCTATTTTAAAGTTTAATCTTTATTCTTCTTTAAGAATTCCAAGATGCTCTCTAATATATTCTTCCTTTTTTTATTTCTTTTTATGACTGCTTTACCTTTTATATATTCTTCCTTTTTTATTTCTTTTTATGTGTCGGTTACTGCTTTTGATGTATCGGTTACTGCTTTACCTTTTATATATTCTTTCCTTTTTTATTTATTTTATTGATCAATAAAATTAAACTTTTTTAGTTTTTATTTCTTTAGATGACTGCTTTACCTTTTATGTATTCCATATAATCATGTAGTAATGCAATGTCACTATCATCAAGAAGATGTCAGCATAAAGATTGTCAAACTCCTTATTCTGATCCTAAAAGTTTAGCATAAAGATTGTCAAACTTCTTATTCTGACCCTCGGCATAAAGATTATCAAACTCCTTATTCTGACTCCTTATTCTGACTCTAATAGTTTAGCATATGTTTAGCATATAGATTATCAAACTTCTTAAGTGCTTTATTTATTACTCCGTCATTATCAAACTCCTTAAGTACTTTATTTATTACTCCGTCATTATCCCTTTTGAAATTATCATCTTCATAGAATTTAGTCTTTTAACGATACGGTTTTTAGCTTTAGTTACATTTTTTACTTTGATTAATCTCACCTGTGATACATTTCTTCAAGAGTATTTTCTGTGTAATCTTTATCTATCTCGGTTAGCTTCGAACTTCTTTTTAAAGAAAATACTTTTCATAAAATACTTTTCATAAAATACTTGTCCTAAGGTATTATTCGCGTATATATAGTATTCACTTGCTCTATTATTTCTTTCTTTTTGTTCTGAGGTTTTTTCTGTTTTTGCGACTTTTGTTGCATCTGCTCTTGTAACCGTTTCAGCTTCTCGTCTTTCAGTTTCCTCGATCTACAGCTTCGTCTGGTTCTCCAATATCCATCCCGGTGGTATTAAAGATATCATCTCTGAGGTTTTTACACTTTACGTCTGTTAATCTATTTTCTTGTCCAGCGATAGGTCTAATACTCACAAGAATCTTTTGGAGCATTTCTTCTGTATTATCGTAGTTTTTAAGATCTTTTTTTAGTTGTATTCTACCTCTTTTAACTTCTTCTAACTTTTAACTTCTTCTAACTTTAAACTTCTTCTAACTTTTTACTTCTTTTAGGAGAAGAAATTGTAGCATCATTGAAAATAATGATTGAACGATAGAGGGAGGAAGTAATAAAGATTTTTAATTTTTTAAAATAATCATTTAAAGTTCTTTATTTAAAGTTCTTTATTTTAAGTTCTTTATTTAAAGTTCTTTATTTTAAGTTCTTTATTTTAAGTTTTATTAATTAATAATCTTTATTCTTATTTAAAACTATTTTAAGTTCTTTTAATTTTAAGTTCTAAGTTGCAGATATCGGAGAGGATTACTACAGGTAAGTATATTAGACTCATGCTCTGAATGTTGTCGGTTCGAGTCCGGCCTCTCTAATTAATTTATTATCTTTTCAATTATTATAATTTTCCGGCTTCTCATTGTAGACTGTTGATTTTTAGTTAATTGAAATTTAATAAAAAATGAAAGATTTCTGTATATAGAATTATATATTTATTATTATTATTATGTCATATAATGTATTCGAACAATTTGAAATTACTAGATTAATTCCTATCAATTTTTTTGGTTTAGAATTATCTATAACAAATTCAACAATTTTCATGTTATTAACATTGGGTTTTATTTATGCTTTATATGTAATGAATCTTAGAGATGGTTTTATTAAACCTACTAGATGACAATCTGTACTAGAAATTCTATTTGAAGTTATTAATGAAATTACAAAAGATAATATTGGTAAAAAAGGAGGTAAGTATTTGCCTTTTATCTTTACAATATTTTTATTTATTTTAGTTTTAAATCTATTCGGAGTTGTTCCTTATACTTTCTCACCAACAGCTCATATTGCCGTGACATTTGGTTTAAGTTTAAGTATATTTTTAGGAGTTACTTTATTAGGTATTGTAAATTATGGTTCAAATTATTTTTCAATGTTTATGCCTGCTGGTAGTCCATTAGCTTTAGCTCCATTTTTAATTATTATTGAATTAGCTTCACATACTGCTAAAGCGATATCATTAGGAGTTCGATTAGCTGCTAATATTACTGCTGGTCATATTTTATTCTCTATTTTCTCTGGATTTGTTTGAACAATGTTAATTGGTGGAGGTATTTTAACTGTAGCAAGTGCTTTACCATTTGTTATTTTATTATTTGTTACTGTTCTTGAATTAGCTGTTGCATTTATTCAAGTATATGTATTTAGTTTATTAACAGCGATTTATATAAGTGAATCTGAAGACTTACATTAATATTATGCCACAATTAAGTATAGAAACATTTGTTACACAGTATTTTTGATTACTAGTTGTATTCTTTACATTATTTATTTTATCTTCTCTTTATATCATGCCTAAAATTTCAGAAATTAAAAAAACTAGAAAATTATTAGAAAACGTTGAAAAAGAAGATTTAGTAATTAATAGTCAAAAAAGTGTATCATTATTAAATTCACATAAATGCTCTTAATCTTATTAGAATTCCTTATTAAAACTTTAGGTCTTATTGTTCCTCTCTTAATTGCTGTTGCCTTCTTAACTTTATTTGAAAGAAAAGTTCTTGGTTCTATGCAATTAAGAAAGGGACCCAATGTTGTTGGATTCTTTGGTACTTTACAACCTTTTGCTGATGGATTAAAATTATTTGCTAAAGAAACTATCTTACCAACTCATGCTAACTTATCTATCTTTATTATTTCACCTATTGCTGCCTTCTTCCTTGCCCTTCTCTCTTGAGCTGTTATTCCTTTCAGTGATGGTGTTGTTATTGGAGATATTAATATTGGTCTTCTTTATCTTTTTGCTGTCTCTTCTGTTAGTGTCTATGCTATTCTTATGTCCGGTTGATCTAGTAATTCTAAATATGCTTTCTTTGGTGCTATTAGAGCTGCCGCTCAAATGATTAGTTATGAAGTTTCTATGGGATTAATTATTATCTCTGTTATTTTATGTGTTGGAGAATTAAATCTTATCTCTATTGTTAATGCACAAAAAAATCTTTGATTCTTTATTCCTTTATTTCCTGCTTTCATTATGTTCTTTATCTCTGCTCTTGCTGAAACTAGTCGAGCTCCTTTTGATCTTACTGAAGGTGAATCTGAATTAGTTTCTGGATTTAATGTTGAATATTCTGCTATGACTTTTGCTATGTTCTTTCTAGCTGAATATTCTCATATTATTTTAATGTCCTTAATTACTGTTCTTTTATTCTTAGGTGGCTGATTACCACCCTTTGATCTTCTCCCTTTTAATCTTATTCCTTCTTACTTCTGATTAGGTATTAAAACTACCTTTATGATGTTTGTTTTTATTTGAGTTAGAGCTTCTTTCCCTAGAATGAGATACGATGCTTTAATGGCCTTATTATGAAAATCTTATTTACCATTTAGTCTTGCTTTCCTTATCTTAGTTTCTGGATTTATTTATTTCTAAATAAGTCTCCTTATCTAAGTTTAAACAGTCAGTTTAATAAATAAGTTTAAAGAGTTTTAACAGTTTAATATAATAGTTTAAACACTAAGTTAAATCATTAAGGTAAGAGTTAAATTCCTTATCTTTCTATAAAAGTTTAAACACTTAGTTTTAGGTAAGAGTTATATAAATAAGTTTAAACACTCTGTTTAATCAAAAGGGTAAGAGTTATATAAAATAGATAAGAGTTTTTTCCTTATCTTAGTTTTTTGATTTATTTATTTCTAAATAATATTCCCTATCTTAGTTTATGCATTTATTTATTTATTCTTTCTTCCCTTTATTATATCTTAGTTTATGGATCTATTAACTTATCTTAAAGTTCTTCATCTTTATCTTAGTTTATGCATTTATTTATTTATAATAAAAGAATCTTTATCTTACTTTCTTGATTTATTTATTTATAATAAAATAATCTTTATCTTACTTTCTCCATTTATTTATTTATAATAAAAGAAAATAGGTAATAGTTTAAACAGTAAGTTTAATATAATAGTTTATACACTCTGTTTAATATAATAGTAAGTTTAATATAATAGGTTAGAGTAGGTAAGAGTAGGTAAGAGTTATATTAAATAGTTTAAACACTCTGTTTAATATAATAGGTTAGAGTAGGTAAGAGTTTAATATAATAGGTTAGAGTAGGTAAGAGTTATATTAAATAGTTTAAACACCCAGTTAAATAATAAAGTTTAAACACTCTGTTTAATAATAAAGGTAAGAGTAGGTAAGAGTAGGTAAGAGTTATATTAAATAGTTTAAACACTAAGTTAAATAATATAGTTTAAACACTAAGTTAAATAAAATAGGTAAGAGTTATATTCGTTCTCTTAGTTTCTTGATTTATTTATTTATTCTTTCTTCCCTTTATTATATCTTACTTTCTTGATTTATTTATTTCTAAATGATATTATGGCCCACTACCATCCTTATCTTAGTTTAATACTGAATAAAAGATTCTTTATCTTACATTTATTTATTTATAATATTCCTTATCTTAGTTTAATACTGAATAAAAGAATCTTTATCTTAGTTTCTGGATTTATTTATTTCTAATAAAAGAAAATAGGTAAGAGTTTAAACAGTCAGTTTAATAATAAAGGTAAGAGTTTTATTCGTTATCTTTCTAAATCAGTTTAAACACTCAGTTTAATAATAAAGGTAAGAGTTTTATTTGTTACCTATCAGTTTTACCTTACAGTCCTTTTATATATATCTAAAAGGGGGAGTTATAAGAGTTTTTATTTCCATAATTACTTTTATTTATAGTTTAAACTATAAGGGTTTATCTTTTATCTCTCCTCTTTTATCTTTTATCTCTTATCTTTTATCTCTTATCTTTTATCTCTCCCCTATAAAGTTTTCACTGTTCAAAATCAAGGTAGTGTTAGTGAATGTACATTTTTGTTATAATTTTCCTGCACCTCCAGATGATACCATCGATGTGTAATGACCTCAGCCTATGAATCGAATAAGTGTTTTAATTCGTGAAAGGACCTCAGTCTATGAATCGAATCGTTAGTGTATGAAAGTGGGTTAGTTTCTTGAGAAACGCTCATCTATTAAATAATTTTCTTAATAATATAATTATATATTTTCTTGGTTATTGGAGAATAAGGATTATTGATGATAGATGAGTCACATTCCTTTGAAGTAGAGATCAGAGATAAGAAATAGAGTTAGTTATGAGAAAGTAGAGATCAGAGATAATAAATAGAGTTAGTTATGAGAAAGCCCTAGGCTTTGTTAGGGATGTAATGAATGAGCACTGAACCTATCATTATGGACAGGACACTGGTCTTTATCACGTAGACCATTCGTTTCACAACTCTCCAATCTTTCTTGAAACGAGGACCAACTATTTTTAAATTCTCTTGTCTACTATAGAAGAACTCATGTAGAAGAAAGACTTGATATTGTTAGGGATCTATGTTCTCAAGTAGATAAGCTTCAGATGAAAGCTGTAGATAAGGACCTGATTGAAGCTATCCGTAGCTACCTATTGAAGCTGTGACTCATGAAAGCTATAGATCCAAGTCTTATTATCGTCAAACTTGAGACCTTAATTCACAGCTTCCGTGGATCTATTAACTATTTAACATATGATATATTAGAAGCTAATGTCTGATCATTTAAGTTATATGGAATATATAGTTCCCTTCCTATCACGGGTGATTATCTTATTAATTACTATATCTTCTTTCTTTTATTATCTTTTATTATCTCTCTAAGTTTTCTTCTTTCTTTATTCTATCTATTTATTCCTTTATATTCTCTCTTACTTTATTCTATCTATTTATTCCTTTATATTATCATTTTTACTTTATTCTCTCTTACTATCTATTTATTACTTTATATTATAATATTTATCTTTAACATACTTGTATTTATATAAATTAAATTGAGTTTAAATATAATGTTTAATAAATATAATGAAAATTTCTAATAATGTTTCTCTCTAAAAAAGATTAAATTAATAATGTTGAGGTGAAGTTGTTACTGGTTTAATTTCTTATCATCCTGTAATGGTACCCTATATGGCATGACACCAACTACAAAACTATGCAGGTGGACCTATATCCAATGATTGATATATCTAATCTTTTATCTTTTATCTCTTATCTCTCATCTTTTATCTCTTATCTTTTATCTTTCTTAACTTCCCATTTATTTATTTCTTAACTTTAATTTATTTATTTTTAATATTCCTTCTCTTAGTTATCTTTCTAAATAAGTTTAAACACTTAGTTTCTGGATTTATTTATTTTTAATAAAAAAGAATAAAAAAGGTAAGAGTTTTATTCCTTATCTTAGTTTAAACAGTCAGTTTAATATATAAGTTTAAACACTCTGTTAAATAATATAGTTTAAACACTAAGTTAAATCATTAAGTTTAAGTTAAATAATATAGTTTAAACACTCTGTTTAATAATAAAGGTAAGAGTTAAATTCCTTATCTTCGTTATCTTTATAATTAATGATTTCTTCAATCTTTCCCCATTAATAAATAAGGTAAGAGTTAAATTCCTTATCTTCGTTATCTTAAGTTTAAACACTTAGTTTCTCCATTTATTTATTTATAATAAAAGAAAATAGGTTAGAGTTTTATTCGTTATCTTAGTTTCCTTCTCTTAGTTTAAACACTTAGTTTTAGGTTAGAGTTATATAAATAAGTTTAAACACTCAGTTTAATAAATAAGTTTAAACACTAAGTTAAATAATATAGTTTAAACACTAAGTTAAATAATAAAGTTTAAACACTCTGTTTAATAATAAAGGTAAGAGTTTAATTTGTTACCTTACAGTTATACCTTACAGTCCTTTTATAAAAGGAGAGTTATAAGAGTTATAAGAGTTTTTATTTCCATAATTACTTTTATTTATAGTTTAAACTATAAGAGTTTTTATTTTCATAATTACTTTTATTTATAGTTTAAACTATAAGGGTTTATCTTTTATCTTTTTAGTTTGAAGTCTTTAATTATTAACTAATGGTTTTTTATCCTTTTAGTTTGAAGTCTTTAATTATTAACTAATAACTCTTAGTTTAAGACTTCGGTCTTTACCTCACAGTTTTACTTACTTTAACTAGAACTTAACCCTAAAGATCTAATCTTAACTTTTTTAACTTTATTTTAAAGAAAATAATCTTTTAAGTTCTTGTTCTATTTATTTATTAACTTTCCTTATCTTAGTTACTGGATTTATTTAGATTCTAAATCTTCTAATTCTAAACCTTCTAATTATTACTTAATGATCAAAGAGTTTAATTATAAGTAAGAGTTCGTTTAATGAGTTCTAAACCTTCTAATTATTACTTAATGATCAAAGAGTTTAATTCGTTTAATGAGTTTAATGAGTTCTAAACCTTATAATTATTACTTAATGCACAAAGAGTTTACTTCTTTTTAAAGAGTTAAATAAGTCGTTCTAAACCTTCTAATTCTAAACCTTCTAATCCTTACTTAAAGAGTTTTATTCGTTTAAAGAATCAGTTTTACTTACTGTCTTTTTTATTTCTCTTACTATTCATTTATTCTTTTGTATTTTATTCTTTTGTACTTTATAATTATCTAACAATGAATTTCTTTATTCTTTTGTACTTTATTCTTTTTCCCTTTATTCTCCCTTATTATATCTTTCAAGGTTTTCCTCTTTCTTGTATCTTTAAAAGTTTTCCTCTTAATTATCTCTTTTTATCATTTTATTATCACAATAAAATAAATTAATTAAGTTTATATCTTTATAAGTTTTCCTCTTTCTTTCAAGGTTAAATGATAAAAGCTTTAATTATTATAAGTTTAAGTTAAGAGTTATGAATAAAGTTAAGAATGATTATTTTCCTCTTTCTTACTTATTTCCCTTATTCTCCCTTATTATATCTTTCAAGGTTTTCCTCTTAAGAGTTTTTATTATCTTTTATCATCTTATATGAATTTAGTATAAAATACTTATATGAATTGAAATTAAATTGAGTTATAATACTTATATGAGTTTAAATTAAATTAAGTTATAATACTTACTGAGTTTTAATATCGGATTAAAGACTAAGCTATAATACTGATTGAGTTATAATACTTACTGAGTTAAAATACTGATTGAGTTTAATACTTATATGAGTTGGAATTAAATTGAGTTATAATACTTATATGAATTAAGTTTAAATTAAATTAAGTTAAAATACTTTTATGAATTCAAATTAAATACTTTTATGAATTCAAATTAAATTGAGTTATAATACTTGTATGAGTTTAAATTAAATTAAGTTATAATACTTATATGAATTAAGTTTAAATTAAATTAAGTTAAAATACTTTTATGAATTAAGTTTAAATTCTCTTATCTTTTATCTTTCAATTTGATTTACACTTTTTCTTCCTTGCATCCGTAAGTTATCCGGTAAACTTTCTGTCTTCCAAACAGATTAGAGGAGTTCGAGTCTCCTCGGATGCACATATATAAATTATAAATTATTATTTACCTGTATAATCTAAATTCTTATACTGTACTGTTTCCTTATACTTTACTTTCACTTATT
>Ga0233449_1003792_pt1 | contig 10737 bp, 11 predicted proteins | sample SI_124_October20_FD_183012 | JGI IMG/M metagenome (GOLD analysis project Ga0233449, IMG submission 183012) | Seawater microbial communities from Saanich Inlet, British Columbia, Canada - SI_124_October2016_200_MG | ecosystem: Environmental > Aquatic > Marine > Inlet | place: Canada: British... | reverse complement strand
GATATTCCCTGGTGCCGGGTGTGCAGGTGATCTGCAGTATCCAGACCGGACGGCGGTCTGTGCTGGAATATATTCTGGATCCGTTTCTGGGGGCCTTCAGGGCCGCCATGCAGGAACGCTAGAACGTCTACTTAACTCCAGGCAGCGCGTGATTTTTCTGCAAGCTCAATGCGTTGCTCAGCCGGAATTTCCAGCCACAGTTCAACGCGATTGACGACGTCTTCCAGCGATGACTGTTTGGTCAAATAATCATCTCCCCCGGCATCAAATGCGTCGTTGACCGTTTTGGCATCATCCAGCGCCGAAACAAACAGCAAGGGCACGTCGCGACCGTGCCGCTCACGGATTATTTTGCAGCCTTCGATGCCGTTCGTGACCGGCATCATAATGTCCGAGATAATGATGTCAGGCAGTGCCTGATCCATCGACGTCAGGGCATCATCAACACTGTCGACCGATATCACCGAATAGCCCCTGGTTTCCAGAACAACGCCGTAAAGTTTGCTCATTTTCTTTTCATCTTCGATGAGCATGACTGTTCTGGCTGGCATAAATTTTTTCCTGAAAGGTCCACGAGGGGACAACTATTTGTCTTTCGCCATTTTCACTGTTATCGGGGTCTGGCGCAATCCCGTAATACCTTGTCACCTGTAGATGGCTTACTTTCTATATACAAGCAAAAGAAGATATTTAGTCGTTCTGAAACCAGGGTAAACATGTTGAAATCAAAGCGAAATACTCTCTCTGTATCTGTCTGCAAAAGTCTGGGCGACCAATGGATGATTCCCGAAATAGTCGACTTCGACAAAATCTATTGCCGGATTCTCATCCGATATTTCACGAAACCGTCCTTGAAGCCGATTTACCACAACGCCGGTAAACAAAAACCATGGCAAAAAGACGATGCGTTTGAAACGGCCCGGAACCACATCACGCAGGGCTTCGTCCATTTGGGGTGAGGCGACACTGGCATAACATGTTCGAAAGTGTTTCAGTCCGCATATCTCGCCGAGGCGTGCGCTGATCTCTTCCTGATGTCCAAGGGCAGATTTGTCCCGTGATCCGCGTCCGACGACCATCAAGACGGTTTGATCGTTTTCTAACCTGGCAATCTCGTTGGCCTGATCCAGGGCTGAATTAATCCGCTTGCTGGCCGCTTCTATCAGATTGTCACTGAGACCCAGCTCCCGGGCCAGGCTGATTTCCACATCCGGGTGGTCTTTCCCGAAGTCCGACAGGATTTCAGGAATATCCTCTTTGACATGGGCGGCTGCAAACAACATGCCCGGCAATGCCGTAATATTTCGACAACCGCGTTTGTACATGCTCTCCAGTGCTTCGCTGATGGAGGGGGCGGCCAGTTCCAGGAAACCGTGATCGATATCAACACCGGGCAGCAGATTTCGCAAAGCACCCACAACGCCCGTGAATTCTTCGATTGCGGCAGGGTCCCGGCTGCCATGTCCGCAAACCAGGATACTTGTAGCCTTTTGCGTCGTCATGGTCAGGCGGGGTAACCCGGTGCCTTGCGACCGAAGCCATCGAACAAATCCAGTTGCCCCGAAAACCAGCTAAAGAGGATGTCATCTTCCGCCAGAATCTGAAACGGACTTGCACATCGCGCCCATTGCAAGCTGCCGAAGACAATATAGTCGGCATAGCTGGGTGCATCTCCACCAAGATATTTCTGGCTTTTAAGCGTTTGACGTAGTGGCTGCAGACTGTTGCGAAAGGCAGCCACACGTTCCTCACGCCCCTCTTGCGCTTCCTCCAATGGTTTGCCGACCCTGGCTTCGCGTGTGCTGCGGAAAAATTCAACATCATCCGGGTGCACGTGATCGAGGATGTCCCGCACGATCAGACCAAAGACGCCTCCATTCAAAACCATGTCGGTCCAGCTGTTGATAAACCGCGCGTGCGCACGTGCGGTGTCACCGCCAAACAAAGAGGGCTGATCAGGAAAAGTTGTTTCGAGATATTCGGCGATTGACCAGGAATCATGAACCCAGGTGTCTCCGTCTACCAGCACCGGAATACGCTCCTGCCCGGATTTTTCAATGGGGCTGCGGTCACAGAATTTGACACTGCGGCTTTCATATTCCACACCCTTGTGATGCAGGGCCATCTTTGTGCGCCAGGCAAAGGGGCTAAAGCGAAAATCGTCTCGACCGGCCAGTTCATACAGTATCATTGACTTCACTCCAGAATGTCCATTTGTCACACGGCCGTCAGACTATCGTCTTTCCGGCTTCAACGGAAACATAGAGCGATTTCAGGACATTCAAACGCACAATTTCAGGTGAATATTTTTTGGATCCAACCAGGATGACGTCGATGTCATTGGAAAAAAAGGTGGTCCGGCTTCTGCTGACGGGCGAGGGGTCCCGGGGGAAAGAGAAGCCGAACCACCCTGGAAGCAATCCCTGCAATCTCTGGGAATTTGCTCCCTGAAGCAGCTTCCACTTTTACAGAAACTGCTCTGGAGGCCCAATGACAGGGATTGTGCACTGTGAATAGGGCGGTGGTTGGGCCGAAATGGGGCATTTTCAGGGCATAATGCTGCCCACAAAAGCGAAGGGCCACCCTGAGGGAGGGTGGCCCTTCTATTTGAAAACAGGCCGGAGGTCCTCGCGGCCTGAAATCTGTTTGCAAACTTCACATACTAATAAAGTAAGTGACGAAGCTGCAGGTGTGAAACGTTTTCCACGGTTGGGGGCCGAAAGAAACCGATCCACCCGCAAAATATAATTTGGCCAGTCCAAAGGGGGAAGCGAAAACGTCAATTAAATTGGCATTACGTGCCCAATTGGTTGAAAATAGTCCTATTAGTCCGCTTCCAGGCCATTTTGTCGTTTGCAGGCAGTCAAGGTATTTTGCAACAGGCAGGCGATCGTCATCGGGCCGACACCTTTTGGAACGGGTGTAATGGCGCCGGCAACCTCAATGGCTTCGGCGAATGCAACATCTCCGACAACGCGGGTTTTGCCTTCTTCTGCGGCGGGTACGCGATTAATGCCCACATCAATGACCGTAGCACCGGGCTTGATCCAGTCACCACGGACCATTTCGGCCCTGCCAACAGCTGCGACCACGATATCGGCACGTCGGACCACATCCGGCAAATCGCGGGTGCGTGAATGGGAGATGGTAACTGTGCAGCTTTCAGCCAACAGCAACGCGGCCATTGGTTTGCCGACAATGTTTGAACGCCCGATGATGACTGCATCAAGACCAGACAAATCGCCCAGCCGGTCTTTCAGCAACATCAAACAACCAAGCGGCGTACAGGACACCATGGCCTTCTGACCCGTTGCCAACAGCCCGGAATTGACAACATGAAAGCCGTCAACATCCTTGGCCGGATCAATGGCATTGATGATTTCATGTTCATCAATCTGGTCCGGCAAGGGCAACTGAACCAGGATGCCGTGAACCTTGTCATCCGCATTCAGTTCCAGGACTTTCTTCAGCAAATCAGCTTGGGAGGTGTCTTCGGGCATCTTGAATTCAAACCCGGCCATACCGGCTTCGATGGTTTGTTTATTCTTGTTGCGCACATAGATCTGACTGGCCGGGTCTTCGCCGACAATGATGACGGCAAGTCCTGGCGTCAGGCCATTGTGTGACGCTTTTAATGCCGTGACTTCTTCAGCGACCCGGGACCGCAAGCCTTCTGCAAAGCCCTTCCCGTCGATGATGCGATTGTCGATTTCTGTTGAATTCATTTGGGGGGCTCCAGGTTCAAATATCGTCGCTGTGGGACCAAAAAAATCAGGTCACGTTCCAGATGACAGCGTCTTACTCCATTCAACCAGTTGGCTCAACAAGTCTTTGTCGCCCTGGTCGATGATCAGGCGTTTTTTTCGTGATGTCGCCCCACTCACGACTTCAAAGCATCCACTGGCGATGCCAGTTTCCTTCGCCAACAGCTTTATCAGGGCTTTGTTTGCCTTGCCTTTTTCAGGTGCTGCGGTTACCCGGATTTTCAATACCGGGCCGTCTGCACCATCGGCCACACCGTCGATCCGGTTGGCTCCGGAACCTGGAGCCAGACTAATTCGCAACGACAACCCTTTGGGGCCAAGTTCGAAGGGACTGCGAACGGGTTCAGGCAAAGATCTATCCGACGACGCCGGACCCGCCCTATAGGAGGATATCGCGCAGCAGGTCCCGGATGAAGTACAGGGCCAGGATCAGGATGATCGGTGAGATGTCCAGACCGCCCATGTTGGGCATAAAGCGCCGGATGGGTCCGAGGACAGGTTCTGTTATGCGGTGCAGAAAGTCTCCAACCATATATACGAAACGATTTTGTGTGTTCACGACGTTGAACGCCACCAGCCAGCTCAAGACCACCGACATGATTAACAGGAACGTGTAAATGTCGATAATTGAAGTCAGAAGGTTAAAGATCGCTATCATGTTCGCTCCGCACATTGGCAACAGGCCGTCTGCCGGACCCATTTGCCGACACCTGCCTGAAATAAAAATATTCGACGCACATTACATCACAGGTGGGGACGCGCCAAGCTGTTCTCAAGGGGCTGATGCTGTTGTCGGAAGCGGGTGCAACAGGGTGCGCTAAACATTATTTGTCGCAGGATTGCCATGCGGCGCTTTGTCTATCAGACTTCGGCGTAAATATTTACAACCCGAGGGCCCTGTTGTGACGATGAAGCAAACGATTGAACAATCGCATATGGCGATGGTGGAAGGCCGGGATATTCCGTGGCTGCTAAATCTCTGGGTGGAGCAGACGCCGGATAATCCTTTCCTGATCTGGGCACCCTTCGAGGGCGAAGACCGCACCTGGTCCTATGCGGAATTCGGTCGGGATGTGAACGCCGTTGCTGCCGCCTTGCACAATCGGGGCGTGGTTGCAGGTGAGCGTGTGCTGCTGCATCTGGATAACAGCCCCGAATTCATGATTTCGTGGTTTGCCTGTGCACAGGTGGGGGCTGTTGCGGTTTCGACCAACACACGCTCGGTTGCCCGTGACATGACCTATTTTGCCGATCATGCCGGCGTCGTGGCGGCGATCACACAGCCCGGCTTTGCCGAACTGGTGAAAGAAAGTGCCCCCGATATCCGCTTTCTGGTGATCACTGATAACAATGCCGGTGACAAAGCGAAAACGCCGGACAGTGTTCCGCATATCCCCTTTGCTGAATTGCTCGGCGATAAGGGCGCATGCCCGGTTCGGGCAACAGACCCACATGCCAATCTTGGGATTCAGTTCACGTCCGGCACGACATCGCGGCCCAAGGCCGTGCTCTGGACCCATGCGAATACCATCTGGGGCGCGCAGATGAATGCCAGCCATATGCGTTTGTCCGGTGCGGATATCACCCTCGCATTTTTGCCATTGTTTCATACCAATGCGCAGTCCTATTCCATGCTGGGATCGTTATGGGTTGGCGGCACAATAGTTGTGCAGCCACGATTTTCGGCGTCTCGTTTCTGGCCAACGGCGCGCAAGCATAAATGCACCTGGACTTCGCTGATCCCGTTTTGTGTGAAAGCACTGCTGAGCCAGGACCCGCCTCCGGATCACAGTTTCCGCTTCTGGAACCCGGCTATTCGCATGCCGGATGTCGAGACGACTTATGGCATTCCGACTTTTGGCTGGTGGGGCATGACCGAAACCATCACCCACGGCATCGTCGGCGATATCGACCACCCAGGTGGGCCCCTGAGCATTGGCCGGGTCTCCCCTGGTTATGATATCGAAATCCGTGATTCGGACGGTAATTACATCAAACCGGGTGAACGCGGTCTTTTGTATGTTCGCGGTGTGCGCGGCGTCAGTTTGTTCAAGGAATACTTCCGGAACGATGAAGCAAATAAAAATGCCTTCGATGAAGACGGCTGGTTCGAAACCGGGGATTTCATCATCATGGGTGAAAATGGCGACCTCTATTTTGGTGACCGCGAAAAAGACATGCTCAAGGTCGGGGCAGAGAATGTCGCGGCGTCGGAAATTGAACTTGTTATTCTGGAAACTGGCTGGGTCAAGGAATGTGCCGTTGTGGCCCAGAAACATTTCATGCTGGACGAAGTGCCGGTTGTCTTCGTTATTCCGCATGCAGATGCCCCGGAAGATCTTGGCGAAAAAATCATCGAGGCCTGCCGGAAGAACCTGGCTGATTTCAAGGTTGTACGTGATGTTTTCATCGTCGACGACATGCCGCGTTCAACGCTGGAGAAGATCGCCAAGAACGAACTGAGAAAGAGGTTGCCGCCCATAGAAGCCTGATCTTACGCGCCAGGCCCGGGGTCGGAAGAATAGTAACGGGCGCGAAATTCACCGGGACTGTAGCCGCTGAATTCCCGAAAGGCGCGATTGAAAGAACTTTGCGAATTGTACCCCACATCGAAAGCAACATTCAGAACCCGGTCCTCGACATTGCTCAGTAATTCAAGTGCCCGGATCATGCGCATGCGGCGTTGCATTTGACGCCAGGTCATACCGGCTTCGCTGGCGAACGATCTGGCCAGGGAACGCGTTGACTGACCCGCTGCCTTTGCAACATCAGCAAAAGTGCAATCCGTCGCCAGATGATCCTGGGTGAAGGCCAGAGCCTTTTGCATGGCCCTGGATTTCCCCCGGGGCGTCCAGACTTCGCTGGGCGTGGCCGCAAGTTCGGCGCAGGTTCCAGCCAGGGTCCTGAAAAAGCTCAAGGCATGATCATCAAGTGCCGGTAACTCAGGCCCCCATCGACGGGTGTGCAAGATCATCTCACGGGCGATGGGGGAAAGGGTCAGGACCTGGCAGCTCGTCACCGGGCTATCGACAAAATCCTTGTGATACAGCACGGAACAGCAATCAACTTCGTGCGTGATCTCGATCCTGATTTCTGTGTCTGCCGGAATCCATGCAGCACGGGACGGCGGTAACACCCAGTTGCGATCTTCTGCCTCCAACCGGATTGCTCCACGGGCACTGTACAATAAATAATGCCGGTCGAACTGCATCACCTTCGCCGGTTCCGGCTCGAAGACCTTACTGAAACAATATGCTTGCAACGCCGTTTGCGTCATTCAGTTTCTATCCATAATCCCGCTGCACTCGTTCATTTTGCTCAAGCTGTTCCGTCAAGGTCGGGTACGTTCCAGCTTAAGGATTCTGGTGGCGATGTCATCAAGGGCTTTAAACGCTCAATTGTTTGTCCGAAGGTTTCGCTGGTACGGTAAGCATTGAAGGCCTCCTCTGTTTTCCACATGTGGATGATAAAAATCTTGCCGTTGTCATCCCAATAAACTTCGTATTTGAGGCACTCATCTGAATCCAATGCATCGGATTGCGCGGCTTTCAGGCAAGTGCGCGCTTGCGCAACATCTACAGCATCAAAAGTCGATGTTATCGTAACAATCTTCATGAGAAAGTCCTTTTTGCAGATGTATCGCCAAGGGTCGCGACATAACCCTGGCTGGTGTGTTTCGGGGGGCCGGATTTATATTGATGCACGGCGGTTCCGGTAAATCCTGCTGCCTTGAGCATGGTTTTGACTTCCGCAGCGGTCCAGGCTTTGTGGCCCCACAGGAGGCGTATCAGGCTCGTGCACCAGTGAGGTTTGCTGACGGACAGAACAAGCAGACCACCAGGCAACATGACGGACCGCAAAACCCTCAAGGCTGCCGTGGGGTTTGCGCAATGCTCAAGGGCATGGGCACAAAGAACGACATCATACTGCTTCGCGGCGGGGTCCAGATCCTGGATCGGAGCGCAAATCATTTGTGCCGACTGGCCCCGGGCACGCAGATTCTCCAGCGCCGATATCAACATCTGTTTTGATATATCCAGAAGATCAATCGATTTGGGGATATCTACAGCGTCACAGAAGGCGAGGGAGAAACCTCCGGTGCCGGCACCGGCATCCAGCACGTTCAACAAGCCCTGGTTTGTGTCGACAGGCAATCGTGTAAATGCGGTTCGGAACAGGCCTGAATAAGCCGCCAAATAGCCATTTTTATGCAGTGATTTGTGCCATTTATCTGCGGCCCGGTCATATTTTCGCGCAAGGGAAGCCGTTACCGTCCGGGTGGGGGCGAAATTTGAAATGCTCTGATCCAACACAATTGCTCCGTTTGCTTTTGAAAGTGATGGCAGCAGGCTAATCTGCTGAATAATGTCCGTCTTGCCTCTGAATGCCAACATTTTGTCCGGAACGGCCAAATGCAGGATTGATGAGTGTTCTCCTTCGCTGGAAACAGAATTTGTACAGATCGGGTGAGTGGATAAGTTAAAAGCGAAACAAATCCGTTTGGGACGGGTACGCAATGTTTGCGTTTCTGCCAATTTGGCCTAACTTTCTGTAGAGCGTTTTCTGGTCACGGAAACGCAGCGTTGCCTCAAACCCCTTGGTATGAGCTAACAACAGAAGCTCAAGCGATTCCGTCCAAGTCGGAATCGCCCTGGTTCGGGAGGGAGATCAGGATGATTTGGTGCAGAACAGGCCTTTTTGGGATGGTCTTTCTCGGCATGTCCGTTATTGCGACATCGGGAATATCTGTCGGGACGGTATATGCAAACGAGGCCGTGACAAAGGAAGAAGCGTCCAAAGTCCTTGCCGGAATGAAGTGGTATACGGAAGAATATCCGCCTTTTAATTACCGGGGTGAGGACGGACGTCTGACGGGCATTGCGGTCGACGTGTTGACCGAAGCATTCAGAAGAGTCGGTGTTAAACGCGATGTCAGCCGCTTCCGGATTGCCCCCTGGAATCGAAGCTACAAATTTGTTCAGAAAAAGCCGGGTACAGCGCTCTTCAGCATGACTTATACGCCTGAGCGTTTGAAGGTCATGAAAATTGTTGGACCGTCTGCGCCAAATATCATTGCTGTTATTGCGTTGCGGGACAGTCGGATCAAGGCCCGGACACCGGCCGAACTCAGTCAATTGTCAATTGGTGTGGTGCGCGATGATATCGGTGATCAGTTGATCCGGAAGTTTGCCATCAGTGATGAATCCATTGTGAAGAAGAATTCCCTGAAACAATTGTTGTATCTGCTTGGCCAAAAGCGAATAGACGCTGTCGCGTATTCGACTTCGGTGTTCAGTCATGCGCTGAAAACAGCCGGGCAATCCTATCGGAATTATGAAGAATTAATGATCCTGGCGAAGGGCAAAATGGGATACGCCTTTCATCGCAGCACAAATCCGAACGTGCTGGCTTACCTGCAAAAAGCGCTGGATGAGATGCGCGAAGACGGTGACATTGAAGACATCATCGAACGCTACCAAAACTGATAGAGTGACCAAAAAGGACCAGGCAATGTCGATATTCAGAAATCTTACCGCCGGATTGATGCTCAGCGGCCTGTTGCTGCCAGTGGCTGCAGAAGCAGAGATCACGATTGCTGTCGTGGGGGCCATGGCAGGGCCGTTCGAAAAAATTGGTAAGGAATTCAAGCAAGGAACACGTGGGGCGGTCAAGGAAATCAATGACGGTGGCGGACTGCTCGGTCAAAAGGTCAAATTTATTGTCAGGGATGATAATTGCAATCCGGAAGAAGCGAAGAAAATTGCGAGCGAAATTGTTGAACTGGATATTGCCTTTGTGATGGGGCATTTGTGCTCTGACGCGTCGATCGCGGCGTCGGACATATATGAAAAGCATAACTTGCTTGCCATGTCGCCCTCATCCACCAGTCCCGAATTGACGGATAGAGGCTACAATCTTGCCTTTCGTACGACAGGCCGTGATGACATGCAGGGATTTGTCCTCGCCGAACATATCCTGCGAAATTTCAAAACCAAACGCCTGGCAGTTATCTACGATGATAATGGCTATTCAAAAGGTTTGACGAAAACCACCGGAGATTTTGTCAAAAAGGGTGGCATGAAGGATATCTACCAGGTAATGGCACCGAAGGCCGAGCCATTTGATTTTTCTGCGATCATCGCACGGATGAAAAAAGACAACATTCAGCTCGCGTTCTATCCCGGGTTACCGGGCCCAGTTCTCGCTTTTGCCCGTCAGATCAAGGAAGCCAAATTAAAGGTGAGATTGTTGGGAAGTGATGCATTTTCCGGTATCAAGTTTGATGATTCCAACCGTCGTCTGCTGGATGGTGCCCAGTTCAGCTTCGCGCCGGACCCAAAGGATGACCGGCGAAACAAAAAACTGGTCAAATGGTATAAATCGGAAGGCTATTCACCAGAGGCATTTGCATTTTATAGTTATGGTGCTGTCCAGGTCTGGGCCAAAGCCGTGAAGGCGGCCGGGACTTTGGATGCTGCCAAGGTTGCGCAAACACTTCGGTCAAAGGATTTTGATACAGTTCTTGGGAAAATTTCATTTGATGACAAGGGCGACATCTCCAATCCCGGATTTGTTCTCTATTTCATCAACAAGGGGAAACGGTACTATCTTGATTAGGTTCGACGGCGGGTACAGATCACGATGAGGCTGGCAGGGTGCTAAAAGTTGCTTCCAGAATATTGAGCAGCAGCAAAAGCCTGCTCGTGCTTTCGCTCGTTTTGCTGGCGGGTTTTGGTGGACTGTTTTACGCCCAGTCCGAAGTCCGGCATTCGGTTGACCGGCTTGGCAAACTTACGATCAATGCTGAACGCATCCTGACGGGAGACTTGCGCAGTACAACTGCTGTCCGCCTGGCCGCAAGTTTGCAATCAGATCGCTACATTCTCAATTACCAGGACTTTCAGGATGCCAAGTATGATTTGTTGAGCGCAATTTCGACGCAGCAGAAAAGTGGCAAACTAAAGCAAGCCTT
>Ga0233449_1003785_pt1 | contig 10756 bp, 11 predicted proteins | sample SI_124_October20_FD_183012 | JGI IMG/M metagenome (GOLD analysis project Ga0233449, IMG submission 183012) | Seawater microbial communities from Saanich Inlet, British Columbia, Canada - SI_124_October2016_200_MG | ecosystem: Environmental > Aquatic > Marine > Inlet | place: Canada: British... | reverse complement strand
GCCGGGGATAAACCAGGTGGTGGGGATTTGCCATTTGTCGAACAAGCGCACCAAACGCGGCACCCCCACTTCACCGGCAAACAAACCACGGGAAATATCACAAGGCGAATCTTCGCCACCGTATGACCCCAACCAACCGGCAACAGCATCCACATCAACACCCACGGCACAAAGGATTTCCTTGCGTCCGCCACTGGCCGCAGACCGGCTGGCGATGGAACTGGAGGCTGAGCTGGAAGAAAAGGCCGGGCGAGGCTGATATCGCCCACCTGACACACCGCCGCGAATACCCTGTGTTGGTCGACCAGACCCGGAACTGTCACTCATCCCAAAAAATCCCCCTGTATACTTTGTTGTGATTATTTTTAATCCTGGCCTTGTTATTCTGCAATCAGATCATGTTTATTGTATACTAAGGCGGTTCCAGTTTGAACGGAACCGCAATAATTCGAATGTTGCCTCATACTTTGGGGTTTGAGGCAACGCTGCGTTTCCGTGAAACCCGGAAACGCTCTAGGGCGTCTTCAATGAAACCTGTTTCTCAGAAAATGCGACGGGACAACCAGGGAGAAAGTTGTTGAGCGATTGGCAAGACGAAACACTGCAGAGTTATCAGAACAAGGGCCTGGGCTCTCGTGCCGGGTTCGGCAAACGTCCGGCATTGTTAATAGTGGATTTCATTAACGGATTTACCGACCCGTCTTCGCCGCTGGGTGGTGATTTTTCGAGCCAGTTGGCCGTGACCGGTCAATTGCTGGAAGTTTTCCGCCGCGAACGGCTGCCCATCGCATATACCACTATTGAATATGACGCCGATTATCGCGATGCCGGTGTCTTTATCAAAAAGGTCCCATCGCTTTCGGTGCTGCTGCGGGGCTCTCCCATGTGCAATATCGATGATCGTATCCGCCCCGAAACCGGCGAATATATTGTCTCCAAAAAATACGCCAGCAGCTTCTTCGGCACCAATCTGGATACCTGGTTGCGCAACAATGACGCCGACACCGTTGTCATTGTCGGCTGCACCACAAGCGGATGCGTCCGCGCTTCTGCCGTTGATTCGCTGCAATACGGTTATTACACCATCGTTGTCCGGGAAGGCTGCGGTGACCGGGCAGATGGCCCCCACGAAGCCAATCTTTTTGATATGGACGCCAAATATGCTGACGTTGTCTCGACTGCAGAAGCCCTGGACTATGCCAACGGCCTGACCCGCAAACCTGATTCTCATGCAGCGCGTGTAGCTGGCCGCAACTTCAAAAGCTGGTGGGCCGAAGGCAACACAGACAAGCAGGAAGGATAGACCGATGTCCGGAAAATACACCTCTGCCTTTGATGACATGCTGGCCAGTAATGAAAAGCAGATGAACGATGTCCTGGGTGTATCACCGGCATCCCGGCACCAGAGCAAACCCGTCGCAGCAGAGCAAGCACCTGTCCCGGACACGTCCCGGGCAGCGACCAGTGATACGGTGTCGGGCACGGCCAATGGCATCCCTTTTACCCTGAAAACCTGACGACAAACCAAGAACCATAAATCGGAGTTAACCGTGTGAGTAATTCAATCATCCGCGACAAACTGGATCGTGGCGAATTTTTTCTGGCGCCTGGCATCCACGATATGATGGCCGCCGTGATTGCCAACAAGGTTGGATTTGAAATTGTCTATGGCACAGGCTACTGGATGACCGCTTCGGCTTATGGTCTGCCGGATGCCGGTATTGCAACCTATTCCCAAATGCTGGACCGGGTTTCTACCCTGGCCAGAACTTCGGACGCGGCGGTGATTGCGGATGCGGATACCGGTTACGGCGGCTTGTTGAATGTGCACCACACCGTGCAAGGATATGAAGAGGCCGGGATCACGGCCATTCAGATTGAAGACCAGGAATTCCCTAAAAAATGCGGCCACACACCCGGCAAAAAATGTGTGCCGCTGGAAATCATGACTGACAAGATCAAGGTCGCCTGCGATGCCCGCAAGGACAAGAAGAATACCCTGATCGTGGCCCGGACAGATATTTACCAGGCCGAAGGGTTTGATGCCTCCATCCGCCGTGGCGCTGCCTTTGCCGAAGCCGGCGCTGACATTATCTTTGTCGAAGCCCTGACCAGCGAAGACGAAATGCGCCGGGCCTGCGATGAAATCGACGCCCCGATGATTTCCAATATGGCCCAGGGTGGTGATACCCCCATGCGCACAGGCGAAGAACTGGCGGATATTGGCTATGCCTGCGCCATCTATCCGGCAACGACAGCCCTGTCCGCGGCCTATGCCACCGAACAGGCCCTGCTGCATTTGAAACACCAGGGCACCAACGAAAGCCCGGATGTGCCGATGTTTGATTTCCAGGAGTTTAATCGCCTGATCGGCTTCGAAGAAGTCTGGGCCTTCGACAAAAAATGGGCCCGCGACGACTGAGGGGAAGGCCTATATCGTTCCCTCAGCACCCCGTCACTCCGGGCTTGACCCGGAGTCTCTGGTGAAGCTGGATTAAGGGATGTGGTGCAGGTTGAGACAATGCTGAGACTCCGGGTCAAGCCCGGAGTGACGCTGGTCTGGAATGCATCATCAGAGTTGATGACGGCTTAAACAAGGCCCGGACGCCCCTACCAGTTCATCGACAGCAACAGCTTCCCGGCGATCTGGCGGCTTTCCATCTGGCGGTGCATGTCGCGCACGTTATCCAGGGGAATGGCGTTGACGATGGGGATGTTAAGCCAGCCTTCCTGGATGCCCTGCACGGTATAATCCAGCCCCCGCTTCCACAATCGCGCATCCGGTATGACATGGGTGATGGAAAAACGGGTGAAGGAGATGGACCTTGGCAAAATACGGTCGCGCAGATTATCGAAGGGTTTGCCTTCGGCTTCGCCAATATTGATCACGTGGCCCAACAGGCGCACGGCATCGAAGGTCCGGTCCAGCATCGTTGCACCGATTGAATCGAGCGCCAGATCAGCCCCCCTGCCATCGGTGCGTTCCATCACAACCTCGACGAAGTCTTCGTCCTTATTGTTGACCACAACTTCCGCCCCATAGGCCAGGGCCTTTTGTTCCTTGCCGCGCGTCCCCACAGTGCCGATGACCCGCGCCCCGGCCTTGACCGCAAGCTGGATCGCCAGCAAGCCGACACCACCACCTGCCGCATGAACCAAAACAACATCGTCTTTTTTCAGACGGTAAACTGTGTGCAGCATATGGTAGGCGGTCAAAGCCTGTATCTGGAACGCCGCACCAACATCCATCGCTATATCGTCGGGTAGTTTGTAGACCGTGGCGGCGGGTGCCAGGCACTTTTGCGCGTAACCACCAAGCGGCGGAATCGCCACAACCCGGTCTCCGGCGGAAAGGCCGGACACAGCGTCTCCGGTGGCCAGAACCTTACCGGAAACTTCAAATCCGGGGACGCAAGGATATTCCGGCGGATGGGGATAAATACCGCTGCGCACCTGGGTATCGGCCCAGTTGCAACCGGCATAGGCAACTTCGATCAGGACATCTTCCGGTCCGGGCTGTGGGTCAGGCACATCCTTTATGACCAAGGCATCAAGATCACCTGGTGCATCAACAAAAACAGCGCGCATGTTTCATTTCCCCCTGTAGCGATATCGGTTTTAACCGATTCGCATCGTCTCATATCTTCATTGCATTGCAACCTGGCACAGTCCTCAGGTGTTTCAACTAAAGTTGAGAACACCCTGGTGTATCTTTACATCATAAGCTCACAACCAGGCTTCAACCAAACAACACTTTCAGGCTGACAGACTTTGGCGGATATTATCCAGCACGCCTTCCTCGTCCGAGGCGATAACGGTTTCACCGATCAAACGGTTCCAGTAGGTTTCCGAACCAAAGGCTGTTCGCCCTTGTTGAATGCGACGGGTGAACAATTGCAGATCATATTCTTCCGTCGCCCCGATGGCCCCGTGCACCGCATGGGCATGGGCACTGACCAAAGCCGCTGCATCACTGGTCCTTGATTTGGCCAGCGCTGCCAGCAATGGATCAGGCATCCAGCCATCAGAGGCAAAGCCGATTTCCGCCGCCATTTTCGCGGCGAAGGTTTGTTCCGCCATAATGCTGAGCAATTGTTGAACGGCCTGAAACTTGCCAATCGGACGCCCGAACTGGGTTCTGTCATTGGCGAATTCGACGGTGATTTCAAATGCCCGTTCCAGGGCACCGACCAACAAACCTGCTGCGACCAGGGCACCTGTTGAACGTCTGACTTCCGGTGTTTCAAAGGGAATATCATCGGACCACAGGATCGGGCCTTTGGGTGCCTCTTGCCCGGCGGCGGCATAGGCTGCCCTGGCCACCATGGTTTCCGCCATGGGGACCGGCAAGGCGTAGCGGCCACATAGAAGCACAAGGGGAAAGACATCCCTTAAAGCCAGGTCTGCACCACCCTTGTCTTCAGAAATCAGGGCATCCGCAAATCCGGACTGTTCAATTTCTTCCCACAAGCTATCGGGGCTGGCACCATTTTCGATTTCGCGTACATGGGCCGGTGTGCAATGCGTTTGCAAAAGCCGTTCGAAGGCATTGGCGAGCAAATCATCTGTCATCATCTGTTCCATATTTCCAGGCCTTACCTTAACCCTAAGCCACGGGCGATGATGCCGCGCAGGATTTCACGGGTGCCGCCACGCAAGGAAAATGTCGGCGACATCAGGGTCACATATTCCAGGGTCCTCAATAATTCATCCGGCACAGGCGCATCCGGCTCACTTGCCAGGGCATCTGCGATCAGGGTGGGTATAGCCTGTTCAACTTCCGTCCCCATATCCTTGACCAAAGCGGCTTCTGTGGCTGGACTTAAGCCTTTTGTCAGTTGGTCGGTGATGGCCAGCGACATGGCCCGCAGCACCGCCAGATGGGTGGCGAATTTGCCGATCAGAACTGTTGAGGCCTCACTGATCACGGGTCTGGATTTAAGGTAGTCCAGCCAGCCATCGAGCAACTGAATGCTGGAATATATGCGTTCAGGCCCACTGCGTTCGAACGCCAGTTCCGAGGTAACCTGTTGCCAACCCTGACCTTCGGTTCCGACCAGGGCATCTTCGGCCAAAACAACATCATCAAAGAAGACTTCGTTGAAATGACTGTCGCCACTCATATCCTTGATGGGTCGCACATCGATGCCCGGCAAGGACATATCAATAATGATCTGGGACAACCCTTTGTTGCGATCTTCCGGCTCCCCCGAGGTGCGCACAAGGGCCACCATATATTGGGAAATATTTGCGCCGGACGTCCAGATTTTCTGACCGTTCAGCAACCAGCCGTTATCGGTTTTGACAGCGCGCGTGCGCACACTGGCGAGATCCGATCCGGCAGTAGGCTCACTCATGCCAATGCAGAAAAAGGCTTCGCCCTTGCAGATTTTGGGCAAATAGAAATCCTTCTGCGCATCCGTGCCATATTTCAGGATCAAGGGGCCGCTTTGGCGATCGGCAATCCAGTGGGCATAAACCGGCGCACCGGCATTCAGCAATTCCTCAACCAGCACAAACCTTGCATAGGGGCTGCGCCCGCCGCCGCCATATTCTTCCGGGAAGGTAATTCCAACCCAGCCTTTGGCCGCCAGCTTTCGGCTGAAATCAGCATCGAGGCCGACCCACGACCGGGCCAGCACATCGCGTGGCCGCCCTTTCAGGGCATCCTTGAGGAATGCCCGAACAGCCGGACGAAGGGCTTCGTCTTCAGGCGGGATCGAAACGAGGGGGAGAGAACCAAGCATAAGGAAATCCGGTTGGGAAAGGGATGATAACTCAGGATAAATGATCAAACCTCGGGAGTGCAATGGGTGCAGTGCAATGCCTTGAATGCGTCAGCGTGATCACAGGAACCGGAATGCGGGGATCAATCCAATTTCGTAACATACTATTTTTCAAGGACGGATAACTCAATGACCCTCAAAGCCCCCATCGAGAAACTTGACTGGCCTGCCCTGACAGAGGAACTGGTTACCTCAGGGTTTGCCAGCGCTGGTAAATTACTGGACACGCAGCAATGCACTGACCTGATCGAAGGTTATGACAGCGGCACCTATCGCAGCCACATACACATGGCGCGCTATAATTTTGGCCGGGGTGAATACAAGTATTTTGCCCGGCCCCTGCCTGACCTGGTGCAGAACCTGCGCCGCAATCTTTATGAAAAACTGGTCCCGGCAGCGAACCTCTGGGCCCAACGGCTGAACATGCCGCGCCAGAATTACCCGGACAGCCATGAAGCCTGGTTGCAGCAATGTCACGACGCCGGGCAGACCCGGCCCACGCCCCTAGTCCTGAGATACGAGGCCGGAGATTACAATTGCCTGCATCAGGATTTGTACGGCGATATCTGGTTTCCCTTCCAGGTCGTGTTTATGTTGAATACACCGGGTAAGGATTTTACCGGCGGTGAATTTGTTCTCACGGAAACCCGGCCCCGCATGCAATCCATCGCAAATGTGATCCCCCTTCAACTGGGCGAAGCGGCCATATTTGCCGTAAACTATTGTCCAGGGAAATCAGTTCGAGGATACAGCCGCACAAGTTTGCGCCACGGCGTCAGCAAGGTCAGAAGCGGCCACCGTCACACTATGGGACTGATTTTCCACGACGCTAAATAGGCCCCTATCAAGACCAGGCAGGGAAAACCCTGGCCTGAGTTACAGTTGATCAATGACGTGCTAAAATGGGTCAACCCGAACCGGAGACCTTTCATGTCTGACGCCTATATCATTGCTGCTTTCTCGACACCCTTTGCCAAAATGCCGGATACATCTTTCAAGGACCTGACCCGTCAGGCCTATATGGGATTGCTGGCGGATGCCGAACTGACCGACGGTCGGGACATCGAACAGGCCTGGTTTGGCAATTGCGGCATGGGCACATTTGGCCAGGCCTGCATCCGGGGTCAGGTTTGTTTCACGCCGCTGGTACAGGAGGGCCTGTTCCCGGAACGCGTGCCGGTGATCAATGTGGAAGGCGGTTGTGCCACAGCCTCCATGGCTTTTCACGGTGCGTGGAAGGATGTATATCGGGGCAATCAGAATTGTCGCTGGCCATCGGCGTTGAAAAAACCTTCATCCGGGATGACCCGGCGAAGATCCAGGAAATCTTCGATGGTGGCATCGACCAGCTCGACCCACAGGAATGGAAAGACTATTACACTGCCGCCGGCGAAAAATCGGGCAAGCCATTTGATATGGAAAATAAAAAGGGCACCGTCTTCATGGATACCTATGCCATGCAGGCGGCCTACCATATGAAAAAATATGGCACCACCCAGGCCCAGATCGCTGCCGGGGCATCCAAAAACCATTATCACGGCAGTCTCAACCCAAAAGCCCAATATCGCTTTGAAGTCAGTGAAGAAGAAGTCTTGAAGGACCGGGAAATCAGTTATCCCCTGACCCGCTCCATGTGTGCGCCCATCGGTGATGGCGCTGCAGCGGCCCTGATTTGTTCCGAGGCCTATCTGGCAACCTTGGCGGAAAGCGTGCGCGCCCGTGCCATCAAAATCCGGGCCAGCGTTTTATCCGGCGGTAAATATCGTGACCTCGATGAACCTGGCCTCAGTTCCGTTGCCGTGCAAAAAGCCTATGCACGATCTGGCTTGTCGCCCGACGATATTGATGTTGTTGAATTGCATGACGCCACGTCATTTTGCGAAATCTACCAGGTTGAAATGCTGGGATTTTGCCCCGAAGGAGAAGGCGGAAAATATGTAGCCTCCGGGGCCACCAAACTGGGCGGCGAACGACCGGTTAACCTGTCCGGCGGCCTGGTCTCCAAGGGACATCCGGTTGGTGCCACCGGATTGTCGATGATCGACGAACTTGTCTCTCAGTTACGAGGTGAAGCCGGTGATCGCCAGGCGAAAGGTGCGAAAATTGCGCTGGCCGAAAATGGTGGTGGGGTGATCGGTTTTGATGAAGCTGCCTGTTCGATCATTATTCTCGAAGGACAGGCCAGCTGACCGGTTTTTTGCCTGGATAATCGCGTTAAAAGACCCGGAATGCGAACAAATGTCCGCCAAATGAGAAGAAATGTCCGCTAAATGCCCCTCATTTTAGGGACTGATCAGTCCTGAAATTCTGCCGCCAAAGCTGCGACAGCGGCATCAATAATTTCCTGCCCTACCCCCGCACTGGCCAGTGCCGAATGTGATCCGACCCGACCATCCGGGAATTGTGCCCGGTGTTCGTCTGGTGGTCCATGGCGATCACCTGAGTGCTTCTTGATGTAGTCCGCCGTCAGTTTTTCCGGCGGTTGTTCCGCGTCCCCCGCTGGTAAAGTCCGGTGCGTTGCCTGGGTTATCGCAACCTCGGACGGCGTTGCATGCATGCCTTCCCAGTCACCGTAATTTTCATCACGTAACACATTCACCGCATCAAAATCCCACCAGCTTTTGATACGAATTTTCACCTCAGGAAAGCCTGTGGCAACGCGTTTCAAAGGTTCCAGATTGGCCCCGTGACCGTTCAGAAAATAGATATTCCCAAATCCGTGATGCACCAGCCCGGCCACGATTTCCGTGACCAGAGATTCAAATACAGATACCGAAATCGAGACCGTTCCCGGGAACGACATATTGAACGGCGCTGGCGTATAAGCCAGTACAGGTGCCACATAAACGCCAGCCACATCACCAGCCTGACGGGCGATTTCCTCGGCGCAAAGTGCGTCCGTGCCGATCAGTCCCATGGGGCCGTGCTGTTCCGTTGAACCGGTGGGAATGATGATGTGATCTGACTGTTTCAGATAAGCATCGACCTCCTGCCAGGTTGCAAGATCAAGCCTCATAACGAAGCCAGATATGCGGCAAGCTTTGGTTGGTAATCGTCAAGCTCGGCGGCGACAGCGGGAAAAGTTTCAATGATCCCGCGATAAGCCAGCACAGCATCCGGCCACGTAACCTGCAATCCCATAACCGGTGTCAAAGCATCTATCCAGGCAAAGGTTATGGGAAAGCCACAATCCGCCAGGGTCAGATCGCTGTGTGGCCAGTCAGGTGCGACGAGATCATCGGCCAGCATGGCGGCAAGTTGTGCCAGACGTGTCGTCAGTTCCAGCGACTGGGTTTTCGCCAGTTCAACATCACGCAATGCAGGGTTCAATGTCGGGAAAAGCTTGCGCAGCGCCGGTTCCAGGCGGGTGTCATGAAACCTGCTGCGCTCACGTATCCTGGCCCGATCTGCGATATTGTCGGGCAACATGGCCGGGTCGGGGTGCTTGTCGTTGAGGTATTCTGCGATGGCCTCACCGTCTGCCAGAAGCAAATCACCGTCACGCAAGGCCGGAAGATTTCCGGATGCCACGGTCTGTTTATATTCGTCAGAACCATAACCACCGGGCGGTGGTTGCTCCTGCCAGGCAAGGCCTTTATGGCGCAACAAGATGCGCAGCTTTGCGCAATAGAGACTGACGGGGATGGCGTAAATTTCAAGCATCAAAAAAGCGGGGCATCGAAATGCCCCGCCCTCTCTGAAATCAGGGACAATATGACTTCGATTATACCGAAATCACTCTAGTTCTGTAACTTCCACTTGCGGCCAAGTTTGGCAAAGAAACCACGCTCGGTTTTCAGGCCAATCCAGGTGTTGACGTAGTTGATCCAGACCTGATCAGACTGAGGCAACAACATCGCAATTGGTGTCCGGGCCTTGGGTGCCGATACCGGCACAACCATCATCTGGGGGTATTTTTCCACCAGCTTGTAAGCTTCAACATTTGAAGTGATGTGGGCATCTGCGCGACCTGCCAAAACTTCCTGGAAGTCACGAGCCGGGGCTTCAACGATTTTGTGGGATGCGTTGGGGAAAAACAATTTAACCTGTTTTTCCTGGGTCGTACCCAGTGTGGCAGCAACGGTAACGCCTGCCTTGTTCAGGTCTGCCCAGTCTTTGTATTTGTCGGCGTTTTTGGCCAATGTCAGTGGCACAGTTGCCAGTGAGAAATAGCTGACAGAATAACCGGTCGCCTTGGCACGTGCCGGTGACACAGAAGCCGAACCTGTCATGTGGTACTTGCCGGATGTCACGCCACTGACCAGGGTTTTCCAGTCCGTCGGCACGAATTCGACCTTGACCCCAAGGTCCTTCGCCAGTTCGGTCATGACATCAATATCGTAACCGGTATAGGAATTTGTGGCCGGATTTTTCATGGTCATCGGGTTCCAGTCACCCGTCGTTCCGACCTTGAGAGTGCCGCCATTCAGAATATCCTGCAGCGCAGATGCAGCCAGCGTTTGGGTTGCAGTTGCCAGCATCAAGCCTGCCGCTGCTACGGAAACTGCTGCGATTTTGGTAAATTTCATTATTTTGCCTCCCTTTAATTTTTCTAATTCTTATCATTACTTGCAAATCGATGAATTGCAACACATTATATATGTTGCATGGCATGCAACATTGTATCCGAAACCTGCGCGAGCGAGATATCAGGGGGAATTATGCAGTCGAGTGAAGCGGAAACGATTATCCGGGTTGAGAACGTCTCCAAGAATTTTGGTGACTTTCAGGCGCTGAAAAGCGTTTCCCTGGATGTATCCCTGGGCGAGCGGGTTGTTATCTGCGGCCCTTCGGGTTCAGGAAAATCGACCTTGATCCGATGTATCAACGGTCTGGAAGAACACGAATCTGGCGATATTGTTGTCGATGGCGTGACCCTGAGCCAGAGCGCTACCAGCCTCAGGGATATCAAGGCCCGTGTGGGTATGGTGTTCCAGCAGTTTAACCTGTTTCCGCATTTGACCGTTCTT
>Ga0233449_1003782_pt1 | contig 10764 bp, 8 predicted proteins | sample SI_124_October20_FD_183012 | JGI IMG/M metagenome (GOLD analysis project Ga0233449, IMG submission 183012) | Seawater microbial communities from Saanich Inlet, British Columbia, Canada - SI_124_October2016_200_MG | ecosystem: Environmental > Aquatic > Marine > Inlet | place: Canada: British... | reverse complement strand
GCGCCCTTGGCCCGGCCTACCCGCACCATGACCGCCTTGGCAATGCCATCGGCGATCATGTAGACGATAGCCGCGCATTGCACGGCGATTGCGTGGGCGGCCAGGGCATCGGTTCCCAACAGACCCACCAGCAGGGCGGCGGCGGTGAACATGCCGATTTCTGCCAGGGTCGTAATACCCATGGGCAGACCGATGCGGAATATGTCCCGAAACCGGGCCCAATCGGCGCGCCAGAAGCGGCCGAACAGCCGATAGCGGCGCAACCGCCGGTCTAGCAATACGAACGCCAAAAGGCTTAGAAACATGAAGCTGCTGACCGTGGCGGAGGCGATGCCGGCGCCGATTAATTCCAGGCGCGGTAGACCGAAATGCCCGAATATCAGGCCGTAATCGGCAATGCCATTGACGACAATGCCCAGAACCGCGACCACCAATGTGGCGCGCGGCCTGGTATGCGCCGCCAGGAACGCGCCTAAGACAATGAAGCAAAGGCCGGGCAGAAAGCCGATCACCATGTGGCGAAGATAGCTCTGTGCCGCCGCAGACAACGCCGGGTCCTGGCCCAGGGCTTCGAGGACCGGTTGCGTATGCCAGATCGCGGCGGCACAGGGTAGCGAGAGCAGCGCGGCGGCCCAAAAACCCTGGCGTATGGTGCGCCTGACCTGGCGAAACCGCCGCCCGCCCAGATCCTGCGCCAGTATGGGCGCCACGGCACTGACCAGGCCCATGGCGAACATATCGAAAAACCAATAGTAGTGATTGGCCAGGGTGCCCGCCGCCAAGGCAGTGGGCCCCAACCAGCCCATCATCACCACGTCCGTCGTCACCATGGCGATGTGCGATAGCTGGGTCAGGGCCAGGGGCAGGGCCAGGACGATGATGGCGCGGCTTTCCCGGCGCCAAAGGCTAAATGTAGTCATGTCGAAATTCCATTGCACGAAGTCTTTGTGGGCGCGTCCGTGCAGGAACAAAATGCCATTGGCTTTAGGGGCTGGCTTCAGGACGCGCGTCGAACGCCGGCCCCGCGCCTAAAATCCGGGCGGGCCAGCGACGAGGGCAGCTATGATCGTTGCTGCAGATATATGACGCGCGTTCGCATGGGGAGCTATATAGGCGAGGCTCCGTACGCTTTCAAGCTGCTCTTATCCCTTGGCGTAGGCAGTTACTTCCTCGGCAATTTCCGTGACGGCCAGATCGAAGATCTTTTTGCCGGCCTCGGGCGTCGCCAGGTACGGGTGGGAGGCGATGCGGCCGTCGGGGAATTTGGCGCGGTAGTCGGCGGCGTCGCTCCAACGGCTTCTGAACGGCTCCGGCGGGCCCATGTCGGGGGCGGATTTGATGTGCTCGGGGAACAGATATTGCGTCACCGAGACTTCGGAGATGGTGGCATGCATGCCGTCCTTGTCGCCGAACAGTTCCTTGATCAGCTTGTAGGTCTTATCCCCCTGCCACCAGTTGCGCAGACGGCAGCGGACCGAGGCTTCGTTGCCCCCATTTCTGTTACTGCCGTGCATGGTGTGAGCGGTATAGACTTCCTGGAATGCCGCTTCGATGGTGGCGCTGTTGCCGCCATGGCCATTGATGAAATAAAACTTGTCGAAACCATGATGCGCCAGGCTGTCCACATAGTCGCCGATCAATTGGATCATGGTGGCCGGGCGCAGGGTCATGGAACCTTTGAAGGCCATGTGATGCTGGGCCATGCCCACGGCGATGGTGGGCGCGACCATGACATTGGCGGCCTCGCCCACGGCGACGGCGATGGCTTCGGCGCTGACCGCATCAGTGCCGATCAGGCCGTTGGGGCCGTGTTGCTCGGTGGAACCAATCGGCATGATGGCGATGGTGGAGGATTCGAGGTAACGTTCCACTTCGGCCCAGGTTTGCATCTGTAGCTGCATCGCGAAGATATTCCCTTAATTGCAGATAGGTAATTGGAGACAGACATGATCAAAGGCATCGACCATATTGAACTGATTGTACGGGATTTGGACGAATATGTGTCCTTCTTAAAAACGCTTGGTTTTGAAACCGTGCGCGAGACGCCGCATCATGGCGGCTCCGTCGAAATGAAACCGCCAGGCGAGGGCCAGCCGGTGTTTGAAATCCATCAGGTCATTGGCGAGGAAGTGATCGGGGTCAATCATATCGCTTTCAAGGTTGATGACGTCAACGCCGCCCATGCCGCCCTGAAAGATTATCCCGGCATGGTCTCTTCCGCGCCCGGTCATGTGAAGGATACCGGCCGCACCAATTTGAATTTGCGCGATCCGGACGGCTGGCGCCTGCAATTGGTACAGAACGCAAAAGCGTAGCGCCCGAACTGCAGGTTCGGTCTCTACAGTCTTTCCATCAGCCACGTGGTGTTACGGGCTGTCCAACGCGTCTCTGAACGCCGTCGGCGTGGTGCCGGTGCCGGCACGAAAATCGCGGCTGAAGTGCGCGCTGTCGGAAAAACCCGCACAAAAACCAATGACGGCGAGTGAGATGTCATTTCCTTGGAGCAATCGACATGCCTCCTGTATGCGCAAGCCCCGAACCAAACTTGAAAAATTAAGCTCAGCCTCGCGAAGACGACGCTGAAATGATCGTTGTGACATGCCCAGTTCCCGCGCTAGCTCGCCGACCTTCCACTGGCGCAAGAAATCCATCGATAGATAATTCGCTGCCTGTATGACAGCTCGCCGTGTTTCGGAATTGCAGGCGGCGGGAACGGGGATAGAGATCTCTCGCTTGTTCGTGTTGTCCGCCACATACTTGGGCTCAAAGGCGCTCCAATGGATGGCCCAGGCAGTGGTATCCAGGCCCGCGCCGAGCCTATCCGGCAGGGTGAAAGCGCCGCGTTCATACAATGTCATGGATCTGCCATTGGTTTGCGGCATCATGCAAACGACCCCGCGACAGCCGATAATTTCCAAAAGCGCAATGACGATGCCGCAGATCAGTAGATTTTCCGACGGGCTCGGTGCGTCGGCGCCCTTGACGGCGTATCGCCGGCAGTCGACTTGGGACTCTTCAAGGTAGACCATGTCCAGTCGGTTGGTGGAATGCGCGTATCCTTCCAGGCGCCGCCAGCCATGGAAGAGCTGTTGCGGGTTGCGGGCCCTGGCGGCGGCGCGCCAGATCGGATCAAAATCACCATCGCGCAGGCCTTGCCCCACCGCAAGCAAGGTCGCGGCGCCGGCTTCACCCAAGATGCGCTCGAGAAGGTCGCGTTTGTCACCGGCAGGGACCGAGGCATTGCGTAAATTGTCGATGGGTTTTGGTATGCCCGGTAGCAATTCGGGATGCGACTTGGCGATTTCCCGCCGAACCAAGTTGACAATGCTCGCGCGGGCGAAGTCGTCGATATGAGTCTTCCTCATGACCTCAAATTCCCTAGGCGTAGAGGCTGTCGTAATCAAAGGGAAGGGCTCGGGGCCGTTTCCCGCTCGCGGCGAAAGCAGCGTTAGCAATGGCCGCAACGGCAGGTGCGAAGGCGGCTTCGCCCACGGCCAGGGGCTTTGCCCTCGCGGTTTTGACCAGCTTTATGACGGCCTCTGGCGCCTCGTTATGACGCAAGATGTTGTAGCCATCGAAGTTGCGTTCGTTGGCGATGCCGTCACTGATCGTCAATTTCTCTTCCAACGCCATGCCACAGCCCCACATCAGATTGCCTAGAACTTGATTCTCCACCTGATCAGGATTAACGACCAGGCCACAATTCTGGACGCACCATAGCCTGAGAACCTTAACCTGGCGCTCCCCATGGTCAATCGCGACATCGGCAACGACCGCCACATGGGTCTGACCCTTGTATATGGCGCAGGCCACGCCCCGGCCACGATTCTTGGGCGTCGATCGGCCCCAACCCGACACATCGCCGACCCGGCGTAATACGGTTGCGAGCGGCTCCATATGGCCGCCCGCTCCTGCAAGGTGGGCTAATCGAAAGGTCAGAGGATCTTCTCCTATCGCGAAGGCCAACTCATCCATCATGCTCTCGATGGCAAACGTATTCGGCGCCGCGCCCAGACCGCGCCAGGCCCCGGTGGGGACCTCCGTTCGAATGTCGGAATAGCGCACCCGTTGTTGCCCCACCTGGTAGGGCATCCGGGCGCCTCTTGCGGTACCTTTGTCGGCGATAAAAGTGTCGAGGATCGGGGCCAAACCCCTGGGCACCAAGCCGAAGATGATTGGCGATGAAACAAAATCGTGGCGCCAATAGGCGATCTTTCCCTTCGCATCCAAACCGCTATCGATGGCATGAGAGAATTTGGGTTGGAAATAGTTATGCTGAAATTCTGTTTCCCGGTCCCACTGGACGCCCACGGGGCGCCCAACCCGCGCCGAGAGGAGTGCGGCCTCCTCTGCGGGCTGCGAGAGAATCCGGCCGCCAAACCCGCCGCCCATACGTAGCGGGTGAACGACAACCTCCTCCTCGTCGCGCTCCAACAGCGCGGCGATACGACCCCGAATGAAATAGGGGTCCTGACAGCCGCACCATATTTTGACATTTTCCTCTGTGACCCAGGCGACCGCCGCTCTCGGTTCCATAGCCGCATGGGCCATGTAGGACGTTGTGTAGTTGGCGCTTACCGATCGCACACTGATGACATCATCGACCAGTGTGTGTTCGAAATCATCGCGCGCGCGGTAACGGGTAACTTCCAGCTCGTCGGCGGATGCCGTGCTGTTCCCGAAGCGCCAGACCGGTTCAATTCTCTTGAGCGCATCGGCCAGTAGAAGCGGACTTTTCGCCACCACACCAAGCAAACTATTAGAGGTATCGATCACAACCGCCTCGACGCCGGGCATGGCTTCCGCGCCAATATCTTTGGCATCAACCAGCGTCGCGTCGAAACGAGGCGGGCGGATGACGTCACCGTAAAGCATGCCGGGTAGTGATACATCCCGGCTGTAGATTGTTTTTCCGGTGACGATGTTTTCCAGGTCGGGACTGCGCCAGGACTTGCCAACGATCCGCCGAGCTTCCGCCCTGGTATAAAAATACTGCGCGACGGTGTCATTTTGCTCCGGCATTAGCAGGGTGACCTCGGCGGGTACTAATTCGCCATAGCCAATGAACCGGCCCACCGCATCGAAACCGCCCGTGGCATCTTTCAATTGACCAATCGGCAGCGCCGTTTCCCTGGCGGCTTGTTGTCTTAGATGTTCTCGCAAGTTCGCCGCACCGCGCGAAACAGGCTCGGAAAAGAGGGCGATGCTTTCGCTGCCCACGGTCATCTTAAATGGCGGTGATTGGTTGCTGGCCGGAGATACACATTCGATTTGTGACTGTTCGAGGTTGAGTTCCTCTGCCACGATTTGGCTTAAGCCCAGCGGCGCGCCTTGGCCCATTTCCATCCTTGGACAGAGGAAACGGATGCGCCCATCTGGCATGAGCTGAACCCAGGACAGGCCATCTTCAATCTCGGGGTTGGCCGTCGTGGGCAGAACCGCAAATACGCCCTTGCACGAAGTCAAGACGGTCAAACCAGCGGCCAGCCAGCCGCTGTTGATCAAGAACTTGCGGCGATCGATCGATATGTTCCGTACGATATTTTCCATGCTATGTCTCCCGCGCGGCGCGTGCGACGGCGCGGCGAATGCGGTCATAGGTGCCGCAACGGCAGATGTTCCCGTTCATGCCCGCGCGGATGTCCGCATCGTTGGGCACGGGGTTTTCACTCAAGAGAGCTGCCGCCGTCATGAGTTGACCGGGCTGGCAATAGCCGCATTGAGGCACGGCTTCGGTGATCCAGGCTTGTTGTACCGGGTGGAGGCCATCACCATCGGTCAGGGCGGACAACCCTTCGATGGTGGTCACATTTCGTCCGAGAACTTCGGACATGCTCAGCTGACAGGCGCGTTGGGCGGCACCGTCCAGATGAACGGTACAAGCACCGCATAAACCCTGACCGCACCCATACTTTGTACCCTTCAACAAGGCGTGGTCACGGATGAAATCAAGCAGCGATAAGTCATACAGCGCTTTTTCGACACGGACTGTGTTACCGTTCAGGTCTATCATCAATCATCTCCTTATGGGCCTTGACGCGTATCGTTGATCAACACGCAACGAAGCGCCTAACAACCGATGGTAGGAGACATGGCCGGCCGCCGTTATGATGATCGCGCCAAATTCTAGCTTACGAGAGAGAACGCCAGCGGAACCTCCCCAATCGCCTTTTGGGGGCCATGGCCTAATGCGTCATCAGGCAAGGTGATGGAGGATCTCACCCACTCAGGACGGCACGGCATTCCGGGGACTATTACTTGGATCCGACCGCTTCGATCAGGCCGCGCAGGTATCCCGCCACCGCCGCCGCGCAGGTTGGGCCGTCGGGTTCATAGCGGAACGGCTCGGCCGCGATCCAGCCTTTATAGTCGTGGCGTTTCAGGGCCGCGATGATGTCGGCGAATTGGTCGCTGCCCTGGCCCGGCCCGCGCCGGTCGCTGTCATTGACCTGAATATGCGCCAGCATGCCCGCCGGCAGCCAGCGTTCGATCAGGTGCTCGACGGTATCATCGCCGCCGGCGCGGGCGGCGCAGCAGTCCACCATGGTGCGCACCTGAGGGCTGCCGACCGCTTCGACAATTTCCACCGCCTCGGCAACTGAATTGACGAAATTTGCCATTGGCGCGGCCAGGGCCTCGATGCAATAGACGACGCCGCCCGCCTCGGCATCCGGGGCAATGGCCGCAAAGGCTTCGATTGCCCGTGTCCGGGCCGCTGCCGCGCCTGCTTCGTCGTCGGGCAGGCGCCGTTGCGCGGGCGAGCCATGCACCAGAACTTCGCCGCCCAGTTCGGCGCAGATTTCGATGTTGGCCCGCATCACATCGACGCTGCGTTGCCAGATCGCCGGATCCTCGCTGGTGATCGACAAGCCCTTGGGTGTCAGCAGAAGCCAGTGCAGGCCTGAAATGGCAATGCCGGCGCTTTGCGCGGCGTCCCGGACCATGGCTTTTTGCGCCGCCGTCATCTGGCGCGGATCATCCACCACCGTGAACGGCGCCAGCTCAATGCCGTCATAGCCCAAGTCCGCGGCCAGTTGGCATTGCGCCGGGAACGGCATATCGCCCAAGATTTCATTGCATAAAGATAGTTTCATGATGCCCACCACAATTGCTGATTTGACGCAGACCGCATCCGCCGGGTAACCTAAATAACCATACGGTTACTTATAACGAAAAACCACCGGCAGGGGACTTCATGTGGGGGCGGAATTGAACAAATCCTATTCCATGCTGTTCGGCGACATTCATAACCATAATGCCATGGGCTATGGCGTTGGTTCGTTGGAGCGCAGCATAGATGTGGCCCAGGGCCATCTGGATTTTTTCGCCTTCACCGGCCATTCCAGCTGGCATGACATGAAGGCCATGGAAGGCGGCCGGGAAAATCACTGGCTGAACGGCTTCGAGGTTTTGCGCAACGGCTGGCCAAAGGTGCAGGACCTGATCGCCGAGGCTAACAGCGATGGCGAATTCGCGGCCTATCTCGGCTTTGAATGGCATTCCAGCCAGTTCGGCGATCAATGCGTGGTCTTCCCCGATGATCACCAGCCCATGGCCTATCCCGATCATCTCAACGATCTGCGCCGCTTTTGTGTTGAAAAGAACGCTCTGATGATCCCCCATCATCTGGCCTATCCCCGTGGTGATCGGGGCGTCAATTGGGACGAGTTCGACGAATGTTGCACCCCGGTGGTGGAGATTTTCTCCGAACATGGCAATTCCGAGGAAGACCGGGGCAATCCCACCTTTTTCAACCATTCCCTCGGTGGACGGCAGACCGCCAATACGGCGCGCGTTGGCCTGGGCCGGGGCCTGAAATTTGGCTTCGTCGCATCGTCGGACAGTCATAACGCCTTCCCCGGCGCCTATGGCGAAGGGCTATTGGGTGTCTTGGCGGAGGATTTGAACCGCGGCGCCATCATGGACGCCATCAACAGCCGCCGCACCTGGGCCCTGACCGGCGATCGGATCGAGGTGGATTTTACCGTCGACGGTAATGTCATGGGCTCCACCATCCAGACCGGGTCTGCCATCGAAGTCGTTTACGATATTCAGGGCCGGGATGAAATGGACGTGGTGGAACTGGTTCAGGATGGCCGCATCGTCCATCGGGCCTACGCCAACCCCGATGTTCCCCTGGACGAGGCCATGGGCGATAAATTTCAAATCCGCCTGGAATGGGGCTGGGGACCCTGGGGTGACCTGGCGTTGGAGCGGATCTGTGACTGGGCCTTTGATCTGAAGGTTCACAATGGCCGCATACTGCGCGCCTTTCCCTGCCTGCAATCAGGCCCGTTTGTCGAGGAACGCCGGCACCGGGTCGCGCAATTATCCGAGACGGCCATGGCCATTCAATCCTATTCAGGCCGCAAAGGCGCCTATCGGCAAAACCCGAACCAAAGCGTGATCCTGGAATTGCAAGGCAGCGCGAAAACCGTGCTGGATCTGCATATGACCCTGCCGTCGGACCGCCATACCAAGAGCAGCATGGCGGATCTGTTCGTGGGCTCCGACAATATGCGGACCGGCGAGTTCCCGCAGGAGAACTATCAATGGCACCGCCTGGTTCCCGCCGCCGCCTCCCGCGTTAGCGGCAAGGTCAATCTGGATGTAAGCGCCGGTCCGTCGAACATCTATCTCAGAGCGCGGCAATTCAATGGCCATATCGCCTGGGCCAGCCCCGTGTTCATGAACCACGATTGATAGACCATGAGAATAAAAAGCATCGATCTGTTCCCCATCGTCATGCCGCTGAAGGCGGTTTTGACCCTGCCGCGCGGTGCCTCCCGCACCCTGGCGGAAGGCAAGCAGAACATTCTGGTCCGCATCACGGATGAAGATGGCGATATCGGCTGGGGCGAGGCCGGGCCCTCGCGGCGCTGGTCAGCGGAAACCACGCAGTCCTGCTATACCTCGATCAAGCATTACCTCGCACCCGCCGTCATGGGCCGGGATGTGTTCGATATCGCCGGTCTACATGGCGCCATGAACCAGGAACTGGCGCCGGGGCTGGATCCGGGCCAGCCCGTGGCCAAGGCGGCCATTGACCTGGCGGTCCACGATCTGATCTGCCGCAAGATGGACATCCCGCTGCAATCGTGGCTGGGCGCGAAACGCCGTGACCGGGTCGAACTGGGCCGCCTCGTTTCCGCCCCGACACCAGAGAAAGCCGCGGAGATCACCCGCGAGGCCAAGGCCGAAGGCTACAAAGGTTTCAAGGTCAAGGTCGGCCATGACGCGGATTTGGATGCCGAAGTCATGACGGCGGTGGTCGAGGCGGCGGACGGCGGTTTTGTCTGGCCCGATGCCAACCAGGCCTATTCCCTGCAACAGGCGCAAACCTTCCTGCGCCATATCGAGAACCTGGGCGTGACGCTGTTTGAGCAGCCGGTTTCCATGGCCGATGTCTACGCCACCAAGAAACTGCTGTCCTGCACCCATATCACCATCGCCCTGGACGAGGCTGCCATGGGCCTGCCGTTCGTCATTGACATGATCCGCCGCGATGCCATGGAAGGCATGGCCATCAAGATCTCCAAAACGGGGGGCATCTATTACGCCCGGCAGATGTGTGACCTGGCCCTGAACGCCGGCATGGAGCTGGTCGGCAGCGGCCTGATGGATGCGCCCATCGGCTTTGCCGCCGCCGTGCATCTGTATGCGGCCTATGGCATCGAAACACCGGTGGATTTGAACGGCCCACAGCATATCGCGGAAGATTACCTCGGCCCGCCCTTTCCCATGGAAGGGCAAACCGCGCTGGTTCCGAAAGGCCCCGGCCTGGGCATCGAGGTGGACGAGGACAAACTGGCAAAATTTGCGCTAGACTTGCCGCTGTAGGCGGCTCCGGTAGCGAGTTTGACGACGCGTGGAAGCATCACAAAAAAACATAAATAGGGAGACTGACATGAAGAAATTTGCTCGACATTTAGCCCTGGCGGCACTTGCCCTTGCGGCGCCGCTGGCGGTGACAGCCGCATCGGCGGCGGATTATCCCGCCAAACCCGTCACCTTTGTCGTACCTTGGCCGGCGGGCGGCAGCACGGATATCACGGGTAGGATGACCGCAAGTTACATGTCCAACCATCTGGGTCAGGCAATCGCGGTGGTAAACCGCGTCGGCGGTGTCGGTACGATCGCCACCAGGTCCGTGCTGGACGCGCCAAAGGACGGCTACACGGTCCTGGTGACGACGGTGGGCAATCATGTGCTGCAACCAGCTGTCCGCGATGTCGGCTTCCTGCCTCGGGACTTCATTCCCATCGGGCAGATCTCGGCCCGGACCATGCTGGTCGTCTCCGGTAAACAGCAGCCGTATTCGGACGCCAAGTCGCTGGTCGCATATGCCAAGGCGAACCCGGGCAAGGCCACCTTTGCCTCGCCGTCCAAGGTTCTGCCCTGGCGTGCGGTGATGAAATTCGCCAAAGCCGCCGGTATCAAACTGAAACATATCCCGGCCAAGGGTGATGCGAAGTCCCTGCCGATGGTCCTGGGCGGTCATGTGGGCATGGCCTCGTTGGGTGATGTCTCGGCCGGCGTCTCCCACATCAAAGCCGGCACGATGAATGCCATTGGCGTGTTCTCCGCCGAGCGTCATCACGCCTTGCCTGATACGCCGACCATGAAGGAGCTGGGCTTTGACATGGTGTTGGTGCCATGGACCGGCCTCGCCGTCGCCAAGGGCACGCCGCCCGAGATCATCAAGAAATTGAGCGAAGCACTGAAGAAGACCACGGAAGACAAGGCGTTCCTGAAGTTCGCCAA
>Ga0233449_1003779_pt1 | contig 10778 bp, 10 predicted proteins | sample SI_124_October20_FD_183012 | JGI IMG/M metagenome (GOLD analysis project Ga0233449, IMG submission 183012) | Seawater microbial communities from Saanich Inlet, British Columbia, Canada - SI_124_October2016_200_MG | ecosystem: Environmental > Aquatic > Marine > Inlet | place: Canada: British... | reverse complement strand
AATGGATGTGTACCAAGAAAGTATAAAATTGAACCAGAATAAGAAGAAGGCTTCTTAGGATGTTCTATATAAGAAATTTTAAAAAGTTGTCAGAGGTTTTGGGGTGATAAAGTCTTCCTTGCCAACGCAGAGATTGCCATGGAGCCTTCTAAAGCTGTCAAAGAATATGCCCGAGCGTAGCGACTTAGGATGTTCTATATAAGAAATTTTAAAAAGTTGTCAGAGGTTTTGGGGTGGTAAATGATAAATTAAGTTCAAGACTATTACTCAATTTACTGCATTCAGTTTGGGCAATTCCTTGCGTACTTATAATTCGATTGTTACGCCCTATTATTTTGATTCGAATAGGTACTTTGTTTTCAGGAAGAATTGGTCATTTTGCAAAGGATGCTGGAATTCAATGGATTGAAAATAAAACTAATGGTAACGATATTAATATATATTGGCTAGATAAGGATACTTGTAACAAGCAATGGGAAAAGATGGTTAGGCGTAATTTTTTTGTACATGCTTGGGTTGAGTATGTACATGTATGGAATAAGTATATATATGGAGGTGAAAAACATTATAGACCGTCTAGTATAACTGGATCCCGTGATATAAAAGGCTTGTTGGAAAGTAATAATTTTGGGATGCTTAAATTTCTTGAAGATGAGGAAAAAGAAGCTAAGGAGTGGTTAATAAATAAGGGATGGAATGATGGTGAGCCGTTTGTCTGTATACAAGTTAGAGATACTGCTTATTTAGGGTCTGAAGAGTTTCATTTAAATTATGACTGGGACTACCATGACTATCGAAATTCAAATATTAGCACATATATTTTAGCAATAAAATGGCTATTAGAGCAAGGTGTATTTGTTCTGCGCATGGGTAAAAAGGTTAATAAGAAAACCCCATTTAATCATCCAAAGTTTGTGGATTACCCATTTTGTAGTGATAAGAGTGACTTATTAGATATTTGGTTATTTGCAAATTGCAATCTTTGTATTAGTACTGGTAGTGGGCCAGATGCAATTAGTGATATTTATAGAAGACCAGTTGTGTTTTTAAATTATTTACCACTTGTTGATATGTTTTCATGGAGTTTTTCAATAAATCATCCTAAAAACTTAGTATGGAAAGATACCGGAAAGGCTTTAACACTTGATGATTACCTAAACTATGCTTTCTATTTTACTGAAGAGTACATAAATTCTAATATAGAAATTATTGATCTTACACAAGAGGAGATTCTTGATGTAGTTATAGAATGCTGGTCTTACATTCAAGGAGATCGGGTAGATTCTAAAAATGATATAGATATGCAAAAGATATTTTGGAATAAGATAGTTAGTAATAAAAATTCAAAAGACTATCATGGATATATACATAAAAAATCTAGAATAAGTACGGTTTTTCTAGATAAAAATCTCCATGAATAGTTGGTTGTCTTTTAGTCAAGATTAGTACAAAAATTGGTATGAAAAGTTTTTTTCGTTTTGCTGTAGTAGGAGGGATTACAACAATGTTGTCCTATTCTGTTTATTCATTACTAATTTATTTTGAGATTGTATATTACCTTTCTTCATTTTTTTCTAACGTAATTGGGTTTATATTTAATATTCTTATTGTCAGACTATATGTTTTTAAGGTTAAGATAAAAATTTCTCTAGCAGAGATAAGATTATTGACTTTAATATGGATTGTTGGAGTTGTAGCTCATATTTATATAATCAAGTTTTTATATATCTATGGTATTAATTATTATTTGGGTGGTATTGTTGCAACTGCATTTATTTTATTTTGGAACTATTTTTCAAGGAAACAGTTTTATAAAAAAAGCGCTACACAGAAGATTTGAAATAGAGGTAAAAACTATATGAATAATGATAAAACAAATTTACATAAAGAGATAGTAGAAATAATAGCTCCTGTTTACAATGAAGAAAAATTAATTAATGGATTTTTTGATAAGGTTAAGTCGATACTAGATAAGGTGGATATTGAATGGTGCATTACATTTATAAATGATGGAAGTACAGATGAAACTCGTGAAAAACTGGATACCTTGGCTGATCTTTATTCAGAAGTTAAAGCTGTACATTTGTCTAGAAATTTTGGCAAAGAAGCAGCATTAACTGCTGCTTTTGATCTTTCATCGGCAGATGCAGTTATTCCAATGGATGTGGATCTTCAGGACCCGCCAGAAATACTTCCAAAAATGATTAATGCATGGAGGGATGGTTCCGAAATTGTTACAGCTGTTAGAAAAAGCCGTAAGGATGAAAATTTATTAAGAACGTTTGCAACAAATATCTTTTACAAGGTTTTTTCAAGGCTAGCAGGATTTGATGTTATTAAAAATGCTGGTGATTTTAGATTGTTCGATAAAAGAATTGTTAGTGTTATAAAAAATATAAGAGAAAAAAGAAGATTTATGAAAGGAATTTTTTCTTGGATCGGATTTAATAACAAGATAATTTATTTTGATAGACCTTTAAGGGTTGATGGTAGTTCTAAATGGGGCTTTTTGAAATTAGCAGGTTATGCCTTTTCAGGATTGACAGATTTTAGCCCCTTTCCGTTGAGAGTTTCTACAATAATGGGAGTATCTATTTCTTTATTGTCGTTAATATATGGGGTGATAATTATTATAAAAACTGTTATTTATGGAATTGATTTGCCTGGATATCCATCTTTGATGGTTGCCATACTTTTTCTTGGTGGGGTCCAACTCTTATTCATGGGGATAATTGGAGAGTATTTGTCTAAAATACAAGATGAGGTCAAAAATAGACCAATTTATATTGTAGACTCAATATCAAAAAAAACAAATTAAGATTAATTCTAGGATTGTCTTATGTCGCAATATTTATTAATAATAGAGGATTCCAGTGAAAACCGTAAGTAATAATTTTGTGACTATATCGGCAGTTGAGTTTTCGACAGTTTTATTTTTTCTGATATTGGTATCAGGTTTTTATTATTATTTTGATCCTAATACGATGCTTAAGTTTGAGGTCTTTCCTTGGGATGCCTCATCATATAGATCTTTAGCAGAGAGCCTTCATTTTGGTGAAGGTACAATTTACGAGAGAAATCCATTTTCTTATAGAATACTATTTCCATGGTTATATGGATATATTCACAATATTACGGGGATTTCTTACATTTATTCAAGCCTTGTGCTTAATTTATTTAGTTCATGGGTTGTTTTAATGCTTTCGTATGTATTATGGAGAAGGTCAAATTGCAGTCGAGTTATCTCTTGGGCAGGGCTAATTTATTTTTCCATACTTTGGATAGGACCTATTCGATACTCAATATTTTATCCTGGGGGGAGCTTTGCATTTGATATTTTACTGATTGTTATATTTTTTTTAATCGTGACCTATGATCGGAAAAGAAATTTATTTATTACATTAATGAGCCTGATTGTAATTTTTATGTTATCACTAGGAAGGGAAACAATTACTTATATGACATTGTTTGTTACTATAGTGCATATACTTACCAAAGTAATCAAATATAAAACAAAATTAAATAGTGAAATTTTATTGAAAGTTTTTTCAGAATTAGAGAAAAGGGATACACTAAAACTGGTATTAATAAGTATTTCCTCTATTCTAGGGTATGTTTTTGTTCGAACCATAGTTTATGGACAAGGAAATCAAGGGATAGCTTTTGATAATATTATAACTTTTGGTTGGTTTCATCTACATATAGCGGAATTTATCTACCCTTATTTCTATGCATTTGGCACTATAGCACTAATAATATCTTCAATGCTCTTATTAAAAAAAATGAGAATCAGACTATACGATGAATTCTTAAAGTCTATAGAAAATTTTGATATTCTATTTTTAATTTGTATTTGCGCAGTTATATTTAGTACATTTGGGGGAACTGACTCAGATCGATATTTACTTTGGTTTTTCCCTTTTTTTTCTTTATTTGCGTTAAAAGGCCTTACGGTAATATTGACATTAGATAAAAAAATAGGCATATTGGCACTATTGTTTTTTTCTGCCCTATTTAGTAGTCGTTTTTATGTGCCTTCAACTCCGTACTTCTTCTTTCCTGGTAGTGCGTATTCTTCACAAGCTAATATAAAAACAAATTATGATCCATCTTTGTATTATGGACCGTCATTTATGGAGAGATTTAGACTTCCTTTGAAAAAAGTTCCGTCTAATGACGTCATTGCTCTTGGAATAAAAAGTGAATCATTAGATAAAATTGATCTATCGCCGCAAATTCCAACGTCTATTTTAAAGGAATCACCAGGCAATTCAAAACATTGGTTTAAGAATCATTATAAATATGAAATAAATAATATACCTTTCCCTTTGGGATTCTCTCACAATCAATTTGAGTTATTTGCTGCACATCCATCATATGGAGGGGTGCGAATAAGAATCTATTTACTCTTTCAATGGCTGGTTATTTTTGTCTTAATGGTTACTTTATTAAATAAATCGAAAAATAGTATATATTGCAAAGAGGGGAGTATAAACTATAAAAAATAAGCCATATAATAAGGTCATAGTTGCTGGATCTACTGGATTTATAGGAAAAACTCAAGTACAAAAATTACGATCACTTGGCGTACAGGTGTTAGCACTTTCTCGGTCGAATGTTGACATTACTGATCGCGAGGCAGTTAGGTGGAGTGTTAACTCATTTGCGCCTGAGGTCATCTTTAATTTATCTGCATATGGGACATTTAGAGGTGAGAGTGATTTTGGGCGTATGATACAAGTTAATGCTCTCGGTACTTTACATTTGTTAGATGCTGCTGTAGAGAGTAACTGTCGTTGTTTTGTAAAATTTACTAATAAGTCAGTTGAGTGGAGTAATAAAAAAATATGTTTAATTTACACCTAAAAGAATATGAATTTAGGTTTAATCACAGAGGTAAATATATGTATCAAATTCTGCTTAAATTATTTAGAGACGAACCTTCAATTAAAGTTATCTTGACCCTAATTTAATATATGAGATGTAAATTTTGCAATACCAAAATTAAAGAGCCTTGTTTTGACTTAGGAAGTACTGCTGTATCTAATGATTTAATCATTCAGGAAAAATTGAATCATTCAGAGAAGATTTATCCGTTGGTTTTTTATGTTTGTCCCAAATGCTTTTTAGCTCAGACAGAGCAATATCAGAAAGGCTATGAAATATTTAGTGATGATTATGTTTATTTCTCGTCTTGTTCATCGTATTGGTTAGAGCATTCTAAAAGATATGTGGAAAATGTTATAGATAAATTAGGTCTAGACGATCAATCTTTTGTATTAGAAATTGCTTCTAATGATGGATATTTATTAACTAATTTTGTAGAAAAAAACATAAGGTGTTTAGGGATAGAGCCTACAAGAAGCACAGCCCTTGAGGCAATGAAAAAAGGTATTCCAACTATCGTAGATTTTTTTAATTTAGAATTAGCTGATATACTTATAAAAGATGGGCATAAAGCAGACTTGATAATAGCAAATAATGTTTTGGCACACGTGCCAAATATTAATGATTTTATTGCTTCATTTAAGAAAGTATTGAAAAGAAATGGCACAATAACTATTGAAGCTCCACATTTACTAAATTTAATTGAAGAAAACCAATTTGACACAATATACCATGAGCATTTCTTTTATTTTTCAGTTTTTAATCTCATTAATATTTTTAAAGAACACGATTTATCAATATACGATATTGAAGAATTAAAGACGCACGGGGGATCAATTAGATTATATGTAACTCATACTAATAGTAGTATTGATGCGAATAGCGATAAAAGAAGTGTACATGAAGTATTAAATAGGGAATTAAATTGTGGCATTGATTCGTTGGAATATTATAATAATTTAAAAACTAATGCATTTAAAACTAAGATTATTGCATTGCAATATTTATTAGAAAAGAAATCAAATGGGAAGAAAATTATTGCATTTGGCGCTGCTGCCAAGGGAAATACTTTTTTAAATTACTGTGGAATCAAGAAAGACATTATAGATGTCGTTGTGGATGAAACACCGTACAAAATTGGAAGGTATATGCCACAAAGTAAAATTCCCATTGTGCCGTTTGAAGAAATTAAGAAATTAAGGCCAGATATCATTGTTCTTCTCCCGTGGAATCATAAAGACGAAATTGTTGAAAAATTAGTCTTTACAAGGGAGTGGGGCTGTGAAATTGTTGTCTTTATACCAAAACTGAAAGTGTTGCAATGAACGCAATAGAAGAAGCTAAAAAATCAAACTATAAATACCTGCCGCCTATCGTAGAAAATTATGAACCCAGTTCTCAAATTATTACAGTTATCGTTGATTGTTATTATGGATTAAATTATGTTCAACAATCAGTACAATCGATACTAGACCAAGATTACCGTAATGTTGAATTAATGCTTATTGATAATGGGGCAGAGCAGGATGTTTCTGAGTATTTACACAATATTTATGTTAAGTGGAATAATGTTGCACTTATTGAATTTAAAGAAAATCAATTTTCATGGGATGACATAGATATAAGAGTAGCAATATGTTGGAATGTTGGAGTTTTAAATTCAAAAGGCAGTATTATTGGACATATTAATTATGATGATATGTTGTCGGTTAATTATTGTTCCAAAATGGTTAAACTTTTCGAGGAAAATGGCAACTGTATATCTGTTGGGGCCCAACCAATTTCAATTGATTCTAGTGGAAATATTAATAAAGAAATTAGCAGACGAATGAAGTTAGGCAACTCTAGGCCAAGATATATTGATGGAAAAAGACTAGCTTTAGATTTAATAAATGGCAACCCCAATAGATATTTTTCTGCACCTGGAGGCATGCTTTGGATAAAAAAAGAAATTTTAATAAAATATGGAGGATATGATAGGTCATCTGATATAACGCAGATTATCAAATTTGCAATTCATGGAGACAGTGGTTATGATCCAGAGGCTCAATTGTTCTGTCGTCATCATGATGGACAATTAAATAGAGTTGCAGGAGATAGGGGGGTGGTTTGGTGCAACATTCTAAATAAAACTTTTAAAACAGAAGGGATTTTCGATGTATGGCTTAATAATTTTTCTAAAAGTGATGTTAAGTTATTAAGGAATTTTATTAAAATACATGAGCATGACAGCGTTAGTAAAAGTATTATAAATAAATTACGTGATAAAAATTTTACTGGTTATGTCAAGTCTATAAAATGCATTGTCAAAAACTGCCCTCAGTTTTTGGTTTATTCATTTGGTGTTACATTTTTAGAATTATTGACAATGGTTTATGAAAAGTTTTTTTATAATTTCTTTAAAGAAAAGTAACTATGGCCGTAGTTATTGCTTGGCAGTATCACTCTCTTGCATTAAAAACAATAAAACGGCTATTATGCTTACCTTATTGTAAAACTTTTGCAATATAAAATGTTTACATGAGTTTATTGTTAGTATTAGTGGAGTTTTATGAAAATTGAAAGACCGTATTCGTTGTTAGTTGGACCTGGTGCAGAATTTGAAGGGAATAAATTACTAGATATTTTTAGGTCTTGGGTATATAACTTTGTCCTGATAACCTTTAGGGTTAGGTTTATATCAAGACGAACTACCAATGATAAACAAGATAAAAACCAGGGTAAAAAAGTACTCTTTGTTGTCCGCGATTGGGGTGTAAGAACAACGTTAAATATAGATATAGCTGAATCACTTCCCGAATATTGTGGTGCTGGTAATGTTACCATTCTAGAAGTTCTCAAATATGACAATATTGTTTATGCTATAGAAGAATCTTTGAAGTCGGATGATTTTAGTCATATTATTTTAGATACTAGAGTAATGTTAGCAATTAATGGTTTTGTGAATGTGGTTAAATCTCTTTATAATTGTTGCTCTATCGCCAGGTTGATTTATGAACACAATGCTGTGTTTTTATGTGGTATGACTGATCTCCAGCCGGGTTATAAGCTGCATGCAGAGTTATTAACTTCATATGGGGGGTTGGCAATTGGCTGGTCTGATAGAAGTTCGGGATTTTTTAAGTTTCGACATAAAAGATTTGTTGGGCCACTGTTTGCCCCTAAATCTCAAAAAACTATAAAAAAATTAATGAATAGTAGTTTGGACGGAATTCCAAAATCTGATGTTGCTATTGTTGGGGGGAATTATGAACCGAGAAAGTCGTTAGTGGAAAAATTAGATGTATGGATGAAAAACAATAGTATTTTACATTATATAAGTACTCAAAAAAGCCTTGAACCCATTACATATCTTAATATTTTTCGTAATTCAAAAATATCATTTAATACCAATTGGGTCGCAGGCAGGCTAGATAAATATCATTTTGTTGGCCGTAATTTTGAAATAGCACTTGCGGGAAGTCTACTATTAACCCAAAAATGTTATGGGCTGGATTTATACTTGGAAGAGGGAAAAGATTATATTGCATTTGGTGATTTTGATGAACTTACAAAAAAAATAGATTATTATTTATCTCACGAAAAGGAGAGGTCAAGGATAGCCAAATCAGGACAGCAGAAAGTTTTGGTATTATTTAACACTAATTTTGTTTGGAATGAAATAAACAAAGGTCTTAGAATACACCATTTAAGTGAAATTAAAGAAGCGAAGAGTGTTAGTTAAAAATTAATTTATATGATAATTACTAAAACCCCATATAGGATTTCTTTCTTTGGAGGAGGTACTGATCACCCTGCATGGTACCGAGAGAATGGCGGTAAGGTCCTTGCAACTACTTTTGATAAATATTGCTATATTAGTGCGAGACCACTTCCTCCATTTTTTGATCATAAATACAGAATTGTTTATTCGCAGATTGAGAGTATTGATGATATTAATGAAATAAAGCATCCTGCAGTTAAAGAAGTATTGAAATATTACAATTTCGAAAATGGATTGGAGATTCATCATGATGGTGATCTTCCGGCTAGATCTGGTCTTGGATCAAGTTCATCATTTACCGTTGGAATGGTAAATGCAATGAATGCACTTAAAGGCATATATAGTTCCTCCCATGAACTCGCAAGTACAGCGATTCACATTGAGCAAGATTTGATTAAGGAGTGTGTGGGTTCCCAAGATCAAATTTCAGCAGCATATGGCGGCTTTAATGAGATTGAATTTTATAAAGATGGCACCTTTTCAGTTGAACCAAAAATTATTAATCCAAATAGATTAAAAGACTTAAATGACCACCTTATGCTTTTCTTTACAGGAATTTCCAGATTCTCTTCAGAAGTTGCTAAAAGTCAGGTATCAAATATGGAAAATTGTCATCCACAAATGAATGAATTACATGATATGGTTGATGAGGGGTCTTCAATTCTTTGTAATCTTAATACCCCTTTGGAAGAATTCGGAAAGCTTCTGAATAGGGCATGGGAGAATAAGAAAAGCTTATCAAATCAGATTACTAATAAAAAAATTGATGAACTATATAACACTGCTATAAAGGCTGGAGCTATAGGGGGGAAAATACTCGGCGCTGGAGGCGGAGGATTTGTATTGTTCTTTGTAAAACCTGGGGATCAGGGTAGAGTTAAAAAGGCATTGAGCAACTTAACTTATGTCCCATTTAAATTTGAAAACACTGGGTCTAAGGTTGTTCTTTATCAACCAAATGGGTTCTAACTTTTTGTTAGCTTTATGGATTTTAAATTAAAAAAAGATACTAAGATATATGTTGCTGGCCATAAAGGGCTGATCGGTTCTGCGTTCATCCGGTCTTTTGACGGACTCCATTACACAAATGTTATTGTTAAAGATAGGAGCGAACTTAACTTAACTTCTAAAGATGATACGTATAATTTCTTTCATGAAAATCAACCCGAAGTAGTTATTTTAGCAGCAGGTCGAGTTGGTGGAATTATACAAAATAGAGATTTTCCGGCGGATTTTATTAATGAAAATCTTTCCATTCAACTTAATGTATTTAATGCTGCTCAGAAGTATGACGTTAAACGTCTAATATTTTTTGGTTCTTCGTGTATGTACCCACGTAATTCATCACAACCAATGAATGAAAGTCAATTGTGTACGGGTCATCCGGAACCTACGAGTATTGCATATGCTAGTGCGAAATATGCAGGTGTTCAAATGTGTCAGGCTATAAATAGACAAAATGGTACAGTTTCTTTTATTCCAGTTATTCCAAATAGTGCATACGGTCCGAATGATAGCTTTGACCTTAATAGCTCACATGTTCTTTCGGCTCTGATTAGACGTTTCCATGAGGCAAAAGAAGAAAATAAACCATCTGTCACCCTGTGGGGTACGGGCTCACCAAGGCGCGAATTTATCTTCTCGGATGATATTGCCTATGCATGTGTTAAGTTGCTGAAAACACCACTTGAGGATAAAGATTTACCTATTAATATAGGAGTTGGGGTCGATATATCTATTAAAGAGTTAGCAGAAAAAATTGCTCAAATAGTAGGATATACAGGGGAAGTAGCATGGGACACATCAAAGCCTGATGGATCGCCTCAGAAGTTACTTGATAGTAGTAGGATTAAATCAATGAATTGGAAGTCAGAGACCGATTTTGATATGGGCTTGAAATCAACATACCAATGGTATGTTGATAATATTGTTTAATTTCTTTAGATCAAGATAGTTTTATTTTTTTATACATTTAATTCTTGACTCTTAATGATTTAATTTAATTTAAATTTAAATAGTCTTGAATTCACATCATAAGTGCAACACTCTTTAGTCAGTCAAAAAGGTATATTAATACTCTTTTAACCTGACAAGAAAAAGGAGTTAAACATGAAAAAATATACCCAAT
>Ga0233449_1003775_pt1 | contig 10788 bp, 20 predicted proteins | sample SI_124_October20_FD_183012 | JGI IMG/M metagenome (GOLD analysis project Ga0233449, IMG submission 183012) | Seawater microbial communities from Saanich Inlet, British Columbia, Canada - SI_124_October2016_200_MG | ecosystem: Environmental > Aquatic > Marine > Inlet | place: Canada: British... | reverse complement strand
GTTTTATTCCATGATTCAATGTATTTTTTATCATCAAATCCAGTTCCAAGGGTTTCAGCTAAGGAATTAATCCCTTCTGTTTTACCTAGTGCATAAATTGCAATTTCTCTGTTTGTTAGCATGATTCAATCATTTTCCTGTTAAATAATAATGCAATTCAGTATAACATTCTACACAATACTCTTCAAAATCTGTATGATCACAGTCATACACTTTGTTAACGTCATTTTCACATTTTGCACAAGTAGGCATGATATTTCCAGTTAGGATTTTACTATTTTGATGCCACCTAAAGCTAATTGAATTGCTGCTGGAACAAACATCATTGCCATGGATGCCATAGGATCTTTACCTGAAGATTCAGCAGCAGGGGCAGGATTTACTAAAACTACAATTCCCCCAACAATGATTAGAATGCCTGAGATGATTATCATGACGCCTAATCCTTTTGATGGTTCTTTTCTAGAAATGAAAAATGCAATTATTGGCAATATCAATGCAGGTCCACCAAGACCCATTCCTCTTTGCATGTGATCCAGAGGTAAAAATCCGTGATCACTATCAGAAGACATTGCAACTGCTACATCTGCAGCATAGAGCATAAGCAAACATATTGCAATTCCAGAAAGGATTAAAGATGCAGTTAATGCCATGTATCAATTTTCTTCTTCACAACTAATAAACCTAATCAGATAGATTGTACTGTTATCTTCTCTTTTAACGTCTCAAGTTTTTTGGTTAGTTGATCAATACGTTCACCGTCATTTCCAACTAAATTAAAATGACCTAGCTTTCTCATGGGTTTTGAAATTTTTTTACCATACATTTTCAAAAATATATTCTCTTCAGTAATTTCAAGAGGCTTGTATTCTCCTTCAAATTCTTTTGAACCGAGTATGTTGTACATGATGGTATTGTGGATCAATCTTGTGCTTCCCAAATCTAATCCCAAAATTGCTCTTAGGTGCTGTTCAAATTGGGATGTTTCACTTGATTGTAATGTATGATGTCCAGAATTATGCACTCTTGGAGCAATTTCATTAATTAAAACTTCATCATCTTGAGTAACAAACATTTCAATTCCAAAAACACCTGCCCCCTTTAGAACATCCATTGTCATATTTGCAATGTTTTCAGCGTTTTTTGTCACCTGTTCTGAAACTCTAGCTGGTGCAATAGTTTCACGCAAAATATTCTCCTCATGAATATTTTCAACGAGTGGGTATGTTTTGATTTGACCTTTGGTATTTCTTGATGCAATTACAGATACTTCCATTTTGAATGGGACATATTTTTCTAACAGTAATTTCTGACCTTTGAAGTACTCATATGCTTTTTGAATTTCATTTTCTGAATTGATCTTAAAATTCCCACGTCCATCATATGCATCTCGTCTAGCTTTCAATAATGCTGGGTATCCAAATTTTTTCAAGCCTTCTTTGACATCATCTATATTCTTAATCTCTATAAAATCTGAAATTGGAATGTTGTTTTCTAACAGAAATGATTTTTGTAAAAATTTGTCTTGAATAACCCTAAGAGTTTCAGGGGACGGGTTAATTTTAGCACTTTTTTCTACTGATCTTAAGACTTCACTATCTCCAGATTCAATCTCATAGGTAATGATATCTGATTTGTTTGCCAATTGGATTATTGCATCTTTGTCTTTGTAATCTGCCAATATTTGCTCTGCCCCTACTTGTGCTGCAGGACAATTTTCCACAGGATCAATAACTATAATTTTTGAAATATGTTCGGGCATTTTTTCTGCAGCTTCTGTGATCATCATCCCTAACTGACCGCCTCCAATAATGCCTAAAACCTTAGCCATACAAAAACAACAATAACCGATTAAAAATATCTAATGCTGATTATAACTTTAGAATCTCATTTTCTTAATAGTTATTGTTAATTACCTACAGGTTTTTTGTAATTATATGGCGTATTCAAAAAAACCATTAATTGGAATTATAATGGGATCTAGTTCAGATAGTAGAATTATGCAAGATGCAGCTAAAATTTTAGATGAATTTAAAATTAAACATGAGGATCAAATCATATCTGCACATAGAACTCCTGCTAGATTGACAGAATATGCACAACATGCAGAAAAAATGGGCTTTAAATTAATTATTGCAGGAGCTGGAGGGGCAGCTCATTTGCCAGGAATGATTGCATCACATACATCCATTCCAGTAATCGGCGTACCAATACTGGTGTATAATGATAAACATCCAAAAAAAACAGATGCATCAAAATTTTCTGCATTTGGAGGATTAGATTCATTATTGTCAATTACAGAAATGCCATCTGGTTCACCTGTCGTATCTGTGGGTGTGAATAAAGCTGGAAATGCAGGAATTTATGCAATCAAAATACTTGCAAATGAATTCTCAGATTTAAAAAATAAATTAAAACAACATAAATCTAATCAACATAATTCAGTTCTAAAAGAATCCAATCAATTAAAGAAAGTAGGCCTTTCAAAATTTGCTGAAAAAAAATTCAAATAATTATGTCAATAAAGTAAATTGGATATTTTTCTTCTTTAATACTTCTATCAACTGATCAGATTGTTCTTTTCCTTGTGTTTCAAGACTAAGAGTCACAGTTACAAATCCTGCATTTACTTTAGAACTTAATCTATCGTGAACAACTTCTACGATATTTGCATTTACTAACGCAATTTCATCTACAATTTCTTTGAAAATACCTGGTCTATCAGGTAATTCCATAGACAATACAAGTAACCTACCCATTGCTGCAAGTCCTTTATCTACAATTTGACCTAAAAGATACATGTCAATATTTCCTCCAGCTAGTACGGCCACTACTTTTTTACCTGGTGATGGTTTTTTTGAAATCAAATATGCTAAACTTGCAGCACCTGCAGGTTCCACTACAAACTTCATTCGCTCCATAAGCAAAAACATTGCCTTTGTTATTTCAGTATCATCTACAAGAACTATTTCATCTATCAATTCTTTAATGATATCAAATGTTAATTTCCCAGGCATTTTTACTGAAATACCATCTGCAATTGTTTTATCGCCTCCACTTTCAATCAAAGAACCACGTTTAACTGATTCATACATGGATGGAAATGATTTTGATTGAACTCCAATAATTCTGATATTTGGATTTTTTTCTTTTATTGCAATTAAGGTTCCAGCAGCTAATCCTCCACCGCCAATTGGAAGATAAACTTCATCTACATCTGGGAGTTGTTCTAATATTTCTAACCCTATTACTCCTTGAGCAGCTATTACTTGCGGATCATCAAAAGCATGAATCATTGTTGCACCTGTTTGTTTTGAAATTTCTTTAGCTTTAGCTGATGATTCATCATAGTTGATTCCTTCTAGTACAACTTTGGCACCATATCCTCTAGTTGCTGCTACTTTAGCGGGTGATGCATTTTTTGGCATTACAATCGTACAAGGAATTTTTTCTAACGATGATGCAAATGCAACTCCTTGGGCATGATTACCTGCAGATGCTGCAACTACACCATGTTTTTTTTCATCATCAGATAATAATTTTATTTTAAAATATGCTCCTCTTATTTTGAATGATCCTGTTCTTTGACGAAATTCAGCTTTTAAGTAAATATCAGAATCTGTAAGATCACTAAATGTAGGGGAATGGATTAGCGGTGTTTTTTTTATGTCATCTCCTCTCATGGAATTTGCTTTTACAATTTCATCATATGTGGGATTCATTGGAAATGTTGCTCCTAAATTGGTGTATTTGACTTCTTCTATATGTTATAAAAAAATACAATGTTGAGCATGAATACAAAATAAAATTTGGGAAAAATCCCATTTTTTATTAAAATTTTGATTCTATGAGATTATTTTTTGGAAAATTATCATAGTTTAGGCATAATTCAAGATTGTAAAAGCATCTCTATCTCTTCAAGTCTTTTCAGAATACTTTCTTTTGTACTATCAGATATTTTTCTAGGATCAAATAATCCTTCTCTGTTGTTATTTTTAATAAATTCTAAATCTATAGTGTAGAGATATCCTTCTTCACCTGAAACTAATCTAGGATCATCAATTAGTACTGAAGATGTTTGATATGTTTCAATCAAAAATGAATCCAATTCATTAAATAATTTTGTCTTTCTTTCTGAGAGTTCTTTAAAATCAGTATCAGCTTCTTTTTCAATTTCATCATATATTGTTTCTCTTAAATCATCTTTTTCATAAAGTATCTCAAATAATTTTTGGTGATCAAAATCTTTGTATCCTTTTTCTTTTAATTTGTTTAAAACAAATTGATCACTATTATCAGAAAGTTCTTGTTCTTTATTTTTTGTTAAATCTATTATTTTTGATAATTCTTTCTGACATTCAATTACACGTTGAATAGGCTTGTAAAATAACAGAACATGGAATTGTATCGAAATATGTCCAGAAATTAAATAGTTTCCTTCAAGGACTTCAAATTTAATAAAAATTCTTCTTAAATCCTCATTATTAGAAATAGATACATCTTGAACTGACCAATCTTTTAGATTACTATTAATTTTTTGAAAATAATCTGTCACCTGTTTTGGATCAAATGATTTTTGTTCAGTTACTGTTGAATCCCCCATCATGACTTTAACATCAATCATTTTTGTTAATTCCGTCAGTTTAGACAGGAATTTTTTTTGAACTATTTCATTTTTTTTGTTTAATAATTGGATAAATTCATTGGGTGATCTTGTACCTAAACGCACAAGAAATAGCAAATTATTACTATCCTTAAACCTTCATCAAAATCTAAATAGACAGAATTATGATTTTAGGCATGAGTAATTCTAAATTCAAATGTGATCATTGTGATGGGGAAATTATTGAATATTTTAATGAAAAATATAATGGGCAAAGAGGTAAGTGTCTTCATTGTGGAATTGATTTCCCACTAGAATAAAGATGAAAATATGACTGAAAATACGCCTAAAACATCATCATCTCAATCAAACACAGGACATGATAATTCAAAAGGGATTGAAATGAATCCAAATGAAAGTAATGATAAGATAACAGATTTCGATACAATGATCTTAGAAACTCAAAAACGAGTGTGGGGTGCTTTAAAAAAAGGATATGAGTATTCAGGGAGCATAGATGAATCAGATAAATTTCTAAGACAACATGTGTTTTCAAAATTAAACATGATGGTAATTTATGTAGATTTAGTAGGTTCTACAACCATGACATTAGAAATGCGTGCAGAAAAAATTGCTACCATAATCGGATCTTTTGCACAAGAGATGGCTGCAGTAATTAGACAAAATAATGGATATGTATTAAAATTTGTAGGTGATTCTGTAATCGGGTATTTTGTAGATGATGAGTCACCCACAACAATATCTGAAAATGCATTAAATTGTGCAAAATCTATGGTGTCTGTAATTCATAAAGGAATTAATCCAATCCTTAATCAATACGATTATCCAGATTTAATGGTAAAAGTTGGAATTGACTTTGGGCAAAATATGGTGGTACGATATGGTGCAGATGTTCAACAATCTCATGTAGATTTAATTGGACCCGCAATGAATATTGCTGCAAAAATACAAAGCATGGCAAAACCTGATCAAATCTTAATTGGAAGTGATGTGTATGATAAATTATCTACAGATTCCCAAAAAGAATTCATCATTGTTAGATGGGAAAAAGATGAATGGAAATATCGTTCAAGATTAACTGGAGATATTTATCAAGTTTATGAGTTTAAAGGATAAGTAACAGAATAATTATTTCTCTATCTAGTAAATTTATCAGGACATTCAACATGTTCATAATGATGTTCAGTAAATTTTTCTTGAACTACATAAATTACAATTTTGTGTAGATCTTTTTCTACAATGTCTTTTTTACATCTAAGACATGTCTTTTTTGATTCAATCATCATGTTTGCGATCAAAATAAGGAATCTATAAGGATCTGCGATCAACTCAAATTAAGTAAAAATGACTGGGATTTTACTAAATGGTATATCAAATGCCTAAAGCAATGCAGAAATATGGTTAAATTGTATCATTTTTCATGGATAGTCCGGTAAATAGACATTTGAGAGACCTTTATGGATTGAATCCAAGCATACCGCATTTGGCATTTCAATTTCCAAGATTGCCTCCAGGACTTGCACACCCTATGTTTAAAATTTATGAGAATCCTATGAAAGAACAATTTTCAGATGAGATGGATACAATGAGTCAAAAATTACAAGGATTCCAACATTTGTATCAACAACATGCATCAGGATTATTAACAATGAATTCTTCTATTATCCCACCAGGACATCCACTATACAATAGAAAAAGTTCTGCTAAAGGACTTCAGGCAGAAAATGATAAACTGTTAAAAGAAAATACAGAATTGAAGAAAAAATTAGATAAAAAATCAAAATCAAATTAACACTAAATATTCAAACATTAGTTTAAATTTTTTTCAGTAAAAATCCTTATTACTTTCAAAATTTGATTTTGAGTATGGTAAAAACACCTGCAGACAAATGGAAAGAGATTGTAATAAAATATAGAAAACAATGTCAAGGTATTTTAAAAATTTCAAAAAATATACGTTATGCAGGAGTTATCAACATTTATGGAAGAACTCTAACTGGAATTGTCAATCCTACTCTAAAACCATTGTTGAAATCAGAACAGGTAAAAAATGAGTTTTTCATATTATCTACTTTGATGTCATTGAGAAAAGATGTTACCAGCACTGTGGGAAAATTAGAACATGTAATTTTACAGCATCAAAAAGTAACCATTGTGATTTTACAAAAAAATGATATTACATTTTATGTTTCAATTAATAAAAAAGAAAAGAATTTAGAAAAAATAATTTTGTCTATAAAAAAATTAATCTAGTTTTGTTTATTTTGATAAATATTAATTATAATCGATTTTAAATATTTTAAACAACATATTTTTACTAAAATTAGTCATGATTTTATTCATTTTCGCATATTGTTAGAAATACGATAGAGGTATTCAAAAAGATGGGTAAGTAGTTTATTTTACAAATTTTAAATGTTAAAAAAATAACTAAAAATTATTTTGCTTGTTGTTTGTATTGTTCTGAAGGTTTTATCTCTACAGTGTTAGATGATTTGATATTATAAACAGGATCTCCTTTTGGATCTTTTAAAGTAGTTCTAGAAATAGTTGTGACATTTGTAAATATCTTAATTTTTGTTCCATCATCTAAGTGATATTCATTAAATTCTTGTGATACTGTGTCATAATGCATATCAGATTTATCAATACGTTTTATCATGTCGTCTTTTGTAATGGGGGTGGTATTTGGACTACCTTTCAAACTACTATCCGCATATATCACAGTAAGCGTCTGAGCATCTACTCTAAAAGATACTTTATCACCATCCATAACACGTTCAATTTTTTTAAGAACAGTCCTAGTTTTCAACACTGAGTTGTCTATGATTTGATACATATTCCAAGGTTCTTTGATTATTTCAAAATCAATTACTTTGGTATTTTCCATACTCATATACTAAAAAATTTCAATATGAATTGTTAAATGAAGTCTATGATTTATGCTGGAGTAAATCCATGATATCCGCCAGTCTGCTGATCTTTGTCATCAAAGATTGGTTCAAACAAGGAAATCAAATAATCGTCAGGATCAGAAATTATAGCATTTCGTCCAGAATCTTTTTCAATTATATCTCGATGAATTTTAACTCCTTTTTCTTTTAATTCTTCAACAGCTGATTTAACATCACCAACAAGAAATCCTATTGTAATTCCATTATCAATAGAACTTCCACTATGCTGAGAAGTAAGTGATGCTGGATGTAAGCTCAATAAAGCACCAGAAGTCCCAAGATCAACCCATGAGCGTCTTTGACTTTTTATTGGTAAACCTATGATTTCATTATAAAATTGGATTGATTTATCCAGGTCTTTTACAGCCAAAATTACATTTCCAACTTTCTTAATGTTCATAAACACACTAACAATAAGTTCTTTAAATCTATTTTTATTGAACTTCTACCATGGTTTCAGTTCGCTCTACACCCGTAATTTTTTGAATATTGTTTGCAACTTCCTTAATTTGAGATAATTCTATTACATCGATTACGGCTACAGCATCAAATTGTCCGCTAGTAGGAAATGAGTCTGACACAGATTGGATTTTTTTCAATTTTACAGATATAAGCTTCTTAGGAGATTTTACTAAAATTATTGCCCTTACCATCCTAAATCAACCTCCACTTCAATTAATGTTTCAGTAGTAACAATGCCATTGATTTTTTTAAAATCAATCACCATGTGGTTAATTTCATCAATATTACCTTGCAAAAATGTACTAATATCTGCTCTTCCAGTTACTACCATTATTTGTTTTACAATTTTACGTTTTTTCTTTAATATTTCAACTACTGAATCTACTTTTCCGGGTTTTACAGTAATCAAACATAATGCACGCATATGGACTGTACATCATTGAATCGGATAAAGATTACTAGTCTGATGCCTCTTGAGATCTTGCTTCCTCAAGATATGCCCTTCGTTCTTCATTAATTTTTTCTTGATCAATTTCTATATCGTCATCAACTATCACAATTCCCCCATCACCCATTGGTTCATCTTTACTTTTTTTGGATTTTCCTTTAGCACCCTTAGCTTTGGTGGTTTTTGATTTTATCGTTTTAGATTTTGTAGTTTTAGCTTTTGTGGCTTTAGCCTTTTTTACAATTTTTTTTTCTGCCATGAATATTGAAAAAATATCCGTTAGACTTCTTTTTAAAGATTATGTACAAATGGATTATTTTAATTCTAAATTTAGATCATATGATATACTTTATTGATAATAGAGTGCCAGGGGCGAGATTTGAACGCGCGACAGCCCGGTCTTCAGCCGAGTGCTCTCCCAGGCTGAGCTACCCTGGCACATAAAAAAATAATTTAGTTGAGGCATTAAAGTTTATCATTTTAGATCTTCCAAGGAATGTCTTCTTTGTTATTTCTCTTATTGACTAAACGGCCCAATACAAAAAATAAATCCGATAATCTATTGAGGTATTTGATACAATTTGAGTTAATTTCATCTTTTTCTGTTAGATGAACTACTTGAATTTCGGCTCTCCTTACAATAGTTCTAGCATAATGTAATTGTGATGCTGCCAACATGCCTCCAGGTAAGATAAAATTTGTTAATGAAGGTAATTCTGATTCAAATTTATCTATACATTGTTCTAACTTTTCAATCATTTCTAAGGATACCCTATTTTTTAGATCATTAAGGTTGGGGTTTGATAGATCAGCACCAACTAAAAACAAGTCATTTTGAATTTTAGTCAATATTTCTGAAACATCATTATCTAATGAATTTGTTAAAACCATTCCTAATACTGCATTTGCCTCATCAATTGTACCATATGCTATAATTCGTGGATGTGATTTTGAAATTCTAAAATTTCCTTGCAAACCAGTGTTTCCATCATCTCCAGTTTTTGTATAAATTTTCATCAATTTTTGATTATGATGGTTAACTATTATGTTGTTCGAAAATAGAAGAACCTGAAAATTCATTAGTAGAGAATTCAAGTATTATAATAATAAAATGACAGTGGATTTTTTTAAATCAGTAATAAATCTAAAAAAAATTTCAAGGCAAGGTTGGATAAATAAATTGAACATAGATAAATCAGAATCAGTAGCAGACCATTCATTTATGATGACGGTAATGAGTATGGTGATTTCAGATTTAACAAATCAAAACTCTGAAAAAATTATGAAGATGGCATTATTGCATGATTTAGCTGAATCAAAGATAGGGGATTACGTACCTGGGCAAATAGATCAAGAAGAAAAAATAAAATTAGAAAATAACGCATTTATGGAAATTATAGATAAACTACCAAATAAAATTAAAATGGAATATCTAAAACTATGGAATGAATACCAAGAAAATATTTCTGAAGAATCAAAAATAGTGCATCAAATTGATAAATTAGAAATGACATTACAAGCAAAAACATATCAAAAAGAAGGGTATCCCATAGAACAATTGGAGACATTTTTTAATTCTGCAAAAAATGATATTTCAAATCCCACATTAAAAAAAATATTTTTAGAAATAGTTATGGAGAAGAATTAATGTCTGAAAGAAGTAAAGATGAATTAATTGAAGCACAAAAACAGGTTATAGGTATTTTATTTGAAGTAGTAAAAAGATTACAAACCAATAATGATCTAGATGAAGAATATTTTCAAATAATCAATGAGCAAGGGAAGGAAAATAGGATAGATAAGATTCAAATCGAACGAGAAGAAAATGCAAAAATCATAGGTAGATTATTAGAACAATTAGAAATTTAGTTGCCACAACTACAATCATCATCAGATAAAATTCTCAAATGAGCTGTTTGTTGATATTTATCTTGAATGTAATTTGAAAGATTTGTTATTCTTACTCTTGTTTCTCTTGTTTTCCAATGACCTTCATTTTCAAACCAAAATTCAATTTCATCGACATCATATCTTTCACCTTTTTCTACAAGATCTTTAAAAATTAATTTAATTTCATCAATTTCAGATTCAGAGAGGTTTGATTTATCCTCAACCATAGTAGTGATCTCATTTAATTTGATTATCACATTATTTGTAAGAGGCACAAATTGCAATAGGTTTGAATTCTATAACTATCTTTTGTGGAGATATTGTTTTTATAACAATTAGATAATTCGGAGTTATGCAATACTTTCAGGCATTAAAGTTGGGTCAAAAAAGAGTTGCAACTGCAAGAGAAT
>Ga0233449_1003764_pt1 | contig 10823 bp, 9 predicted proteins | sample SI_124_October20_FD_183012 | JGI IMG/M metagenome (GOLD analysis project Ga0233449, IMG submission 183012) | Seawater microbial communities from Saanich Inlet, British Columbia, Canada - SI_124_October2016_200_MG | ecosystem: Environmental > Aquatic > Marine > Inlet | place: Canada: British... | reverse complement strand
ATTCAGTTTCAGGTGTTGTAGTAATTGTCGCTTCTTTGATGTCGGTGACTGTGATGATGTGGTATCCAAATTTGGTTTCGATGATTTCAGACACTTCTCCAATTTCCATGGTGAAGGCTTCATTTTCAAAGGTTTCTACCATCATTCCAGGACCAAAGAATCCAAGGTCTCCACCGGTTTCTTCTGCACTGCTTTCATCTGAATATTCTTTAGCTAGTTCTGCAAAGTCTTCTCCGTTATTCACGCGTTCTAGGAGTTCTTCTGCTAATGCATAAGCTTCTTCCTGTGTTCGGGTGATGGCGCCCACTGCTTCATCTGATGATTCGTGTCCAATGAGAATGTGGCTCGCTTGTACTTCTTTGTCGTCGCTTGTTTCTCGTGCTCCTTCTTGTTGATCGACTAGTTTGAGGATGAAAAATCCTTCCATAGGGATGAGATTTCCACTTGCATCAATGGTGTATCCATCATTTGTTCTAATGACTTTAGGGTAAGTTTCTCCATTTTCGATTGCTTCAATGGCTGGGATGAAATCGTCGGCCATTTGATCCGCGAAGATGTAGCTTTCGTCTCCTGCAAAATACATCACGTGATCAGGATCAGCTTCATCGGCGGTAGCGCCTAGAGTTGAAAAATCTTCACCATCAAGTATTCGGGTGAGGAGGGCGTTTGCGTTGTTTTCAATTTCGTTTATGTTTTCTCCTGACAAATTTTCATCTCCTTGTTCTTTGAATTCAAGTTGAATGGTTTTTCCTACAATGTTTTTTGCTTCTTCTAGGTCTTGAATTCCCGCTAGTTCAACGATGATGTGTTCTTCCTCGGCAACTTGTGATTGGTAGATGTTTGGTTCAGACACTCCTAGTCCATTTACTCGTTTGTTGATCACTTCAAGGACTCCTTCAATGATTTGCTCTTTGTCTTCTTCATTAACTTTTCTGAGATCAATTTTGTAATCTAGCTGCGTTCCTCCTTGGAGATCTAATCCAAGATGAACCGATTGTTCCGCAAAACTCTCAGGCGTGGCTGAGAATATTTCGGTTTGTCGATCGTAGGAAAGGTCGAAAAATCCTAAGAACAGCGTTGCTAATACGATGAGGCTTAATTTTGAGGCCATTCGTTTATCCATGGGGAAGTAGTCGTTAAGAGATTATTAATTTTGTTGTTCCGCAAGTTTGCGGTCAAGGTCTTCATTATTGCCTTTTCCACTTCGTCCGTAGTCATCATCTAATTTGACCACGTCGTGGAGTTCTGGGGTTGATACTTCAAAAATTTGACTGTCTTCTAGAGCTTCTGCTCGATGAATCATCCCAACTTGTACATGTAAGATTCCACCGGGTTCTAGTATTTTTTCAGTTAGATTTTTTTCATCCATTCCATAGGTGAATTTCACTTTTCCTGAAAACACGTATTGGGTTTCAATTTTTTCATCATGATATTGAAGTGAATACCGATGCCCTTTTTTTATTTCTAAAATCTTACCTGCGTAGCGGTCGTTTTGGGCGAACCAAATTTCACGTCCCCAGGGTTTGATTTTAGATGTCGCAGATTGTATTGGATTTTCTAACATTGCACCTACTTTAGCGAAAAAGCCGGTTTTTGCCAGGAGTGTATATTGCCGTAAATGTTTGTTTGTGTTCTGGATTAATCACTCTCTCTAGAGGAGTTCGTTTTTGCTTTGTTCTTTTAATTTCTGAACGATCTTTTTTACGTCTTGGCTGCGATTTTTATCACAGATTAAAATTCCATCTGGGGTGTTGATAATGGCTAAATCTTTTACTCCTAATCCAACCACTAATTTTGAATCATCATAGTTGTAGAGAATGGATCCTTCGCAATCTATTTCCATGACTTCTCCTTTTGAAATGTTGTCAGTAGGGGATTGGGCTAGTTCTTCATGTAGAGATAACCAGGTTCCTATATCACTCCAGCCTAAATCTCCTGGGATGATTCGAACTTGGGACGGATTTATTTTTTCCATGATGGCGTAATCGATTGAGATTTTTTCACACAATGGGTATTCCTCTCGGGTCACGATGTCTTGTTTATCTGTTCCATAGGCTTTTTGTATTTTCATCACTCGTTCATAGGTGTCGGGTAGATGTGTCTTGTATGCCTCTAATATGGTTGAGATTTTCCACATATAGATTCCTGTGTTCCATAGGTAGCCACCGTCTTTTTGGAATTCCTTTGCGGTTTCTAGGTCAGGTTTTTCAACAAATCGTTCAAAGCCAAAGATTTCTACATCATCGATGGTGTCCAATTTTTCAGTTACTTTTACATAACCTAAATTGACGTTGGGGAATTTGGCGTTCACTTCAATGATATTGATAGAATTTTCATTTTGTACCACTTGCTCACTTATTTTGAGTTTTTTTTCAAATTCCTCCATTCCTTTAATTAAATGATCTGCATAAATGATCACCATGACTTCATTGGGGTGTTTTTTACCAACTATGGCGGCTGCAAGTGCTATGCAGGAGGCGGTGTCTCTGAGGGCTGGTTCTACGATGATTTGTTCGTGGGGAAGATTGGGAGCTTGGATTTTTACCATGTCTACGAATTCTTCATTTGTGGCGACATAGATGTCGGTTGGGGCGAGAAAATTTAAACGATCGATGGCTTCTTGAAAAAGTGTGTTTTTAGAAGCTAAGCTTTGGAATTGCTTTGGTTGATTTTTTCGACTGAGAGGCCATAGGCGTGTACCTGTTCCTCCCGCTAAGATGACTGCTTTCATTGTTTTTGGATTATGGTTGAGCCCGTCATTTCGGCGGGTTTTTCTAGGTTTAATAGTTCTAGAATTGTGGGGGAGATGTCTTGAAGTCCCGCATCTTGTCTTAATTTAAATTGTTTTGATTGGTTTGCAAATAGTCCGATGACTGGATTGGTTGTGTGTGATGGACAGGCAGAGCCATCTTCATAGAACATTTGTTCGGCGTTCCCATGGTCTGCAGTAACGATGACGGTGAATTGGAGTTTGAGTGCTGCAGGAATGAGCTCGGATAAACATTTATCTATTACTCTGCAGCATTCAATGGTGGGGGCGAGGTCTCCCGCATGACCCACGAGGTCTGCATTGGCATAATTGACTGCAACGAATTGGTATTTTGTTGGATCTTCTTGTTTTTTCTCTAATTCTTTAATGAGTTCATCGGTGAGTTTTTGTGCACTCATTTCTGGCTTTTCTGCGAAGGAATCACATTTAGGCGATTTCACCATGAGCCGATGTTCACGGTCTTGAGCGTGTTCTATTTGGCTGTTGAAGAAATAGGTGACGTGGGCGTATTTTTCTGTTTCTGCTGCGCGTAGTTGGTGAATCTTATTGTTAGAAAGATATTCGGTTAAATTATTTTTGATGATGGGGGCTGGAAATGCGATGGGGGCTAATTTAGTGAAAGGGCCCATTGCAATGAAGTCGATGCCTTCATGTGAGGCTTCGAATTGATCAAATTTTTTGTTCAATAATGCGTCCGTGAGTTGTCTTGATCGATCAGTTCGGAAATTGAAAAAGATCAACGCATCATTGTTTTTTATTGTTCCTTCATTGTTTAGTACAATCGGTGGAACGTAGTAATCAGTTTGAGCTCCATTTTCGTACGCATCTTGAATGGCTTCGAGTGGCGTGTTTGCTTGTTTTCCTTTTCCGTTGATTATGAGTTCGTAGGCTTCTTGTGTTCGTTCCCAGTTGGAATCTCGGTCCATCCCATAAAATCGTCCCATTATGGTCGCGATGCTGGCCACCTCATTGAGTTCTAGTTCATCAAGTTTATTTTGAATTTGCTTCAAATAGATGTCGGCGCTTTTCTCGGGGACATCTCTTCCATCGAGTATTGCATGAATGTGGATGGGAAACGCTTTTGCTTTTTTTGCCATTTCGAGCAACACAAATAGATGTTCAATGTGCGCGTGAACTCCTTCGTCTGAAATCATTCCCATTAAATGTAGTGCTTTGTTTTTGTTCTCATGAACACTTTTTAACATGATTTTAAACATGTCCATTTCTTGGAATTTTTTTGATTTGATTGATTGATTGATCATTTCTAGGCTTTGAAAGGTTATTCTTCCAGAGCCCATTGTGAAATGGCCAACTTCAGAATTTCCCTGATTGCCTTCTGGTAGTCCAACTGCATTCCCTGACGCTTTTAATGTTGTGACGGCATGTGTTTTTTTGAGCTCATTTAAAAACGTCATATTTGCTTGTGTTATGGCGTTTCCAGGTGAGTCGGGACCTTCTCCGAAGCCGTCTAGTATCACAAGTAGGACACGTGGTATCTCTTTTGTGATCATAAATAAATGAAGTTCAAATACCAATCGACCAGCACTTTACCATAAAATAATGCAACGAATGTTCCAATCACAAGGAATGGTCCAAATGGGATCATGCTTTTACGGCTAGCTTTTCCGGATGCTATCAATGTGATGCTTACAATCGACCCTATTAGGTAGGCTGAGAATATAGCGATTAACGTTGCTTGCAGTCCTAAAATGAATCCCATGAAAGCTCCGATGCGTAAATCTCCTCCTCCTAGCCATTTCCCTTTTGAAATGAGTATTTGTGCAAGAAAGAATCCTGTTAGTAGTAACGCGCCTAGTGCACCATCAGAAAGGGTTATTGTTGCGGGATGTAAACATCCTAATGCCGCAATGAGGATCGCGGGGATCATGATTTCATCAGGAATTTCCATGTAAAGAAGGTCGTAGAAAAAGATGAACGTTAGTAGAAATCCGTAAATGAGGAAGAGCCACAATGGATTTAGGCTGAATAGACCGATTGCCATGAATATCAATCCTGTTGATAGTTCGAGTACCGGGTAGTGCCAGTTGATGTTTTTTTTGCATTTTTTACATTTTCCTCTTTGTAGGAGATAGCTGATTAAAGGAATGAGTTCTGTTGCACGTAATTTTTTATCACAATGAGGGCATACTGATTTGCCCCATAAAATTCCTTTTTTCCCTGTGTGTAATCTGAAAATGAGAACACTTATGAAACTTCCGAACACGATTCCGGTGATGAATAGTAGCGCTAAAGAGTAAGGGATCATTGTATGGTGAGGGTTACGTCAGTAGTAAAAACAGATGAATTTTCATTTGAGGAGCTGATTTCTGATGAGGCTTCTGGTTGGGTTTCAACGGTTTCCAATTCACTCTCGATTAAGGTGTTGTAGCGTTCTGCGGCAAGGCTACCAATGGAGCCATCTGGTTCAAGAGTGTAGGCTCGTTTGTAGCTTTCTTTGGCTTCTTCTAGGTTTCCTTGTTTTTCGTACCACCATCCAAAGTTTAAATGAGCGGCTGGTAGATTTGAATCGAGAATGAGTGAGTAATTGAGGTTTTGTTCCGCTGATTCATAGTCGTTTTGAGCGGTTTGAGCCCATCCAAGTAGGTTGTAGGCCATGGCGCTTTCGGTGTGCTCAACGATTGCCCATTCGGCTAACTCTGTGGCTCGTTCAATGTTGTTGAGGTGATCTATGTTTAACCATATGGGGCGAATAAAGAGTTCTATGTCGCTAGAGTTGAGAGTGAGGACTGCTTCATAAGCGGTTGAGGCTTTTGGGTAGTCTCCGACTAGAATCGCGGCATCTCCTAGTTTTTGATAAACTTGGACTTTTGGTTCAAATCCACTTTCTAGGGCTAGTTCAAATTGTGTGATGGCTGAATCGTATTCATCTAATCCAAAATAACTTATTCCTAAGAAGTAACGTGTTTCTCCTTTTGTTGGATCAAGTTCCAATGCATTTAGTAAGGCATCTCGTGAATCGATGTATTGTTCAATCGTTAGGTAGGCATATCCCATGATTATCCATGCATCACGATAGTCAGGCTGTTCTTTTAGAATGTCATATAGAACGCCAATGGCTAGTCGTGGTTCGTTGGTTTCAGCAAAGCTTCTTCCAATGAGGGTTCTTAGATAGTGAGGGTCTGAGTCTTCAGCGAGGCTAGCTTCTTCTATTGAGTTGAGGAAGTTTTGGGCATTTTGTGTTAAAACTGCGGAATTTCCCGCGCTTATTGTTTGATTGAATTGTTCTTTTGCTGTGTCGTATTTTTCGAAATAGGCGTTTAGTATTCCGCGATAATAGAATGTGGCTTGATCGGCTGAATCTAGTTTCTCGAAATGACCTCGTGCTTTTTCAAATTGTTCGGCGGCGATGAAGGTTTTTCCTAGGGCTATTTGAGCTTCAATGTTTGTAGCATTGTTTAAAATGCTTTGATCGAAAGCTGAGATGGCTTCTTCGTATTTTTCGTTCTCATAGTGGGTGAGTCCTAGTTTGAAAAATGGTTCGTCTAATTCAGGTGCTAATTCGGTTGCGAATCGGTATTCGATTGCAGCAAGCGGATAATAGCCTTCTTCAAATAGTAAATCTCCTTTTTCGATTCTTTCTATGTAGTTGTCGCTTGGTTGATAGGTGGAAGCTTCTTCTTGTTCTGTGCTCACCGCTTCGGTTTCACTTGAGCTTATTTTAACTTCATTTATTCCAAAAATATCAGTAAAAAGCGTCGGATTAACAATGGTCATATAAATCATTCCAAATAGAATGGTTGTTGAAGCAAGTAATCCTAATACAAAGTGTTTCATAAGGGGGAGGGAGGTTGTGTTGTATTGGCGTGACAGATGGCTATAGCTAGTGCGTCTGCGGCATCGTCTGGTTTTGGAATGCTGCTTAATCCTAAGATCATTTGCACCATTTTTTGTATTTGTGTTTTGGTTGCTCGTCCGTCGCTTGTGATGGCAACTTTAATTTGAAGCGGATTGTATTCAAAAATAGGATACCCTTTCCGGCTTAAGGTTTGCAAGATCACCCCTCTGGCTTGTGCGACTTTGATACCAGTGGTGACGTTTTTTCCAAAAAATAATTCTTCCACAGCACAGGCCATGGGATTCCATTTATTACAAATCTCTTCCAGATCTAGGGCGATTTGGTTCAATCGTTCTGCTGTGCTGAATTTGGGAGATGTTTGAATGTGTCCAAAGTCCAGGGTTTGTTGTTTGTGTCCTGGGTGGAGTTCTATTATCCCAAATCCGATGGTGGCTAAGCCAGGGTCAATTCCAAGAATTCGCATGAACGAATTTTATCATGATTTAGAGAATCACGGTACTGATGAAGTTGTTGGTTGATCCTGCATTCACGATCACGATTTGTTCTCCCTTTTTCGCTATTTTTTCTTTTAGTAGTAGTTTTGAAATTAGTTCGTCAGCCCTTTTCTCTGAGGAAATCTTCTTCTTTTGAATAAATATTTTATTCACTCCCCATACAAGTTGTAATTGTTGCTCAGTTTTTTTCCCATAAGTGACGGCAATGACGGGGATTGTTGGCCGATGCTTAAGAACTTGTTGCGCGGTGTAACCTGTTTTCGTGATCACAACGATGGCAGAAGCATTGATGTTGTCTGCTAGTAATGCTGCGTTGAAACATGTTGCGTCAGTAATTGGGAGGTCGTGCATGTAAAGGTGATTCGGCAGCAAATGACCACGTTTTTGGAGTTCTTTCTCTGTAACGTAAGCCACTTTAGATAGAGTTCGTACGGCACGTATAGGGTGTTTCCCTATAGAGGTTTCTGCTGAAAGCATCAATGCGTCGGCGTGATCGAAGATTGCATTGGCGGCATCACTGATTTCTGCTCGTGTGGCACGTGGGTTTTCAATCATGGATTCCAATATTTGAGTGGCAATGATCACTGGTTTTGCGTGCATCACTCCTAATCGAAGGATCTCTTTTTGTACAATGGGTACTTTTTCTGCTGCGATTTCTAATCCCATGTCTCCTCGGGCAACCATGAGTCCGTCAGCTGTTGTTGCGATTTCTTCAATTTCTTCGACCGCTTCGTGTCGTTCTATTTTTGCAATGATTTTGATGTTGGGGTATCCCTTTTTTTCTAAAATTTTACGTAGGTCTTTGATGTCTTGAGCTGATTTTACAAATGATAGCGCCACCCAATCGATTCCTTGTTTTAATCCAAAGGTTAAATCTTTTAAATCTTTTGAAGTGATTGTTTTTGCGCTTATGGTTGCGGTTGGACAGTTGAGTCCTTTATTGCTCTTGAAGAGGCCTCCGTGTTTAACGGTGCAGTATAGTTTTCCTCGTTCTTTACGATTCACTTCTACTTCTAAGTATCCATCATCAATTAGGATTCGGTCCTTTTTTTTGACGTCTTTGTGTAGGTTTTTATATTGAACAGGGAGTGTGAGTGGTTTTTCGTTGAATTCTTTGGTTTCAGTGGATAGGATTACTTTTTCTCCTTGTTTGATTCGAACCCCTTCGTTGGGGAGTTTTCCTAGTCGTATTTTGGGGCCTTGTAGATCTTGTAATAAAGTGATTGTTTTCCCGCATTTCTTAGCGGCTTTTTGAACGTTCCTGATGAGTTTTTTCATGTGATCGTAAGATCCATGCGAAAAATTTAGTCGGGCGACATTCATTCCAGCGACCATCATTTTTTCTAATGTTTCAACACCTTCCGATGCTGGGCCGAGCGTGCAGATGATTTTTGTGTTCTTTTTCATCAATTATTATTATACCAGAAAAATAGATCTGGAGGAACCTACTCTTGAGGGTTTTTTAGGAGTGTGTTTTATTTAACGGTCACACTCTTTGCCAAATTTCGTGGCATGTCTGGATTGTTTTGTCTAACAACTGCAAGGTGGTAAGCCAAGATTTGGATAGGAATGATGTTCACAATTGGAGACGCGTTTCCAGCGTCTGGAACTTTAATCCAGTAATCAAAGATTTCGGAATTGTCTGGTGAGATTCCAATGATGAAGCCTCCTCGTGCTTTCACTTCCATTGCGTTGCTGAGGATGTCGGCACGTGTTTCATCGTTTGCAACGATTGCAATACAAGGGGTTCCTTCAGAGATGAGTGCGATTGGTCCGTGTTTGAGTTCTCCTCCTGCGAATCCTTCTGCATGAATGTAAGAAACTTCTTGGAGTTTAATGGCGGCTTCAAGTGCCATAGGGTAATTGAGACCCTTCCCAATGATGTACATGCTTTCTACGTGGTGAATTTTATCGGCTAGTGCTTTGATATGATCTTCATAACGTGGGTTGAGCATGTCGTTGATCTTTCCTGCGGTTTCGATGAGGAGTTGTTGTCCTTCCTCGATTTTTCCTGCAGTTGCGTAAGCGAGCAATGTTAAGATTGCCATTTGTGATGTGGTGGCTTTTGTTGAGGCCACGGCTTTTTCTGGTCCCGCTTTGATAGGAACCACGATGTCTGAAGTTCGAGCCATGGTTGAACTTTCAACGTTCACAATGCTTGCGATGGTCACGCCTTTTTCTTGAGCGACTTCAATCGCTTCGAGTGTGTCGGCTGTTTCACCACTTTGAGAGATGGCAATGAGTAATGTTTTGTCTGTGAGGAAATCTTGATGACTGGCGAATTCTGATCCGAATGTGAAGTTCACATGTTTTTTTGCGATTCGAGAGAATAGATAGTCTCCAGTGAGGGCAACTTTTCCTGCGGTTCCACACCCAATTAAGAATGTTCCATAGGCTTCTCTCACGTTTTTAGCTAAGCGTTCAATGACTTCTGGGTCTTGGTTGATTGCTCGAATAATGGTGTCTTTTTGTTCCATGATTTCTTTCATCATGAAATGTTCGTAATTTCCTTTCTCAGCGCTTTCGATGTCGAGTTCTAATTCAATGACTCTTTTTTCAATGGGGGTGTTGTTTTCTAGGTCGTAGAACGTTCCACCTTCTTGATTGATGATGATCATTTGATTGTCATCAAGGTAGTTCACACGTTTTGTATATTTTAGGAAGGCTGGCACATCTGATCCAATGAAGTATTCATTGTCTAGAGGTCCCACTCCAACGATGAGTGGTGATCCTTTTCGTGCAGCGATCATGGTGTCGTCGTTTTTGCTAATCGCTAAGATCGCATAACGTCCTTTTAATCGTTTGATGGTTTTTCTCACCGCTTCTTCAAACGAGAGTTCCTTCATGTAGTGCTCAATGAAATGTACGATGGTTTCAGTGTCGGTTTCTGATTTGAATATGAACCCATATCCTTTTAATTCTTCTCGGAGTTCTACGTAGTTTTCGATGATTCCATTGTGAACAATCGCGATGTTTTCGTTTTGACTTAGGTGAGGATGAGCGTTTTCTTGTGTCACACCTCCATGCGTTGCCCATCGTGAATGACCGATGGCTACATGAACTTCGCTATCGATGATTTCTGATTTAAGTTTTTTTGCTTCGGAAATCTTTCCAACGTGTTTTTCGAGCTCTAATCTTCCGTCGACGGTTTTTGCCGCTATTCCCCAAGAATCATACCCTCGGTATTCAAGATTTTTAAGTCCTTCAACGGCTAGGTCTGCTGCATTATTTTGTGGCCCGTAATAGGCAAAGATTCCGCACATATTGGAGAGTGATTAAAGGGCTAAATTAGCCTGAACAATAACGGGCTGATTCTACTTAGAATTAGGTTAAAATGCAATCTTTTATGCTTTTCGGTGCGGTTGTAATGTTTTGATGTCCTTTTCGAGTGATGACGATCATATCTTCAATTCGTACTCCAAATTTCCCTGGTAAGTAAATTCCAGGCTCACTGGTCACTACGTTTCCAACTTTTAATGTGTTTGGGCTGCGGTAAGAAAGGGTGGGTGCTTCGTGAACTTCTAAACCAATTCCATGGCCCAATGAGTGAGTGAATTTGTCTTCGTAATTGGCGTCTTTGAGTATCTTTCGTGCTGTTTTACTTAGTTTTTTGCATGAAATACCAGGTTTCATGGCTTGGATGGCCGCTTCTTGGGCTTCTAAAACTAGGTTGTAGACTTTTTCTTGTAATGGAGTGGGAGATTTTGTGAACACCATGCGTGTCATGTCGGAAGCGTAACCT
>Ga0233449_1003759_pt1 | contig 10836 bp, 17 predicted proteins | sample SI_124_October20_FD_183012 | JGI IMG/M metagenome (GOLD analysis project Ga0233449, IMG submission 183012) | Seawater microbial communities from Saanich Inlet, British Columbia, Canada - SI_124_October2016_200_MG | ecosystem: Environmental > Aquatic > Marine > Inlet | place: Canada: British... | reverse complement strand
CTGTCACATTATTCAGTATTCTGGTTTTCAGAACAGCAACGGAACAAGGTTATTGAGTATGGCAGTGAGAATGACGGATAGGAGGAGTATAACCGGGGAAGACAATAATTTGGCGGAAGAGGCAGGATCTTCCGTCACTTTTTTACTGCCGTATTCTCTGGCTTACAGCGGTGATAGAACCGCCTAAAACACTCAAAGTGTAGCACAAAATGTAGCAAAAACTTGGGGGTATGCAGGAGGCCATGCCACCCCCTATCTATATATACTAGTGGCTTTACAGTTTTAGAAGTTTTGGAGTGTTAAGTAGTTGGGATCAACCGGTAATCTGACTTTCGGAATAATATGTATACGGGAGCAATGGAACCATTCTGACTTATCGGGGTGTGGCCCCTAGGGTGGGGTGCTGGCTGGTCGGTTACTAGGAAACAGGGGGTGGTCAGAACTGTCTAGTGCTGAAGAGCCGGAGGATAGGCATTGGACTGTGGAGGTTGTCGGTTAAGGCTTTATGTTGCTTCCTGCGACCGCTAACACTCTATAAAGCATGTAGAGATTGCTTGTGTGGCCGTCTGTACTGCTTCACAAAACCAAACCTCTGCATTAGCAGCAACAGAAAAGCAGAGTAGTAGGATTGAGAAGAGTAGTTTGTTCATAGCCCTAAGAGTCAGGTTCAAATCATCTATTCCTGAATTCAGCAACAACATCTGGTTCTCTTTGTCTCCCCCAGAGAGGGTCACATCCTTACTCAGGAACTAACTTCTTACTCAGTCTATATATATCAATGATTTACCGAAACCTAGTTCATTGTCAAAGGATTATTCTGGTCTACCGTTTGGTCTACTGTGACTCTAAAGTCTCCGGAAGCCTCTAAAACTCTAGAGATTTTCTGAACCTCTGATTTAAGGGTTAGTCTGACGTCTATCAAGCTTTAGCGTGTCTTGACGGGCTTCTGTAAGGCTCTGAAGGGCCTTCTGGTGGGTACGCAGGAGGTCATGCCACCCCCTATCTATATATACTAGTGGCTTTACAGTTTTAGAGATTTTGGGGTGTTAAGTAGTTGGGGGGGTTCCGTATTGTTTTCATATTAGGAACCTTGTGTGAAGGTACTTAGTAATTAGCGCCGTCCATACCGCCAGATTCTGGACCTCCACCGCCACCACCGAAGAGATGAAATGCGATTAAAATACCGATCAAGATAATAGCCCAAATATTACCTAAAGTCGTGAACCTGTCTATAGGAAAATAAACAATCCACGCTCCGACGTAAAGAGCAAACTCAAACCCAAGCCACCACCACGCTATACCTACCCAGAACGGTATCTGGATTAGTAGCATTATAAAAAATTGGGTATTATCTAAGTCTGAGAACATAAGTTTAGCTCTTATTTTTCTTTTATGTAGAAACTTGTTTCAAAAATCAACCTCTAGGCAAAACCTCATAACTCTTCAGCGCCTCATAAAACTCAAACACAAAAGACTTGTCTTCAATCTCCTCAACCGCCGGAACCTCAACAAACACTGCTTGGTCTGCCCTATACTCGGCTGCCTTTAAGCCTATGAAGGCCACGAAGACGCCTATAAGAACTCCGAAGATAATGCTGGGGACATCAGGAGTCCAAGCGGTACTGTTGGCTTCAGAAGCCCCTGAATCAGGGGTGTCTCTATAACTAGCGAAATCTTGCATGGCTGTCTCTTATTGCTGGTTTAAACGCTCTTACACAGGCTCTCAGGCCGTCTACACGCCCTTATATACTGGCTTCTGACTTGCTCAAAGTACTCCTTAGAACTAACCAGATCAAGGGGGGATTGAGCATCTAGACTTCCTTAAAAGGTCAGGGAACGCATATGAGACTCTCAAATTAGAAGAAGAATATTACTCTTAGTTACCCTTTATTTAATTGGGCTGGGAGTTAATATCCACATCCAATTCACAAGTTGTTTGTCACGATTAGTAAGGACGGATAGAGCCTCCGCTTCCGGTAAAGTCACGCACATCCTCTACTTCCTCGCGAAGAAAGTTATACAACACTCTTTGTAATTCAGGGTGTGTCTTTGAAACAGCAATTGCCATGTCTAAGAATGGCCTATCTTCTAAAACTTGGCCTTTATGAGTTATTACTAAAGTTTCTATGAGCGAAACGTCTCTCGTCTTCTTAGCGATCGCAAAGGCTTGATCAAGTACTGACTCATAAATATCCTTCCATTTCTCACTAGCCACTTTTGTTATTGCGGAGAACAGGCCGCTACGTGGTTTCACCACCCCCGGCCACGTTATTAAGTCCCTTGCCATAAAGATGAATTTTGCTAATGATTCAGGATTATGTTGGTCCATCGTTTCTGATTCCCGAATAAATATATCCAACACCTGATCAGGGAATTTCCCTTGCACTGAGTTTTCCCATTCATCGAGCAGACCAAGTTCAGCCAAAGTTGCTGATTCCAAAAATGAAGCAAGGTCATTTTGATTTATCAGGTTTGATTTTCTAATGCCTATATCTTGTGTACGGACATTTATATCTCTTACTTGAATAGGAAATTTCCGTTCAATTAATTCTCGCCATTCCCCGAGCAAATCATATTCAGTTAAAGTCGCTGATTCTAAAGTTGATTTAATAATTTCTATATCTTGAGGTCCAAGAACACTAAAAATATGATGCCCATACCCACCGCAAGTTGAGCAAAGCATGTCAGGGCATTTACCAAATCTGGTTTTTAGTGTTTCCAAATCTTTTCGCAATTTAGTTATATCATTCATATTCGTTACCTGTCGAAGTTGGCTAAATTCGGGAGGCATCTCGTAAGCTTTGAGTACCTTTTAAGTCCCTTCACTATGTAAAGGGACTTAAAAGGTACTCAAAGCTTACTGTTTATAATCCTGTACAGTTTAAAATGCTGCTGCACCACCAGTATAAGAACGGTTTATTTACCTTCTTCTAGTTTGGCACTAAGAATATGATTCACTTTCCTTAAATATTTAATCTGCCCACGGCTAGTCAGGCCATCCATGAGAAAATAACGTACTGCTTCTTGAAATAAATGCAATGCTACATCACGATCTGAACCCTGTATCTCTCTCGCTTTTTGAGCTAGTGATACAGCTATATGAATATTTTTACGTGGAAACTTTAGAATGTCAGCCATAAAAATACCTCCTTTTTCAGCAATAACGCATTTCAAAGTCACTTGTCAACAGGTGTAAAATGAGTACTCACAACATCTATGTCATAGAATTGGATAAAGAAGTCCTTAAAAAGAAAAAGTTCAGGGAAGCTAATCCAGACTACGTAGACAGCAGTCCTTGTGTATATGTGGGCATGACAAGCAAGTCACCTGAAGAAAGGTTTAAGCAGCATAAAGAAGGCTACAAAGCCGCTAGAATTGTTAAACAATTTGGTATTAGTTTAAAACCAAGACAGTATAAAAGTCATAACCCGATGAGTCGTGATGAGGCATCGGAGATGGAGTTTGAGAAAGCGAGAAGACTAAGAAAGAAAGGTTGGGGGGTTTGGGTTAATTGAAGCTCGGTAGTTAACAGTCTTTATAAACTAAAAATCCCCGCGAATATCTCTACTTGATGGAATTTCAGTAGTCGTGTTAGTTGGTGGGAATTCACTGGGCATTCTGAGAACTTGTGGCTCATACGGTGTGATTAGCGCCCTTATATTGATGAGACTTCCTTCTCCAACTATTGCGATCACCCTATCTCCGTCTTCAGTTAAATAAGGTTCAGAGCTAACACTATTTATCTTGGCCACTAGGCCATACGTTGCATAAAATCCTGAAGCGACTGACGTTGATCTTTCTTATCGAATGTTTGATTCTTAATTATTCATTGTCAGACTTAATTAGGAACTCAATTAATAATGAACTCCGTCATTATGAACACACTACACTTGGAACTGCCTAGGTTCGTGATTGCGGGGGGTTCCTAAACACCTTTTTAGTTGGGGGTGAATGCTCCCACCCCCCTTCCACCTCAATTCATCTCAAATTATGACTCGGAATCCACAAGTTCGTGATCTGTATCTTTTGCCCACCAATAAATTACCACTGGTATTCCAATTATGGTAAGCATCCAGAGTACAGACCAACCGCTTTTACCAATATCGTGCATTCTTCTGCAAGAAACTGCGAAGGAAGGTAAGAGCAATATCAAATTGACAACTCCTTGTAATATTTGTCCTCCTTCAAGACCCAAAGACACAGTACCAACGATGGTGGCACCCCAACCCAACAGCACGGTGAACAAATAGAACCACCAAAACTCACTTCTAGTTGCCCGACCTTCGAATGTTGCGTACTTACCCATACAGGTTGTAATAGATTCTGCAAATCCCATTTTAATGCTCCTTAAGTTATACCTACCTACATAGATTACAGTACTTACTAATAAATCACTATAAGATATTCATCTATGAGGATTCAAGTATTTAAAGTGACAACCCATCCTCTCAAATTTATGTACCTTAAATATAGTTAAGTATTGTCTTTCGTCGTTTGGAATTTCTTTTATATCTGTAGTGGTCAAGTAATATTGGCCACTACACTTTTATCTAATAAACAGACGTTGTTGATTCTGACATAATATAGATTAGATAATATGAAATGCCTGCTTAGCCGTAGTTATACTTCCTCGTTACCTTCAAGAGCCAATTCAGTCTCTGCCAATTGCACAAAAAGACAAATTGACATAGTCAAAAAAAACAAACAAATAATGTTTAAAAAAGACATCTCTTCAAAAAAGATAATCCCAAGAATAGTAGCTAAATACGCCACTTGCATCAAAACCGTAGGTAACATAGCGTGTGCGTTACCTCCTTGAAAGTCCTTCATTGCGAGAAAACTTATTGGCCCTGTAGCAACGCCGAACGACCAAAATAATATTGGAATAAGAGAAGCATTGCTAGCTTGCTCTGTATAGTAAATTAGGACACTAAGACTCCAAAAAATCAAAATGGCATATGTGTATATTAGATTTAGAAACATAAGAATATACCCCCCTACTTTATTGCCGCGCTCAAACAATGCCACAGCCGGTAAAGCAAAAATAAGGCCCGGCATCAGAGCGAACCCCAATAAAAACGAGGAGAAAAAAAGAGCTGAAATTCCAGTACCTATAATCCCCCATTCGCCTAAAATTGCTAACCAAATTCCTGAGACAGTTCCACCAAACGTAGTAATAAAAGAAACAGGGATGGTTGCAGCTACCAATAATGACGATATTATTTTTAGTAGGCTTGTCATAATTCAATCCTCAGCCTCTTGGCAAAACCTCATAAACCTTCAGTTATATTGTCGTAAGCAGTTTTATATGGCGAAGAAGATCAGAGTTAAACTCTCAATCCGTTCTTTGTGTATATATCGTTTGCCCAACTATTAATTTTCATATTTATTCCTATTTGTTCAGATTCAGATAATTCTTCCCAATCTTCGTCCGATAGAGGTTTGCCATTTAATTCGTCAATATCCCACGCAAATAACCCTCCCTTAAAATTTATGGTTACAGTCTCTCCATCTCCAATATCCAAAGTGTACGAGCCTGATAATTTTTTCTTTTTCTCATATCGTATATTTGCAGGTATTTGACCGAGTTCCTGAAATCCTTCGTCTAGACCTTTGCCAACACCTTTAAGTATTTTTGATGTACCTGAGAAGACCCCAAGTATTGTTTCTTTTATTATGCTCATGTAGCCCTCTTCGTTTATCGTTATTCCAAATAGTCGGTTGACGGCACTTCATTTAAAGCCAGACTACTCCTCCTCTCTAATGTCGTCTATATCACTTGACAAAGCCTCAAATTATTGATACGCTCATCTGAGCTTCTACGAAAGCCACTGAGCAACGCTATTTTACCCGCCACCTAACCATCTCTATTTCATTAAAGACGCCTAGAGAGGCTCTGAGACCTTCTAAGAGGCATGCCTGAATACGGTTATACGCAGGGATCATCTAAGGAGCGCAGGAACTCTGCATAAGCTGGCTGCAACGCTTCAAAGTCATAGGTATGACGAACGTTACATCTTTGCCAAGCCCTCTCTATAAATTCTTTCGTGACTTGGCTTTGCTGCTCATCCAATAGGCCAATCGAGAATTGATAGAAACTGTTTTCTTGCATCCGTTGTATCCAATACATATCTTGATCTACAACCCATTTCTCTGCATCGTTAAGTTCTTCATAGGGCGTAGTTGCTACTTTGTAGCCCAGCTCCCACTGACCTTCAAACCAAGTTCTATTTCTATCTAATTGCTGTTCCACTCGGGCTTGTACTTGAGTCGCTAAAGCTATCGTATGTGACTGCCTTAGCTCTAGACCCACGAAGATTAAAGACCCAACAATACTAAAAACACCGATCATATTAATTATTCTGTCCATAATAGAAATCTCCCTCAGCTGATGAATTATTTTTACAAATAATAAAGCATTCTAACCCCATGAAAACGCTTGACAAACCTTCATTTATAAGCTAACCTCAGCAGAGCTTTCAAAGAAAAAGCTAAATGAGACTTGACAAACTGTAAAAATGTTTGTATAATACTTTTAAGGCCGCCAAGGTCAACCCATATATAGACTCTCTTACAATCCCGCTCTAAATCCTCTTCCAGTTTTTAAACCACAAGTTCCTTTACGACCTTACAAGCGAACAAGCCCCTTCAAGAATAAATATTATTATTAATATAGATGCTAAGTTACTAACCTGATATTGATCTAACTAGACCTGACTAGCTCTGCTTATTTATTACTATATCTTGTTGATTTATATGATATATATTTATATGGTAGTGTTAACTAGAAGGCGATACTATCCATAGACGTCACTTCCTAAGTTATGTTTCAGGATTTAAGTCAGTGAAAAAACTACTAACCACTACAGCCCTATCCATCTTGCTAGTTTCGCTGGCGAGTGGGGTTTATGGTCAGTCCGATTTTGAAGAAACCAAGCGACTTTCTGAACAAGGCGATAATGTATCTGATTTTTCAAATTATCAGAGAGACGAATATATAAGTTCTTGGATTGATGAAGATGGCGATTGTCAGAATCTTCGGCACGAGATGCTAATACGCCATAGCCAGCGTGAAGTAACTTTTACAAACTCAAGCCAATGTACCGTTACTGGAGGGCTTTGGCTTGATCCCTATTTAGGCAAAGTTATCACTATAGCTAGTGATTTGGATGTTGACCACGTCATACCACTCGCATATGCCCATGCAAATGGAGGAGCCGCTTGGCCAAGATCAAGAAAGCAGAGCTTCGCAATGGATGAGATCAATTTATTACTTGTAGATGACGGTGAAAATCAATTGAAAGGAGCCAAAGGCCCATCTGGATATTTACCTAGGAAAGAATACCAGTGTGATTATGTAAAGAAATGGCAATTAGTTGCCACAAAATATAAGCTTGAATTGCCTGTTACTGACCGCCGTGTACTGTTCAGTATATCAACTGCCTGCTCCGGACTGTAACTATGAAATCTCTCATCAGCACAACTCTGCTCTCTCTTCTACTGGCTATTGGACTTGCCGGAAATGTTAATGGGCAAGACAATAATCAGCTGGGATTCATTTGTGTTCTAAAAAGCGATCGAACCATCATATCAAGAGTGTTTAAGGTAAATATGAGTAGTAGCTCCGCCTCTGAATTTGATTGGGGCGACGAACAATTCGAAGGGACAAGATTTTTTAGGAATGTTCAGTATATTCGATTTACTAGGGGTACTTATTTTACTAGGGGTACTACTTATTTTTACATAGACAGAACAACGCTTGATGGCGGTCGTAATCTAGGTGGTGGCAGTCATAGCTGTTCACTTGTAACTTGGGGTGAAGTTGATACCTTTGTTCAAAGAGAAGTAAGTAAACTAAATAACACTAGGGCTTTTTGATACAGTAAAATAAAGAAATGATCCGATTAAAAATTAAGAGTTTAGCTTTTCTCATCGGCATGTTTTTGGTGAGCAATCTCTCTCACGCGCAAGCCACCCAGATTGGGCTGCTGTGTGTTGCGCCCGGCGAGACTCCTATGATTTTTAAAGCTAACCTCACCAACGAAACCAGCCAATACTTCTCTTTATCACAAGGAACTTGGCAATCCTTTAGGTACACTGAGGTCAGGATAGAAGAATTAATACTGATGCCCCGAACCGACAGTCGCGATAAGACCTATTGGCTCGGCCGAGAACGCGGCATTAATAAAGTTCATGTTAATCGCACCACTTTGGAATGGGAAACACAAGAAACTGTTGATCTAGAGGGGGTTGGACCGACAACAAGGCGAGGCAGTTGCACAGTCCACACTTATGGAGAAATTGACCAAATCGCTACTAGAGAATATAGTCGTCTCAACAACACGAGGGCTTTCTAGATGAAAACGAGCTTAAAATTAGCCATTTCAACTGTCGCTTTTCTCCTTCTTCAGATAAGCAGCAACGCCGCTGACACAACAAACACCTTGCCTGAAAATGCATGGCTTGGGGATAACGGCGCTTGGTATTGCGATGACGGTTTTAAGAAAGCAAACAATGCTTGTGTTGCCATTCAAGTTCCTGAAAACGCCTTTGCGTACGGCAGTGAGTGGTACTGTAAAACCGGTTTTGTTCGCTCACAAAATAAATGCGTTTCCAAAGCAGTAGCATCAAGCATCGCCAATCAGGGAAGCGATACGCCGCTTACTGGATCAATAGCGGCTTCTACAAAAACTTTTACGAGTTCCCAATCTACAGCTCAGCAATCTTCCACCAATTCTAGCTTACAAACTACGCAGCCCTCCTCTAGCTATAGCAGAGCTTGTGCTGAAAATGGCTCCTGCTACGGCGATATTAGCGTTAACACAGGAAGGCCAAAGACCGTGAGAGTCGGTGGCTATTACCGAAGGGATGGCACCTATGTTAGAGGTCATTATAGAAGCAGACCGAGATGACAAAACGCAGGTTACCGGTCATGGATAGTGTGATAATCATTTAATTTTATTTTAGCTAACGCCTTCGCAACATTCTCTACAGTATGACCACTGCCATAAGCTTCCCCAGTTTTTCCAGTCAAACGCCCCAAATAATGTTCAGACAATTCATCAGAAATCCCTGCTGCACGGAAAAAATCTTTCATGTTGTGGCGAAACGAATGAAAACTGGTCTTGTTGGTTTTAATACCTACGTTATCTAGATACCGACTAAACCATTTTGAGAAGGTGCTGGAATAAGTGCCGTCACCAGAAAGCACTACGTCAGGAAACAAACGTTCAGCCCCCTTCTCTTCCTGACGTTCTTTAAACACTACTAAACCAATATTCACTAAATCATTATGAATCGGTATAACGCGCTTTGATTGATCTGTTTTTAACTTTTTATCTTCATGAGCCTCATTCAAATCCAACACCCAATGCCCATCAGACTGATAAATATCCGCCACATACAGCTGAAGAATTTCCTGAAGACGCATACCCGTGTAAAACCCAATTAAAGGAACCCAGTATTTAGCAGAATCCTTAAAGAGCTTGTCCCCTGATTTATGGCAACGACTCAAACTTTGACAGCCTGTATACAGAGGTGAAGAAAAAAATGTCGCTAACTGCTCTTTACTGAAAGGATGTCTTTCATCTCTTCTGCTCTTACCACTAATGCGTTTGGCTCTGCCTTTAAAATGATTTTTCCCCTGATAGTCCAGCTCTGCAGCAGCCCAAGAGTAAAGTGTACTCACACATTGAATATAATTATTGATGGAGGTTGTCCCTAATAGCGGGTCACCTGCTTGTCTGGCTGCTTCCACTACTTCTATGACACTGAGATCGGGATACTTTTTTAACGCATTGGAGGGTGTTCCTTGCAACAGTTCTTTATAACGTCTGACATCGTGGGTTGTAACTTGACCGAGTTCAATGTTTTCACCTTTCGCTAATTCGCCTTCACCCATAAAAGCGATAAAGTGATCCAGCTTAGCCTTTTGGCTCAGATAATGTTTGTCAGCCCAATCACGTTTGTTTTCAGCAAGGTACTTTTCAACAGCAATCTTCAGAGTTACTGATTCGCTTTCACTTTGAACACCAGGAACTTCGGAGGATGAAAAGTTAAATTCAGGATTTTCAAAATCCCCTTGAATTATTTTTTCAGAAGTCTCATAAACTTTGTCCAAACCAATAAGCACTGCCCTGCACAATTGATTATAAACAGCGGATTGCTTTTCAAGGATCAAGCCATTGATTTCAATCAAGTGATCTACTTCCGGCTCAACCGATTCATAACTGCTTTTCTTGAGATTACTTTTTACCTCTTGCCTAAACGTCCTTGCATGGAAAGCTTCCCATTCTTCCTCAGCATCACTTCGGTCTTTAAAATCTTCCAGAGCTTCTTTAGTTAAGGCTTCCACTTGCTGTCTATAAAAGTGGGCTGCAACGATTTCAACTTGTTGCGGTTTCAACAAACCCAGACCGTTGGTAATTTCAGCGAAAAGCTTTTCTATGTCTGTTGCCATTGTAATTGCCAACCTCTTGGCGAGGTGTTTTGAAGCTGTTCGTAATGACTTAGTGATTTCTTTACGGCCTAAAAGTGGCTGCAAAGCTTTAGGACAAACCTTTCTGAAATAGTATATGCCATCACGACAAATTAAGTAGGGAGCTGTGTTCAAAATGGATCACCGAATGTAGCAAAACGTGGATTTCTGGCACTATCAGTCGGTGTAAAACAGAGATAACTAATTGTATTTATTAGTCTTGTTGAAAATATGGCGGAAGAGGCAGGAGTCGAACCCACCAAGCCTGTCATTAACAAACTTCACCGGGTTTGAAGTCCGGGCACCCCACCGGGGATGATACTCTTCCACCGTCGAGTCTAGCACAGCCCCTGTTTCAA
>Ga0233449_1003758_pt1 | contig 10838 bp, 9 predicted proteins | sample SI_124_October20_FD_183012 | JGI IMG/M metagenome (GOLD analysis project Ga0233449, IMG submission 183012) | Seawater microbial communities from Saanich Inlet, British Columbia, Canada - SI_124_October2016_200_MG | ecosystem: Environmental > Aquatic > Marine > Inlet | place: Canada: British... | reverse complement strand
AGATCAATACGGCCCATGATGCCAAAATCAATCGCCGTGACCTTATTATTGTCGCAGGCAAATAAATTACCCTGATGAAGGTCCGCATGAAAATAGCCATCATTGAGGGCCTGACTTAAGAAGCTCTGAACAAGATTATCAGCCAGTATATTAGGATCAAGTCCTGCTTTTATAATGTCGGCGCGCGCCTTAAAGGAAATGCCATCAACCCAATTGGTGGTCAGCACCTGACGGCTGGTACGGTCCCAGTCTACTTCCGGCACATCATAATGGGGATTGTTTTTTGTGTTTTGCTTAAGTTCGGCCGCTGCAGCAGCTTCAATTCTTAAGTCCATTTCAAGGGCAATAACATCAGCAATGGTATCAACCACTTTGCTTGGGCGTAATCTGCGGGCTTCGTTTGAAAAAAGCTCCATAATTCCGGCAACCCAGCGAAAAGCGTCCAGATCACGGCTAAAGGCCTTGGCGATTCCGGGACGAAGAACCTTAACGGCGACTTTTTTGCCGTCTATTGATGTGGCCATATGGACCTGGGCAATGGATGCGGCGGCGATGGGTTCTTCATTAAATTCTTTATAAAGCTCCTCGGTTGTGGCGCCCAGGCTCTTCTCAATAATTTCTTTTGCTTCAGCGCCGGGAAAGGGCGGCACTTCATCCTGTAATTTAAGCAGATCAAAAGCCACTTCAGGGCCAATGATGTCCGGCCTTGTAGCAAGGGCCTGACCGATTTTTATAAAGCTAGGGCCAAGGCCTTGCAGGGCAATGACGAGCTTGGTTTCCGGCTTGCCGTCCACATCATATTTAATATTAAACTTACGTAGTCTTTCAAGCGCCTTTGGTTGCTCACCGAAGAGCACCAGCAGATCCATTAAGGCATCATGCTTGGAGAGCGTATAGCCGATTTTAATGATGCGGCTTATGTGAAAGGCCCATTTGAACATGCTTAGATCCGCCAGCCCGAATGAATGGCGACAATGCCGCCAGAAAGATTGCGGTAAGAGGTTTTTTTAAATCCGGCCTCTTCGATCATTTTTTTAAACTTTTCCTGGCTCGGGAATTTACGGATACTTTCGACCAGATATTGATAGCTGTCTTTATCGCCCGTAACCATTTCACCAAAATGCGGAATGATCTTAAAGGAATAAACATCATATATTTGCTTAAGCAGCGGAAGGTCAACTTTACTAAACTCAAGACACATAAAACGCCCACCCGGCTTTAGAACCCGGTAAGCTTCTTTTAAGGCAACATCAATATGGGTAACATTTCGAATGCCAAAGGCTATGGTATAAGCATCAACGGAGCGGTCCGGCATGGGCAGCATTTCAGCATTTCCGGTAACCCAGTCGATGGGATCAAAAATGCCCTGATCAAGGGCGCGGTTGCGACCGGCTTTTAGCATGTTATGATTTATATCGCATATGGTTACTTTAGCCGGGCTGTCGCCGTCCGACGTTCTGCCCCCCGCCGCTTTTAAAAAGCGAAAGGCGATATCGCCTGTGCCACCTGCTACATCCAGTAGATGCATGTTAGGAGTTGGGCGCAGATCACTGATGAAATCATTTTTCCACAGCCGGTGAAGTCCGCCGCTCATCACATCATTCATAATGTCATATTTTTCGGCAACACTATCAAACACGCCGCGGACAAGGCTCTGTTTTTCAGCCTCTTCCACATCCTGAAAGCCAAAATGTGTAGTGCTGTGTTTTTCTGTATTTTCTTTATTTGTCATATTGCGGAACATAGCGCAGTGGTGCATGTTGTTCCAGAAGAATTAACCGAGTTTTTAATTAAATGCCTGAATTACCCGAAGTTGAAACCACCAGACGCGGCTTGATCCCGACCCTTGAAGGCAGAAAGATCGTCAAGGTCATAAAAAGACGTGATAAAATCAGGATTGCCATCCCGAGTGATTTTGAAAAGAGAATCGAGGGAATGAGGGTAAAAAGCCTTAAAAGACGAGCCAAATATATCCAGATTTTTCTGGATAGCGGCGACGTGATTATTTGCCATCTGGGCATGTCTGGTAAATTTGTCATAAAGGTCATAGATAATGAGCCCTATGAGAAGCACGACCATGTGATATTTGAAACCGATGGCGGGGAGCTGGTTATTTATAATGACCCGCGCCGCTTCGGGCTGATGACCATTTGCCGTGAAGATGAGCTGGAGCAACATAGATTATTTAAAAATATGGCGGTGGAGCCGCTCGGTAATGAATTTAACGGTGATTATCTTTATGAAAAAATAAAGACGCGCAAGTCCGCCATTAAAACTATGCTGCTTGATCAGAAGATTGTTGTGGGCCTCGGCAATATTTATGTTTGTGAAGCGCTTAATATGGCAAAAATATCACCGATCAGAAAAGCCTGTGATGTAACTTTGGGTGAAACGGAAAGTCTGGTGCCAATAATAAGAAACGTTTTAAGCCGGGCGATAGAGGCTGGCGGGTCGAGCTTAAAAGATTTTGCCGGCACTGACGGCGAGCTGGGTTATTTCCAGCACCTGTTTGTCAGTTATGGCTGCGAAGGTGAGAAATGCAGCAATAAAGAATGCGGCGGGACGATAGACCGAATTAATCAAGGTGGGCGATCGACATTTTATTGCCCTCAGTGTCAGAAATAAGTAAGCTTTATAAATGAATAAACTTCTGAACATAATATCTGTGTCACTTTATATTACTTGCGGCTCTGTTTCGGTTGCGCAGGATCAGCAAAATGTAATGCTGGCGGACCTGGCAATTCCGCTGATGGATGGCACCGTTGAAAATTTAGAGGCGGCACTGTTGTTTGATAGCCCTGATGGCCGTATTATTAATGCCGAGGCAAATGGCGCCGTGGCGGCTGGTGAGGTTTATCAATATTATCAGGCGGTTTTGCCTTCACTAGGTTGGAATGTATCGCAAGACTTAAGCAGCGGTATGGCCTGTGAAAATAATTCAACATTTTGTATGATGGCTGTTCGGGAAGAAGAAAATTTAACGTTGAATATTGAAGTGAATAATAGTTCTTCAAGAATAACTTATGCCCTTTCTCCCAATTAAACCTGAAGCAGGAAAGATATAATAATGTCCTACAGTTCCATTTTAGTAGAGAAGCACGAGAGCGTTGGCCTCATCACCTTAAATCGTCCGGACGCTTTAAATGCGTTCAATAATGAAATGATGGATGAACTTACGGTGGCTCTTAAGGAATTTGAGAAGGATGACACTATTCGTGCAATGGTGCTTACAGGAAGTGAAAAAGCATTTGCGGCCGGGGCAGATATAAAAGAAATGAACACCAAGACTTATATGGATGTTTATAAGCAAGAATTTGTTACCTCTAATTGGGAAGAAGTAACCAGATGCCGAAAGCCTGTTATTGCGGCTGTTTCTGGTTATGCGCTTGGTGGGGGATGTGAGCTTGCGATGATGTGTGATTTTATTATCGCCGCTGAGAGCGCAAAGTTCGGACAGCCTGAAATAAGTATCGGCGTCATACCCGGCGCTGGTGGTACCCAGCGCCTGACACGGCTGGTGGGAAAATCAAAAGCCATGGAAATGATTTTAACCGGAAGATTAATGGATGCGGATGAGGCCGAAAGATGTGGCCTCGTTAGCCGCATCGTTGAAGCGGACCAGCTGCTAGATGAGGCGTTAAAGGTAGCCGGAAAAATAGCAGGGTTTTCTATGTCCGCGACGATGATTGCCAAAGAATGTGTGAATGTTGCTTATGAAACCACTTTAAATGAAGGCGTGCGATTCGAACGACGGATATTCCATTCATTATTTGGCACCGACGACCAAATAGAGGGCATGGCAGCCTTCATTGACAAGCGAAGTCCTGATTTTTGACATTATTAAGGACTTTTAGGCCAATAAAGTGAAAAGCTTATTGACCAATGGAGGCGGCATGTTTATAAGCCACAAATTAAATGAGACACAGATAGAATACAGGAATAACGATTCTCCTGCTTAATGCAGTATGAGATAGTTCCTTAACAAGGATTAAGGTTATATAATGGCTAATACATTACAAGCTAAAAAACGGGTACGTCGTAATGCCAACCGCGAGGAAGTTAACAAAGCACGTCGCAGTCGCATTCGTACCTATGTAAAGAAAGTTGAACTTGCTGTTGAAGCAGGAAATGCTGACGAAGCGAAAGTTGCACTTAAAGAAGCGCAACCAGAACTTATGCGCGGTGTGACAAAAGGTGTTCTTCATAAGAAGACAGCGTCAAGAAAAGTTTCCCGTCTTGCAAAACGCGTAAAAGCACTCTCTTAATTTTTTAAGATAGCAGAATTTCGAGTCGCGATAGAGTCCTCCACGATTCGCATCAACTGCGGATGAAATTGGACTAAAAATTGCAAAAAAAGCTGAACTAAATCGGGTTCGGCTTTTTTTATGCCTGCTCGTTGACGGATATTCTCTTAATGTTCTTTTTATGTAAAATTTGAAATTTTTTCGAAATTATCCACCTACTACATCTAGTGGGTATGACTAAAGTCAAGGCATAGGGTGGTATTTTATTTTAATTTTTTGCCAATTGAGCAGTTGCATGACTGGCGGATGATGAGTAGGCTCATTACATAATAATTTAACGACATCAATAGATGACACACCCTGCAAATTTCTGTTTGCAGTCTGTGGGATTTTTGTTTCAAAATACTCGTATTTATGTCGCTTAAAAGGGTAGCTTGAGGAAGTGTTGCGAATGGTAGGACAGTATAAAGGGGATGTCACTCCCGAAGAAGCGTGGAAGGTTCTTTCAGAAAAAAGGGACGCCGTACTGGTTGATGTGCGCACCCTTGCTGAATGGAAATGCGTTGGCGTCTCTGATCTGTCAAAACTATCAAAAGAAAATATATACATCGAATGGGTTAGTTTTCCTGAGCGCAACCCTAATGAGAATTTTATTGAAGAATTAAAAGAGGCCGTGCCATCAAAGGATGCATCAATATATTTTTTATGCCGTACGGGCGTTCGCTCTGTGGACGCTGCGATTGCAGCGACGGGTGCGGGCTACGTTAACAGTTATAATATATTGGAAGGCTTTGAAGGGGACCGTGATGATCATGGCCACCGGGGTAGAATATCGGGCTGGCAGGGGCTTAATTTGCCCTGGAATCATTAAATGAGGGTAAAGTTTTAATTAAATGGTGAGTGAATTGGGACAACAAAATACAAACGAGGCATTAGTGGTTGATACAATCGACACCCAGTGGATTAGTGTGCTTGAGCGCCTTCGTGAAGATTTTGATGAAAATACATATAAGAGCTGGTTTAAGCCACTCGCACTGATAAATGTGGAAGATGGCCGCGCTATTATGGCGGCACCAACCAGATTTATGCGAAATTGGCTGATGTCAAATTTTGCCGAGCGCATTACCGGCGCATGGCAAAAAGTTAATTCTGGAATTCAGGATATTGAAATAATTGTACTTGCAGGATTTCAGGGTGCGGACAAGGAAGATGGCAGTGCCAAAAATAACGCGGTAGAGAAAAAAGACACCTTCAAAGAGCAGATCAGAATTGTTGATGACAATGAATTTGGTGCGCCGCTTGATCCAAGATTTACCTTTGAAAGTTTTGTCGTCGGAAAATCGAACGAGCTTGCCTATGCAGCTGCTCGCCGTGTGGCAGAAAATAAAGATGTTAATTTTAACCCTCTGTTCCTTCATGGTGGGGTAGGGCTCGGCAAAACCCATCTGATGCACGCAATTGCCTGGGCAAACCGTCAGCGGTTCCCAGACCGCAAAGTGGTTTATCTGTCGGCAGAGCATTTTATGAATCAGTTTATTTCATCAATGCGCTATAGGGATACGATATCTTTCAAAAAGAAATTCCGCAATGTGGATCTGTTGATGATTGATGATGTACAGTTCATTGCCAATAAAAATGCAACTCAGGAAGAATTTTTCCATACCTTTAACACTCTGATTGATAATAATCGGCAGGTGATATTATCGGCTGACCGCTCACCGTCTAATCTGGACGGGGTAGAGGAACGCATCAAGTCAAGGCTTGGGTGGGGAATGGTTGCTGATATTCATCCAACGGAATATGAGCTTCGTCTGGGAATATTGCAGCAAAAGGCAAATAGCGTTCCCGAAGTGGAAATACAAACCGAGGTTCTTGAGTTTCTTGCAAGCAGGATAAGTTCGAACGTTCGTGAGCTCGAGGGTGCCTTTAACCGTATGGTGGCTCATTCAACCCTAATTGGCAGGCCGATTACACTTGATATGACACAGGAAGTTTTGCAAGATCTGCTCAGGGCCAATGATCGCCGGGTTACGGTTGATGAAATTCAAAGACAAGTGGCGGATTATTTTAATCTCAAACTTTCTGATCTGCTCTCCGCAAGACGGGCAAGGCATGTGGCAAGGTCCCGTCAGGTCGCCATGTATCTTTGCAAACAGCTTACCACTAAGTCGCTTCCGTCCATTGGCCGTAAGTTTGGTGGCCGTCATCATACGACGGTTATGCACGCAGTAAAACGTGTCGATGAGCTAAGGCTAACGGATAGTGTTCTCGAAGAAGATATTTTACATCTTGAGCGAATGTTCAGCACTTAAATTTAGCCACTTTTAATACTCACATTAATTATATTGCGACTCGGCAGAAAAGCTGTGAAAAAGCCATTGACGTCATGGCTTATTATGGTAATCTATCACGCAATAATATTTAAAAATATGAATTGGGCCTTTAGGGGTCTTGGGCAAATAATCTTGTAATTATGAAGCGTGAAATTAGCTAATGAAATTGAATATAGAACGAGGCGCCTTACTTAAATCACTTGGACATATCCAAAGTGTTGTTGAACGCCGCAATACTATTCCCATTTTGTCGAATGTTTTACTCGAGTGTGAAGACGGTCGCTTAAGTTTGGCGGCTACCGATTTGGACATTGCCATCGGTGAAAGCATTACGGTTGAAACGGAAGAAGCGGGTGGCATTACGGCACCAGCTCATACTTTGTATGACATCGTGCGAAAACTTCCTGAAGGATCTCAGGTTGAACTTTACTATGATGTTGATAGCGGTAGGCTTTCCATTAGCGCAGGGCGGTCAAAATTTACCCTGTCGTGTCTTCCCCGTGAAGATTTCCCGGTCATGTCAGAAGGGGATCTTCCGGTCAGCTTTAAAGTTACCGGTGTAAACCTCAAACGCTTGATTGATAAAACCCGCTTTGCGGTATCAACCGAAGAAACCCGTTATTACCTAAATGGTATTTATCTTCATGCAGCCAGCGATGATAACGATGAAGCCGTTCTTCGCGGCGTGGCTACAGATGGTCACCGTCTGGCCCGATTTGATGTTGATCAGCCGGAAGGCGCTGCTGATATGCCGGGCATCATTGTGCCCCGTAAGGCCGTTGGAGAGCTTAGAAAGCTTATTGATGAATATGAAGGTGAAGTGGAAGTTAGCTTATCCGAAACAAAAATACGCTTTACGTTTGCTGATATTGTGCTGACGTCAAAACTGATTGATGGCACATTCCCGGACTATTCCCGAGTTATTCCAGAAGGCAATGATAAAAACATGGAAGTGGACAGTAAAATACTGGCCGAAGCCGTTGACCGTGTATCAACCATTTCTTCTGATAAAACAAGATCGGTGAAACTGGCGATGGAGCCGGGACAACTTAATCTTTCGGTTAACAGTCCAGAGCACGGTACAGCGACAGAAGAGCTTTCGGTGAGTTACGAATCCGATAGTATGGAAATCGGTTTTAATTCAAGATATCTTTTAGATATTCTTGCGCAAATCGAAGGCGATGTGGTTCAAGTAACCTTTGCCGATGCGGCAGCGCCGACCATATTAAAAGACCTGACAGATGAAGGCGCGCTTTACGTTCTTATGCCGATGAGAGTTTAGCGGGTATCACGGGTGAGCAATTTAGCACATTCTACCAGTACAGAAAAATTCAAGAGTGCTTTGCCTTCGGGTAAGGCACTCGTGCTTTATGTGGACCGTGTTATGCTGAGCAACTTTCGTTCTTACGCGCAATTGGAACTTGATATAGGGCAAAATTCGGTTGTTCTCACCGGCCCTAATGGTGCAGGTAAAACAAACTTGCTCGAGGCGCTGTCGTTCTTATCGCCCGGGCGGGGCCTTCGAGCGGCCAAGCTCTCAGATGTGAATAAGCTCGGGGCATTATCGCCGTGGGCCGTTTCCGGCAGGTTGATGACCCCTGACGGAATGCGACAACTCGGTAGTGGTCTGGTGCCAAGGCATGAGCTTTCTTCGGATGTGGCAGCGGACCGGCGCATTGGACGTATGGACGGTGAAAATTTATCAAGTCCCGCTGTCTTTAGTGAAATATTACAAATCGCTTGGCTAACGCCGCAAATGGACCGACTTTTATAGAGGGGCCTTCCGGGAGAAGGCGCTACCTGGACCGCTTGGTTGCGGCTTATCATCCTACACATAACCGCGAAGTAAATGCTTACGAAAAAGTAATGCGTGAGCGGGGCCGATTATTGCTTGATGGCAATGCCGATCCGGTATGGCTTAAAAGCCTTGAACAGCGAATGGCCGAGCATGGTGTTGCCGTTGCTGCCGCGCGTCTGGATGCTATTGATAAGTTGGGCCAGGCTATTATGGAAAGCGCCTCGGCTTTTCCGGGCGCGATACTGCGTGTTGGCGGCGAACTTGAAGAGGCGTTGCTCAGTAAGCCAGCCGTTGAGGTGGAAGCAGAATTTTGTGAGAGGCTTGATGCGACAAGGTCACACGATGCAAAATCAGGCCGGACGTCAATTGGACCTCATAAGTCTGATTTACGGGTCAGGCATGCGGATAAGGACATGCCAGCAGAGTTATGCTCAACGGGTGAGCAAAAAGCGCTTCTCATCGGCATAACGCTTGCCAGTGCACGTCTTAGCGCGACACAGTTTGGCGCACCTCCGCTTCTATTGCTGGACGAAATTGTCGCCCATCTTGACAACAAAAGGCGCGGATTTTTGTTTGAAGAACTGGAAGATATTGGCTCTCAGGTCTGGATGACCGGAACCGATAAATCGTTGTTTAGTCAGATGGAAAAAAAGGCGCGATTTTTCTGTTTTGAAAGTGGAAAAATAGAAGAAGATTAAAAGAATACATGCTATACTCACAAGGGTAAAAAACCGTTAAAGAAAAGGACTGGACTTTATGTCTGATGATACAGAAATTAAAGATGCTGCAGAGGGTGCGGAAGAATATGGCGCGGATTCGATTAAGGTCCTAAAAGGGCTTGATGCGGTTCGAAAAAGACCGGGAATGTATATCGGTGATACCGATGACGGCACCGGCCTTCACCATATGGTATTCGAAGTTTCCGATAATGCTATTGATGAAAGTCTGGCGGGATATTGCGATAAGGTTTTGGTGACAATGAACGCGGAAGAATCTATTTCCGTAACCGATAACGGACGCGGTGTTCCCGTTGACATTCATGAAGAAGAGGGTATGTCAGCGGCGCAGGTCATTATGACCCAACTTCATGCTGGGGGAAAGTTTGATAGTAACAGTTACAAAGTGTCCGGCGGACTTCACGGCGTGGGGGTTTCTGTGGTTAATGCGCTTTCAGATTATCTTGAGCTGCGCATATGGCGAAATGATAAAGAACATTTCATGCGCTTTGAGCATGGTGAAGCGCTTAAAGATTTGGTGGTCGTTGGTGATGCACCGGGCAAGACAGGTACCCAGGTAACGTTCAAGCCATCACTTAATACATTTACCAATGTTGAGTTTAGTTATGATACCTTAAAACACCGTTTTCGTGAGCTTGCCTTTCTAAACCGGGGCGTGCGGATTATTGTTCAGGATCACCGCACAAGTGATCATGAGGAAGTAGAACTTTACTATGAGGGCGGTATTGAAGCTTATGTGGAATATCTAGACCGTAGTAAAACGGCACTGATTGGTGCGCCGATAACCATCATCGGTGAAAAAGATGATGTTATTTTTGAGTGTTCACTACAGTGGAATGACAGTTATCATGAAAATGTGCTTTGCTTTACCAATAATATTCCGCAGCGCGACGGCGGAACCCATTTGGCGGGCTTTAGGGGTGCGTTAACCCGTACCATCAATAATTATGCGACAAGCATGGGTATCGCCAAACGTGAGAAAGTATCAATTTCAGGCGATGACAGCCGCGAAGGGCTGACTTGCGTGCTTAGCGTTAAGGTTCCTGATCCAAAATTTTCTTCCCAAACCAAAGACAAACTGGTTTCATCGGAGATTAGACCGGTTGTTGAAAGCTTGCTCAATGAAAAGCTTGGCCAGTGGTTTGAAGAGCATCCGGCAGAAGCCAAAATCATCATCGGTAAAATTTGTGAAGCAGCAGCGGCCCGTGAGGCGGCGAGAAAAGCCCGCGAGCTTACCAGACGAAAAGGGGTGCTTGATATTTCATCACTGCCCGGAAAACTGGCCGACTGTCAGGAAAAAGATCCTGAAAAGTCTGAAATATTCATTGTGGAAGGGGATAGTGCGGGCGGAAGTGCCAAACAGGGCCGCCACCGTAAGAACCAAGCGATTTTGCCCCTTAAAGGTAAGATTTTGAATGTGGAACGGGCGCGCTTTGACCGTATGCTGGGATCGCAGGAAATCGGTACGCTCATTACGGCGCTCGGCACAGGTATTGGCCGGGATGATTTTGATATTGAGAAGCTTCGCTATCACAAAGTTATTATTATGACTGATGCTGATGTGGACGGTGCCCATATTAGAACCTTGCTTCTGACATTCTTTTACCGGCAAATGCCGGAGCTTATTGATAAGGGGTATCTTTATATTGCCCAGCCACCACTTTATAAAGTGAGCCGTGGCAAATCAGAGGTTTATCTTAAAGATGATCCGGCACTTGAAGATTAT
>Ga0233449_1003752_pt1 | contig 10847 bp, 9 predicted proteins | sample SI_124_October20_FD_183012 | JGI IMG/M metagenome (GOLD analysis project Ga0233449, IMG submission 183012) | Seawater microbial communities from Saanich Inlet, British Columbia, Canada - SI_124_October2016_200_MG | ecosystem: Environmental > Aquatic > Marine > Inlet | place: Canada: British... | reverse complement strand
CATTGAATGTCGGGTAATATTGTGTTTCCATAACTTGTAAATTTCGCTTGACTTTAAGTTTTTTTTACATAGAATTAACAGCTAAATTCTGCCTAATTCTTTGCCGGTCAAGTAGATAATATAGGTTAAGATTCCTAATGTCAAGATAAGATACTTGCTTAAATATATATAAGATTATCATCAATGTGGAAGAGGAAAAAGAAACAAAAGGTGGCTGAAGCAGTGGAAGAAACGGTTGATGCCGTAACCGTAGAGGAGGACTCTTCGGAGGAAGAACAAGCGGTTAGCGTGGAAACCGAAAAAGCCTCCTCCGCAAAAGAAGAAGAAAAGGTTAGTACGACAGCCGAGAAAGTTCCGTCTACAGAAGAGGAAAAAACGGTTAGCGTTGCTACTGAAGAGGCTCCCTCTGAGAAAAAAGAAGAAAGAGTTGGAGGCGAAACAGGGAACGCCATTGCCGTAGAAGACGTTTCATCTTCCGGAGTTTTCATTTTTGGCAATAGGATTGAGAGCCGTTTTAAGAAGTTTATGACGGCCATGTTTTCAATTTTTCTTCTACCGCCTGTTATCGTGTTCGGTCTGTCAGTGATAACGATTGTTGTGCTGATTGCTTTTCCTTTGATTTCCATAATTCTGCCAATAACGTTGTTATCTTTATGTATTCTTTTTATACTACTTCCTGTTGTGTTGCCTCTCCTTACAATTGTCGCCCTTATAACGGGAAAAGGAAAGGTTCAATTTGGGCTGGAGAATAAGAAATTTGCGATTAAGGTTCTTGGCATAACTATTCCTCCATATTCAGGTCGCTAGTGTATATGTATGTAAAACAAACTAATATAATAAGTGTAAATTTTTTTAAATTATAGAGATTCTAAATGGAAAAAAGCTTTAACCCAAAAGGTGTTAAGAAGAAGCCACTTGTTTCTAAGAAAATGGTGTTTTTTGTCATTGTACCCATCTCCTTGGTCGTCTTACTCATTGTAGGCGGTAGGCGGATGACGTGGAAGGAGATACAGGCCGATGAAGTTGCTGTGATTATTAATAATATCACCGGCAATATAAAAACCATAGACCGCGCTGGTGCTGTAGTTTACTATCCTTTCATTCAAGACTTGTACATCCTTGATAAAAGAGAGCAGGAAGCGCCTATGGCATCATCGAATATATCCGCAGATTTCCCACAGGGAAACCCCATCATACTCAAGACACGTGATGGAGGTGACGTAAGTATAGACTTGGTCATACAGTATAAATTAATCTCTAAGATTGCAAGTAAGGTTGTTCAGGATACCGGTTTCGGTGAAGAATTTAAAGAGAAGTGGATATGGGACTATGCGAGAACTATTTGTAGATATGAGTTTGGGGATCTGTCCATTAGTGAATTTCCTGATTCGGTTAAAAGAGAGGAAAAGATCCGGGCGTCAACTAATGAGTTGAACAGTTTGTTAAACCCGCATGGAATATTCGTAACCTCTTTGAATTTCATTGATTATCGTTACTACAGAGAATATGCGGAGAAGATACACGAAAGAAGGCTTGCAGATAAAGAGGTTGAAGAACAGGTGCAGAGGGCATCTGCTGCAAGGAAAAATCAGGATAGGGTAGTTACCGAGGAAACAAAGAAACTGGATGTGGCAATATCCAGGTTTGGGGGAACACTACATCAAATGGAGAGAGCCGCAAAAGCTGAATCAGACAAAATCAGGGATTCCGGCAAGGCGTATCTTATTAAGGCCATGCTTGATGCAGATGCGGAGTATGATAGACTGGAAAAACACGCTGCATCAATACTTGCAGTGAAGAAGGCAGAAGCGGAGGGTATCTTCGCTCTTAAAAAAGCTCTTGAGGGTGCAGGCGGCCGCAATCTTGTCAAGATGGAATATGCAAGACGGTTGCGTAATGCCAAGGTTATAGGAACTCCTGTTTTAAAGTCATCAGAGGAGATACCTCAATTAAGAATAAGAGAAAGACTGCTCAGCGAAACGGGTGAGAGCGAAGTGCCACAACCGCCCGCTAAGGAGGAAGGGTCTTCTCATGGAGAAGGGGCAGTACATGGTAATCCGTCCGGGCATGGCGAAGCGTCAGGACATCCAGCGGCAGCAGGACATTCGGGACATTAACAGAGTAACTGGTTCTGGGCGTTTTTTTGCCCTTTCCAGGATTATATTAAAATAGAATAGTATCAGGAGAACGGATTAATGGTAAAGTTTCTGGCCAAGTTTATTGCTAAATATTTCATACCTCTAAGTATTGTGATAGCTATCATTGTTATTGTTGTTGGTGTAAGGTTTATGATAATCAGGGTTGAGATTGATCAGATAGGAGTTAAAACTACAATATGGGGTCTTAGCAGGGGTGTTGTACAAAAGGACTATACGCCAGGCTGGCATAGATTTATAAGACAAATTGAAACCTGGGATCTATTTGATGGTACTGTACAGACGCTTAGTCTGACACGGGAAGCACGTAATGCAGAGGGTAAGATTGAGTCAAAAGAGATACGCATTAGAACTGCAGATGACTATGATGTTACCGTTGACATTATTGTGAAATATCAAATAATGGATGGCAAAGCGAACAAGATTCGTCAGGAAATAGGTCCTGGTGACAGATACAAGATGTTTGTAGAGAGTGAAGCAAAAGACGTTGCCAGAAGCGTTTTAGGAAAAATGACGGAAAAAAATCTTTATAACCCTGATGAGAAGCGTAGAAGGGCTGCAGAAGCTAAAATATTACTTTCAAGCCAGGTTAAATCACGGCACGTTCGTGTGATTGACTGGCTTATTCTTGACATGAGGTTTGACACGCAGCTAGAAAGAAAGATTAAAAATGTTAAGCTTGCAGAGCTAGATGAGTTACTGAATGTGGCAAAAGAAAGGGCCGTTGGCAAAAGGGGTATTACCCAGACGATTGACGCTTCTACAGAGGCCCTTGCACAAAAAATACAATCAGATAAGGAGGGTAAAATAGTAGGCCTGAAAGCTGAAATGGATACTAAAGTTACGCGGATTATTGCCAGCGCGAATAAATTCATGATTGAACAGAAGGCGGAAGGGGACCATTATATGCATGTAAAACACGCTGCTGGAGAATTGCTCGTTGATAGGGCAACGGCAGAGGGTGAGAGGCTGCGAAGGGTTTCTATGACCGGTCTGGGAGGAGATTTAATCGTAGCGCTTGAAGCAGCCAGGAATATAAATCTGGCTGATATAGTCGTCTCTACACAGGATATGGATCTCCTGGATGTAGACGAAATGATAATTAAATTAGGGGCGGGAGTAAAGAGAGACCTGCCTATCATATTAGAACTTGAAGATTCTCCGGGATCTCTTAAGCTGTCAGATGACCTGCCTGAGGTACTGAAAGCTGGTCATGGCGAACACGGCGGTGGTCATGGCGGGGAACATGAAGGGCACGGAGATTCTTTCATGGATCATGATACTGTGCCTCATCAAAAAGAAGATCACGGAGCCTCTTTAATGGAACATCATGGGCAAGAAACTACTTCTCACGGAGTGCCGAGTGAAACACATGGAACTGCTCATGAAGAATGGGGCTCATCTTCGTCCCTTACCGAAGAGTTTCCAATATCTCAATAAGAGCTTTTAAACGTTATTTCATACCTATCGATATCCACAGGCTGTACCCCCGAAATGATTTCTTCAAATACCTTAGTGTCTCCGCTATTAATACTTCTTACTGAGAAATCCAGACTTGTGATCATGCCGTACGTCTTACTAAATACTTTCATGACAAAAGAAGCATTGTAAAAGTTATTTTGTGAATTGTTCTTTATGCTTCCTGTCACGGAAGAGGAAGATCCAAAACCGTTAAAAGAAACATTATTGGCATAAAACCCATTGCCGATTTCTTCAAATCCTTCCAACTCCTCTGGAGGAGTAGTTTCATCAAATATTAAGTCTTCCAGATTGTCTGGCGTTGTCTTCTCTTTTGTTTCAGCCTTAGCAACCGCAACTGCTTTTTCTATTTCGATAATCTTGACTATGCTCTCTCCTGTATCGGAAACTAATGGCATTCTGGCAGGATAAATCGAATACTTACTAATATCTTTGGAGATGACACCAACAATTATTTCTTCAAAAGATTTGGTCTTACCTTTGCTAAATCCATAAATAGAAAAACCCTGGTCTCCCAAATGGATATTTTCTTTATTATAAGCCAGAGCTTTAAAGTCAATCATGCCATGGTCTCTGTCAGATTTATTCACTATTACACCGCTTATCTGGGAAGACGAACCGAAAGGTTCAAATTTGATATTTTTAACAAAAAAGCCTTCTCCTATGTCTATGAGGTCTGTTTTTTTAACATGTGCTTGTGGCTCTTCATGGTGTTCGGTTGGGACTGCAGCATGCATCACATCGTCATGGTGTTCGGCTGTGGCCGCGGCATGCTTCGCTTCTTCATGGTGTTCGGCTGGGGCTGCAGCATGTTTCTCATCTTCGTGTTTAGCATGTTCCGTTACCGCTTGCACCAAAACACCTGACTCAAGTTTGCTTAATCTGGAATTGAGTTCTTCAATTCCGCTTACAAGAGATTCATCCGGGGATGTCTGCTTTTGGAGGCTCTCCTTCATGGACAGGATGAGCTCTTCCTGTTTTACCAGTTTGTCTCCCAGTTTGTTGATGACACTCTTCTGCTCGTCTATAGCCTTCATCAATGTGTCTAATGGTTTGTTTGCCGTTTTATACATCCTTTCAAGTACCGCAGTCTTAACTTCCTGATCTTCGATCCTGTTTGCCAGCTTGGAAAATCGTTTCTTGAAGACATTCAGTGTTCCCTCAAATGACTTTACGATCTCTTTTACTCCTTCCAGTGAACTCATGTTTTCAACTCTTTCAACTTTAGCGTCCATGTCGCTTAATAGATTTTCTATATTAGCCAAGCCCTGGTTAAGTTCTTCAGCCTGCTTTTCGCTAGATGCTTTACCGCTTTCCAGATTCGATATTCTGTTGTTCAGCTCTTCGATTTGTGTTACCCAGTCACCTAACGATTGTTGGAATTTATCTAAATCCTTTAATATGTCTGAGAATCCAACAGTGCTGAAAAAAAAGAGTGTTAAGGTGAAAGTACATAGGATAAGCAGTTTCTTCATATACGTTTCTCCAATAGAGAGCATCCGTTTTTGGTCTGTAAGGATGTAAAATTTATAATGTTATTAAAAGCAAATATACACCAATGTATATTATGACGCAAACGAAAACGGGTATTCACGGCGGTAGAACTTTTTCCTGGAATTTCTGTAGATGTTATTTGTTAGATTGTGAGTGGAGGTAAAAACACATAGGATGGCATATCGGTAAAGTACTTTATTTCATATTATTGGCTGCGAACCACTTGCTTGTATTGGTTTTCATATTGTTAATCAATGTTGCCATATATGGTTCCAATTGAAATTTGGGTTGCCATTTTAATGTCTTTTTGGCTTTCTCAATGTTAAATTGATATTTTTTGTCTGTCAATTTTAGCATCCATGGTTTAAAAAAGTAATGCCTTCCTGTTAGCGAGCAAAAACTACTTACAGTATAAATACAAAGCCACACAACCCACCTTGGTAGATGAATGAAGTTCATGCTTTTGCCATAAATCTCACGGAAGACAAGGCCACAAAGTTCATTATTTGAGATAAGATTCTCCTCAGACAAAATCATTATTGAACCAGAAGGTATCTCTTTCGCTAACAGCATGGACTTCTCAAAGGCGTCTAGTACATCTTCGATATGTATATAAGATATACCGCCTATGCCCTTTCCTGGCAATATTTTATAACCAAAGCATCTTTTCCAGATAAAAGCGATTTGGTTTGCAAGCGGTATAGATCTGCAATCCTTGGAATATACTGCTGAAAGTCTAAAGATTGTTGCTTTTAATTTTTCCTTGTATTCTGTTATTATTTTTTCTCCCGCAATCTTCGAATTTCCATAATGCATGAATGAGCTCAAGGCAGAGTTTTCATTGAGTTTGTCATTGCCAATGGTTGGCCTAAAAACTACTGTACTGCTCACAAAAACAAAGTTATTCACGGTAAAATGTATCAAATTTTCCAGTAAGTATCTGGTTCCGTTTTCATTGATTTCACGATACATTCTGTTTGCTTTGTTTGTCATGTCATAATATGCTGCCAGATGAAATACATAATCGATCTTTCCTGAAACTTTTGCTTCTATTTTACGAAAAATGTCTTGTAAAAGTTTCTTGTCAGATATATCGGCTTTATACCACAACACACTGCTGTCTCGATCGTTATGTAGTGTCTTGTCTATGCCAATAATGTCATACTTTTTGTTTATTCGGGCAATCAATTCAGTGCCAATAAAACCACTAGCACCTGTGATTAAGACAGTTTGTTTGGTCATTTTTATAATAGGATTGACAGGTTATAATACATGGTATGTTATTTTATTTTTGTAGAGCGGAGCTTTGCTAAGCAGCTTCGTTTGGGCGGCAAAAGGGATTGATACAGGAGGAAATCGGCATAAGCATAAATAAAGAAATTCATGCCTTAGGCCCAAGAGCACTCTCTGAAATTTTATACGCTTTGTGTTAGTTGTATTTTTTCTGTTTTTATATTCGGTTTTTCTTTTTTGGTTTCTTTTTTACTCTTGGGGGCTGGTTTCGCTTTTGCCTTAACTAGCTTTTTGGTAGCTGGCTTTGCTTTTGTCTTTGGTTTATTGATCGCTTTTTTTGCCAATTTCTTTGTCACCTCCAAAATGTGTGTTTTAGATAAGCTTTCCGTGCTATTGCATTTAGCGTTAGCATGGGTGAATTAGCTAAATTAGAAACTGTTAAGACGGCAAAAAGGGCTATTCTCTTGCGGTGAGATAGCCCTTTTGCCGTCAGGCGACGAGGGGGAAAGGAGTTAAGACCCCCGTCAGGTGAGCACGGCAATCCCGATTACGCTGTGACAGCACACGGGAGGGCGAGGCTTGAAGTAACGGAGATGAAGGCTCCGGTCACATTTACCCCCGTACTCATCAAGTTTCTAGAAGTATCAAGCGGTAAATAGAAAAATCTTATAGTTTTTATTTATCATTATTTTTTCCCAGTACCATTTAGTTTTTTAACTTCACTTTTGAGTGCCCTACTCAAGACCATCAGGGCGACCTCGCTATCCGATCTTCTCCTGTAATAAGGAGAATCCTTTGCTTTTCTTAATATCTGAATCATCTCTTTGATGTTTTCGTCCCTCTCCTCGTTATAATATATCTGCAAACATTTACTCATGTCTTACCTTTCGTCGAAGCTATCTAAGTTAAGTCAAGTCACTTTAAGTTTATGTACATTGTCTAGCAGGAACAATGCCTGTTGTCAAGAAAAAAATACAACATTTTGTATGTTTTTTTATTGCATTCACAATATGTAGTAGATAAGTGGCTAAAATGTAGTAAGAATAGTGTAAGTATATTGTCAGGAAACTGTTTATAGATTTGTATAAACAGGTACCATTTTTACTTATTTTTGGGTTTCAGTGAAATTATATGGTAGGTATTCTGGTGGGGAGGAGACGGTTTGTTAGGAATTTGCGCCCTATTCGTTTAATTTTGTATTAAGCTTTTCAAACGTTTCTGAAATAAGTTTAGATGCCAGGGCTCTCTCATTGTCCATTACTGAGTTGCCCTTAATCTTAGCAGACCAAATCGTTTCATTTGTAATTACATCCATACATCTTACGGTAAATGATACTTTTGTTGTTATTGGTGATACGAATAACCCTGAGGACATTGCTCTGTAGGAAATTCCAAAACGCTCAATTTTGCCAACGACTATAGCATCAACGCCTAATTGCTTTCCCAGGTTCAAATAGTTTTGTGCTTGCAATAGATCTTCTTCTTTGAGTTTTTTAAATTTCAGTTCTTCTTCTACTGCCTTTCTATTAATAACGACATATTTTCCCCATTTTGTCAGTTCTCTGGCAGTCATGCTTGAAAGGATTGCGCCTGCGTTTGGGTCTATAGATGCTTTTGGGGCGAGTATGTTGCCTTTTTTTTTGTCGCCGGGTGCTTCGAACATAATGACAGCAACTTTTTGAATCTCATCATGAGGGAAATTTTCGTTAATATCAATTTTAGAGACGGTGCCTACTGTAGCACAGCTGGACAGAAGTAAGAATAACAGTGCATATTTTTTCATGATAATTACTTTCATATTAAGCTAACAATTTATGTTCCGTGTGCCTGTTAGTAAGTATACGGAAAATTCGATGAGCCAATAAAATCCGACATTTTCTTCCCTTTGACATAGGCTAAAAACCCTTGACAAATCATGGTGTTGTGTTAGAATTTTACCTCTTTGTTGTACTCATATCCATAAGTATTTCCTCATTTTATAGAATACTTATATTTTGAAAAGGCAGACTTTGCATTTTAACTGAATAATCCCTTCTGAAGGCAGGAATAACAGCTTTTCAAATAAGGCATCTCAACGAGTCACGACCTGCTGGAATTATATGAACTTGCTATCTGTGGATAAATTGGCTTTGAATTGTAGGGCGGCACTATCTATTACATTGGACTGAAAGGAATCTGAAAAATGGCAATTAAAGTGGGAATAAATGGTTTTGGCAGAATAGGCCGAAACGTATTTAGAGTGATTACAGAGAGGGAAGGTATTGATGTAGTTGCTATAAATGATTTAGCTGACGCCAGGACACTGTCTCTCCTTTTGAAATATGATTCAGTTCATGGTAAGTTTGATGGTGATGTCGAGGTAAAAGGAGATGCGATAGTTGTAAAAGGAAAAGAGATTAAACTGACAAAGGAAAGAGACCCTGCCGGGCTTCCATGGAAAGAGCTAGGGGTTGATATAGCAATAGAGTCGACGGGTATATTTACAAAAAAAGCGGATTGTGCAAAGCACCTTGAGGCGGGAGCGAAAAAGGTAATCTTATCCGCGCCCTCAAAAGATCCGCTTGACGCTACGATAGTTATGGGGATCAATGAAAATGATCTCAGGCCAGAGCATAAAATTGTTTCCAATGCCTCTTGCACTACAAATTGCCTTGCACCGCTTGTGAAGGTAATTAATGATAATTTCCAAATAGAAAAAGGTCTCATGACTACCATTCATGCCTATACAAATGATCAGAATGTAGCAGATGTAATGCACAAGGATTTAAGAAGAGCAAGGGCTGCTGCCATAAATATAATTCCGACAACTACTGGTGCCGCCAAAGCCATTGGGGAGGTTATACCGGAACTCAAAGGAAAGCTTGATGGTATGGCAATGCGGGTGCCTGTAGCAAATGGTTCGGTAACTGATTTAGTGGTATCAGTGAAAAAGGCAACTGGTACTGAAGAGGTTAACAGTGTTTTAAAGGCTGCAGCGGATAATGAATTGAAGGGCATTTTAGAATACTGTGACGATCCCATTGTTTCTTCAGACATAATAGACAACGAGCATTCATGTATTCTGGATGCCATGTCCACGTGTGTAATTGATGGCAATTTAATAAAAGTGATAGGCTGGTACGATAACGAATGGGGTTATTCAAATCGTATGGTAGACCTCGTAGATCTTATCGCAAAGATATAAATAGATTCTATATAATGAGCAAACTTTTTATCAACGAGCTTGACCTGAAAGGCAAGAGAGTATTCGTGCGGGTGGATTATAATGTTCCCTTTGATGAACAGGGGAATATTACCGATGATGCCAGGATAAGGGCCACTTTGCCAACTATTAATTATTTGCTTGATGAAGGTGCAAAAATAATTCTTGCCTCTCATCTTGGCAGGCCAGGCGGAAAGGTCTTGCCGGAATTCAGTTTAAAGCCGGTTGCCAAGAGACTTAACAGGCTTCTGAATAAGGATGTGACATTGGCAGGAGATTGCATCGGTTCAGAGGTGAAAAAGCAGGTGGAGGCAATGCAACCTGAGGATGTCTTGCTTCTTGAAAACCTGCGTTTTCATAAAGGAGAACGGGACAATGATCCTATGTTTGCCAAAGAGCTGGCAAGCCTGTGTGATGTGGTGGTACAGGATGCGTTTGGAAATTGCCACAGAGCACATGCTTCAATGGTGGGTATGAATGAGGAAGTATCTCAGTCGGCAGCAGGGTTTCTTTTAAAGAGGGAAATTGATTATTTTGAGAAGGCTGTCAATGTTCCGTCTAGACCAGTGGTTGCTATCGTTGGCGGCGCGAAGGTATTAGATAAGATAAAAATAATAGAAAACCTGGTAAAAAAGGTTGATAAAATAATAATTGGTGGTGCAATGGCATTTCCTTTCCTTGCGTTTAACGGATATGGAATTGGAAAAGCAACGGTAGATGAAAGCGTGGCGATAAAGGTTTTGAATATAAATAAACTTGCCAAGGAGAGGGGAGTCAAAATATATTTACCTGTGGACTTTGTGGCTGCAGATAAATTTGACGGCGATGCGGAGACTAAGTTGGTTACCTTCCAGGAAGTACCGGATAACTGGTATGCTTTAGATATCGGACCGGCAAGTACAAAGCTTTTTTCTGAAGCCATGCAAAATGCGAAAACCATAATTTGGAATGGTCCGATGGGAGCATTTGAAATAGACGCCTTCAGCAGGGGTACATACTCAATGGTAGAATCAGTTGTAACAGCTTATGCGTTAACCATTGTAGGAGGCGGAGATACAGACCTTGCATTTCACAGGATGGGGGAATCGTACAAGGTATCATTTATCTCCACAGGCGGCGGTGCATTTCTAGAGTTGTTGGAAGGTAAAGAATTGCCCGGTGTCGCGGCACTGACAGATAAACCAGAGTCATAAATTAAAGAGTGAAAGAAATGCAAACAAAAATATCTGCGTCAATACTTTCTGCCGATTCAACTCAGTTGGGGAATGAAATTAAAAAGGTAG
>Ga0233449_1003745_pt1 | contig 10854 bp, 9 predicted proteins | sample SI_124_October20_FD_183012 | JGI IMG/M metagenome (GOLD analysis project Ga0233449, IMG submission 183012) | Seawater microbial communities from Saanich Inlet, British Columbia, Canada - SI_124_October2016_200_MG | ecosystem: Environmental > Aquatic > Marine > Inlet | place: Canada: British... | reverse complement strand
CCCGGAAGTCAAGCCCTCCTGCGTCAATCCCAATACTGTGGTACGAGAGTCCACGGGAAAGGATGTCACTGTGCCCCTCTTCTTTCACTCGGAAGTCTATCCTCAAACTCTACTTCGGTAGGGCGCTTGGCCGCTTCTCCATTTTGGAGATGCGGCCTTTTTTGCGTTTTATTGATTTCAAAATATTGCTTTTGAAGCGAAATTCGTGCCAGTTCATCATCAATGCTTAGATAGTGTGGGCTGTGGGGCGGTTTGATAGCAATGCCAATTGACACCGCTAATATCTTCGGCAGCGACCAGGTGGGGATCCATTTGTCGACTATCGGCAACGTAGTGTTGCATCCTCCAGAACTTCCAAAACCTGTTCTTGAGATCATTGAAAATACACTTTCACTTGAGATGTGTGCAACTTCTATTGGCGGTTCAAACTTGGTTGGAGCCCTTGTTGCAGGTAATAGCAAAGGTATGGCGGTTGCAGATATAGCAACTGAGCGTGATATTGATCTCTTAACTTCATTTGGTGACGTGGTAGTGATGGAAGGTGGTGTCAACACCGCAGGAAACCTATTGCTTGTCAATGAGAATGGTGTGGTAGCCTCTCCTAGTATTCCTAGTGCTGGGCTAGAGATTATCTCTGAAGTAATGGGCGTATCGGTAGTAGTTTCTACAATTGCTGGACATGATGTTGTCGGCTCTCTAGGTGTAACTAACGACCAAGGAGTATTACTCCATCCCGATGTCACAACCGAAGAGGTTGCATTGATTGAGGAAGCCCTTGGAGTTCCACCGATGGTCGGTACAGTTTCTTTCGGTTCACCATATGTTGGTGCAGGAGTTTGTGCATCAAATCATGGCGCAGTATCTGGTACTGAAACTACTGGTCCAGAATTAAATCGTGTTGAAGATGCGCTTGGATTAATCTGAGATTGCAACAAATTTCAATCACTTAACGACTGAAATGTTCAAAGACTGCTGTCTTTGACAATAGGTCATGGGAGAAATGCTCTATCAAGGTAAGGTCAAGCAAGTTTGGTCAACAGATGACCCAGATATTCTTGAATTTAGATTTACAAACCAAATATCTGTTTTTGACCAAATAATACCTTCATTAATTCCAAGAAAGGGTGAATCTCTCAATCGTACTACTGCTCACTGGTTTAAATTAATCGAGAATGAAGGAATTTGTGGAACTCACTTAGTTGAAGTTAATGCTGCGGACCGTTGTCTTGTTCGCAAAGTAGAGGTCATCAAGGAACCAGGTATGATTCCTAGGGATATGGAATGGGTTTTCGTGCCTTTGGAAGTTATCTGTAGACATTACCTTTCTGGTTCTGCTTGGAGGCGTTTCCAACGTGGTGAATTAACTGCTGAACAACTTGGAGTGTCAGAAGATTGTGAATATGGTGCAAAACTGTCAACACCATTCCTAGAAGTAACTACAAAATTTGAGGCCTTTGATCGCAATATTTCTAACGAAGAAGCCCTAGAAATTTCTAACATCACAGAAGAGGAACTTGATGCAATTTTTGATGCAGTTCTCAAAGTGGATGAACTGATAGAGCGTGAAGCTGCAAAAAATGGATTAATTCATGTTGATGGTAAGAAAGAATTCGCTCTAGGACCTGATAGAAAGGTGGTATTGGTAGATACATTTGGCACTCTCGATGAAGACCGTTGGTGGGATGCTGAAGCATATGCTAATGGTGAATGTATTGAACTGTCAAAAGAATCAGTTCGAACTCACTATATTGAAACTGGACATCAAGCTGCTCTTAAGGCTGCAAGAGACGGAGGTACAACCGATCCTCCAATTCCTGCTTTGCCTCAAAATGTCATTGACCAAACAGCGAATCTCTATGCTTCAATGTTCGAACGTCTTACTTCTGAAGACTTTTGAATTTCATTGGTGATATCTTAACACTATACCTACGCCATTTCTTTCAGCAGCCTTTAGAATAGAAGAAAGGTGTTTTACAACATCTCTAACTCCGCCATCGAGGGGTTCTTCACTTGAAACCCCCCATCCTCTGCCCGCGAGGCCCTTTCGTAAGGTGTAGACTTCTCTACTATCTAGGAATCCACGAATATCTAGTCCACCAGAACCATTTTGGTAATTATTATGACCAATTTGTTCCTCACAACATTTGCCGGTTAATTTTTCCAGTAAATCAACAATTTCTTCGCAATCAATTCTTTCTACAATTGCTACATTAGATAATGGTGGTCTAATAAATTCAAGAAGATAGTTTAGCGAAGAACCATCACCCCAAGGAAATCTTCCAAATCGATCTCTTATTCGTCCATCTCCCAATTGATATTTTTGTCCAGCATCATTTTTTCCGATGCATGAAACGAATAGTAATGTAGCATCGTCCCAAGAAATTGAGTCTCTTTCTTCAGGGCTAGCCAACCCCTGCTGGCGTAACCTTGTTCTCAAGTCTTCGTCATTGTCTAGCAAATCAATCCAAGATGCCTTATTGCCCTCTTGGTGGCTTTCAAGTGCCTCGATTACCTTCAATGCCCTTTGTCCATCAAATGCATCTATTGTGATAAATGCAGTAGTGGTATTGGTATGGCCTGCGACATCCATATTGTTTGGCGGCAGCCCTAGTGCAATAAGGACTTGTGTTGTAAAGAGATATATTTCAGTCGTCAAAGAATTTATTCATTCTATCTTCAACCGGTTCAGAAGGTACTTCTGTATCTACATCGCCACGAATCTCATCCCTTAAACTAGCAAAACGGCCAAGCACAGAAGTATCCTCGGGTTCATCAATGACCTCTATCATATCCAGTGCCGCTTCAACATTATGAGTAGGTTGGTTTTCATCATCCGAATGTAGGGTTATTTCATCATCTACTATTGCTTGTTGCTGCTTCATTAATGCCTGTTTTACAGAACTATTATCGCTCGCCGGATCTTCATTTTCCTTAGAATCAGTTGTTTCCTGTTTTGTTCTATCCGATGGTTGATTGATAGTTCCACCAGACTTAGTACCCATTAGACCGGCTAACCATGCGACAACAACCAAAATAGCAGCCAAACTAACTGCGACCAACATGTCACTACTTTCAATGATAATAACTGATTCCTCTTTGTAGAAAGTACTCATGACATTATCGTCCAAATTATCATCTATATCGTAAGGCTGCTCACAGGAAAGAGTTGCAGTTAATTTCATATCTGTTTTTAGAACACCAGGGTTATTGATTTGTATTGTAGGTGCATAATCAGATGCAGTAATGTCGAATACCTTTGTCACTTCCCATCCTCCATCGTCAGTTCTAATATTAATTTGACAGATTGTATTAGCAAGCCTTTCGTAGGTAGGTGCTCTTTCAATACCGATTCTAATATCTCCTTCCGCATTGAATGAGTGTATTCCAATATTCCAACCACTGGCTCTCGAAATCGCAGTTACACTTTCTTCAGATAATGTTCTCCCATAACTATCAACAATAAGCAAAGTAATCTTGACAGTTCCTGCCGATGGAACCCAGCCGCTAATATTCGCTTCGACTGTGGAATTATGTCCAGCACCAATTACAATTGCTTGCTGTTCTAATTCTACCTTTTCACCTGAATCGGTAACGAGCATCATCGTGGCGTGAAGAGGTTCATCTGGTGATGCAAATATTGTACAGTCTCCTACACTGCCACTTAACTCAATCAATCCAAGAGTATCAAATGAGTTACTACTCAATGAGCAATCAACAGAAACGCTTGGAAGTGCTTGACCACTAACATATACTTTCAACGGTGTTTGAGAATTAGGTTGCACTAACACTATTTCATCGGATGAAGTTCCCAATGTGAAACTTAACTTGTCGCCTTGTTGCTCGAATGATTCGGAACTTGTCAGTTGCGTTTCAGAATTGAGCAATACCGATAATTGCTGGCCATCTATTCCAAATAGAACGGGCGAAGAAGAGAATGATACTTCACTTCCTTCAACTTCAATATCATACGAATGAAGGCCAAGCGTTGGATGAATGACTTCTATTGAAACAATGAAAAGTTGTCCATCCCAATTTACATCAGGGATTAGATTAATTGGAATCCCTAAAGATTGTCTCGGTGCAATTACCATCTGCGTATCACCTGATACTTCCCAGCCGCTTGGCAGTCCATTCACGCCCAATTGTAGTATTGAAACATCGTTTCCAAGGTTATTGACCCATGCGGTAGGTAGGCCACCAGTTTCTGAAATCATCCAAACACCTCGGTGATCTATGTTGATATTAGGGGCACTTCCAACACGAACAGGAATTTCCTCGACAATTGTTCCTGCACCATTCCAATCAGAAATTCTCAATCTTAGCACTCCCACTTCTCCAGCAACCGCCTCACTTGGTGGTGTGACAAATACTGTGATTGTGGCCATTTGTCCCGGTTCTATGATGCTAGCATTGGATGGGACATCAACCATCCATCCTTGGCCAGCTTTTGTGAACCATGGAGCCTCGGGAGAATTGCCCAGTTGCTGCACTGCTAGTGTAATGTTTTGACCTTCGGGCACAACTTCAAGCGAGGTTTGACTGAGATTAAATCTCCATCCAGAAACATGGTCAACTGACATATTGACAGTGGTTTGCCCAATCATCAAAGCCCCACTATACAAATCAATAGTCATCGTGGCTTCAGTTCCCGCCCATGTATTAGAAGGTATGAAAACTGGCAAAACCATATTGGTACTAGCATTGATTTCAATAAGAGCACTACTAATTTCTTGAGCACTCCATATTGAAATATCATTGCCAGAATGTACAATCGAAAAACTAGGCTTCATTGTTAATTCATCAGCAGAATTACCAATATTTGTTACCGTCATGTTCAATTCAAGCAATTGTGAAGGGATTACATTGATTGCATGACCACCTTGTAAATCCAAATCCCATTGGTGGTCTGGTTCAGCCTCAACATCCATATTGACGGTAATCGTAGCTGATTCATTGATAATCGATTGCCAAGTAAATGCCAACTGGAATGGTGTCTGTGCTGGTATCTCTTGGGACAATGTGACATCAACAGTAGCAATCGTAGTTGCAAGTGGCCCAAGAGTTCTCTGAGGATTATACAATTGGAACTCCACTTCAGGCGCAGAAGTCATTCCAGCACCTGCGATTGAAACACCACTCAGCAAATATTCGTCCTGACCATTGCCTGGATTCTCTAGCCGTAGTAATATTCGTTGAGGTTCACTTACATTCATTGAAACAATAGATTCACCACTTTCGGGAAGTGGTGAAAGAATAGTTGCTTCTGCTCTATGAACTTGAACCACTTGTAAAGTGAACAACAAGTCGTGGTCACTCAATGCAGAATCATTATTTTGGAATATATGCCTTGTTGGAAGTGCATTGACTGGCAAAATGACCGATAAGGTTCCAACTGCCTCTGAATTACCAACTCCATCCAACTGTAACGTGTTTCCATTTATTGTCAGGTCTCCACTTGCAGACCAAATCCAATTACTATGAATCATCTGAGCTGCAACCATATTCCATTCGAGATGACCACTTGTGGGCAGGTCAGCATTAATATCCCACACAAGAGTTGTATTTGGTAGAGTTCTAGTGTGAATCGGATTTACCACTACAGCACTAGCGGTCAAATTAACATCCATGTCCTCACAAATAGTTTCGCTACCACTGCCTATACATATTGTCAATGTAGTGGATGTAGTACTTCCTAATTGTGTTAGGGAATCAACTTGTAATGTCGCGAATAATTCAATTTTTTCATTTGGATCCAAATCCAATGAAAACACTTCAATTCCATCCGCAGTTCGCAATGATGGAGTCCCGCCCCATGAAGGTGCAGTCCAATCTATTGATGTTGAAGATTCACGGGCATTACCCAAGTTTTCAACCATTATCCAAGCTGAAGCATCATGTCCTGGCCGACCAACACCTTGAGTTGAGCCAAGCCCATCAGGGCCAACAATGGAAAGCCCACGAGTTCGCAAAACCTCGATTGGCAGCCGCGTAGTAAACGAAATATTTGAGTCGCTATCCAGAGTAACTATCAAGTCAACGAATGAGTTTTCATCACCTAATGCACTAGAAGGAATACTAGCATCAAAAATAATTTGATGTGGACTATTAGGTTGTAGATTTGGATTAGTATCTGAAGCAGAATCTACGTCAAATGTCCAACCTGCTGGCAAATCAGATTCATCCCAAGTTATTGTCCAATCAGAAGCCGTAGAGCCAATTGCAGTGACATCAACTACAATTTCGGAACTAGAGCCGGGAGAAATGCGCTGATTTTCACTAGGAATGTCAATTCTTACAACATAAGGCTCAACTACAACTAATTCACTGACGACTATATTATTGTCCTCTCTTGCTTCTGTAATGTTATTGTTTACGTCCAATATCATCTCTACAAAATGAATTCCTAATTCGGCAGTAATATCCACGCTAAATGTCTGAGGTCCACCTTCTCCACTTGGCGCTACAGGCTTTACCTCGTCAAATCGTTGTCGCTTTTTCTCAACACCATCTACCAATAATACAGCATCTACACTATCATCATTGGTCGCAGTTCCAATGTTGGAAAATTGCCCTGTAATTGTCACTTGTTGACCAGGGTCTACTTGGGCTGGATTGAAACTAATTCCTCTATTATCTGCCAATGGCGCAAGGTCAGTTGCCCTTTGAGATACAAGTGTATCACCGATCAAGATGTCAAGAGTTCCATCCCCATCCATGTCAGCGACTGCGGGAGCAGCCCATGCTCTGTGCGGCAAGGAGAGAGGGCTAGACCAAGCATTCGATATGTCAGCAGAAGCGCCACTCTCTCCATCAAAAGCCCACAACCTTTTACCGAATGCCACAATTATTTCAGGAGTTGAATCTCCATCCAAATCCATCCATATAGGAGGTGAAACAGCAATTTCATCATTATCAGTTCCAGACCCCCTCTGCATATCCCTTGACCAGTCCTTGAGAGGTGTTTCCAGTGAAATGTCATGACAACCGGTCATTCCTTTACGATTGAAAGATACCGATGATTCCGAATACCACGTAACCCAGCATAGTCTGTCATGTATACCGTCACTGTCTGTATCAACGACCAATGGTTGAGCATCTGCATAGCCGTTTGGTGTTCTAAAGTTGAATACTTCATCCGTGGAGGTCATCTCCATGCCAATAAATCTGGCACCCTGGCCACTAGTTCTTCCATTTGCATCGGTCGGAACTGTCAATATCATCTCAGGTGCATCATCACTGTCTAATTGAGCAATTACTGGACCCGGTAAACGCAAACGAGGTGAATCACTATCAGAATCAGTACCTTGTATTGCGACTCTTTCCCAATCTAATGAACCAGTTGCCCCATCAACTCTCCAAATCCACATGCTGCCCGTGCTAGAATCAATAGTGGTTAGGACAACAGCGGTATTGGTCGAATCTAAAGCAGCCCATGCAGGGTCACTTGGATGAGTTCCTCTATCAAGAGATACTTCCCAGTCTGCAACAGGTGCAGCGTTTGCAGTAAGTGGCAAAGCAATTAAAGTTGGGTCATTTGTATTTTCATCAACCAATGCTAGAACTAATTCCGGAGTTCCATCAAGGGATAAGTCTGCCAATAATGGCTGTGTAATCGAATAGTGGTCGCTTTGCGAGGTTGGTAAGTGGGGACTTCCTATTCCAATTCGATAATCCGCATTTGAATAGGACCATAATTTTTCATTGCTATGCCCGCTAGTTTGCCATCCAGATTCAGTGCAAATTATTTCAGGTGACCACAATTCAACTACAAGCGCAGCATCGGTGTCATAAGTTACTGCTATTTCCATACGACCATCATCATCAGCATCCAAAATTACTGGAGTAGATCTAATCGTTCTCGTCTCACCCAAATTGACCTGCCAAGCAATTTTAGCATCATCGCCTGAAACAATGGTTAGTTTACTATCAAAGCCGTTTCCATTTGACTCACTGAGAATTAATACTGCAAACAATTCATTTTCTCCACACCGCTCCTTTGCAGCAATAGGGGCAGTAATTGAATCTGAAAAATCACCGATTACAGAGCCATATGCGTCTGAACCGTCGTTATTATCAAATGCTTGCCAATTAACTACGGGTGAATCAATGATCCCATATTCGCTAATATCGCTAACATTTCCTTGCCCAGGTCCTCCATTGATTGAATGTAACGGCATAGTTCCGTTGTGTGTTGCAGTTCTCCCGTATTGGGCCCATGGTTGATTTAATTGATCCCATGGTTGGCCAGATACATTCATCGGCTGGGAATTCAATTGCACTAATTTCTCTTCACTATGGTGGGCGATAAATGGAGATAGAGAGGTCAATAGCAAGAGAAATAATGGCAATAATACCACTACTTGTTCCCGTCGTAAAGACAGCATGCGCTCTGACATCGAAAGGATGTGGGCAGTGGGGGTTGTTATGGTTATCCATTAGTGAGCCTAAAATGCATCAATTTTGGCACCCAATTATTATCGCCACAGGGCCTATTTTCTGCAATGATAATTGTTCGCAGTATTGCGTTATCAACAGTTTGAATTAAATAGGGGTCATCGGTGGCGAGAACGAATTCGCACAACTTCTCTCCCGAGGCAACAGCCGGTGAAGGACGGAATGGGGTACTGCTCCCCTCCGCCTCAACCATTGCCATGGTAGAAAAGAAAGCGGAGAGGTGAAAAACATGTACAAAGTCGTAAGCAAGGAGGATACAATCCGTATTCCTGCTGAATATATGCGAAAGGGACAATCCCTTGACCAACACATTGACCGTCTTGCAATGACCGCTTTCGAAGGTCGTTTTGATGAGGAAAACCGTTTCATTCTCGTTACAAATAATCACAAGCCAATTGGAAGAGGAAGAATTATTCACGGAGATGGTGCAATATACCAGCGTGTAAGTTTCGATGCAATTCTTTTCTGTATGGATGATTATGAAATCGTTGAAGGTGCAGTTTCAGAAGTCAATGATTTTGGTGCATTCGTGCGCATTGGTCCAATGGAAGCCCTTCTGCACAAATCTCAAATTTTGGAGGAAATGGTAGAATCCAATGTTGGAATGGGATGGATAGAAGGACGAACAAGCGGTCGCAGAATCGGAGTTGGAGATTCAGTCCGTTCTAGAATCGTTTCACTATCACCAGATACAAGTGACCCACGTCGCTCTAAGATTGGTTTAACAAGTAAACAACCAGGTCTTGGATGCCACGGTTGGCTGAAAGAAGATGCTAACAAAGGCTCTGAGTGAGGTGTTTTGATATGGCAAAGAATCCATTTGCATGCGGTGAATGTCACCTCGTACTTTCAGACGGTGTAGACCAATGTCCACGCCATCCATCATCCCGTGTTTCAAGCGATTGGAACGGATATGTAATTATCATGCAACCAAATAGATCGGAAATTGCAAAGAGACTACAGGTTGAGCTGCCTGGAAAATATGCTCTAAAGGTTAATATCAACTGATAGGAGATGATTGACATGGAAATCGTAGATAGAACAGAAAATAAAATACTCAACAGAATTGAAATTAGTTTCAAGTGGCAGCATATTGGTAAAGCAACACCTTCTCGTAAGGATGTAATGGATTTGGTAAAGACTCTAGAACCGGGTTCCAATCCTGATCTAATTGTTGTAAAGGATTGTAATACTCGTTTTGGACAACCATTGACAACAGGTTTGGCTTTCATTTATTCAAGTGATGATGCAATGAAGGTTGAACCAGAATATATTTTCAAGCGCCATGCATCAATGCGTTCAGGTAGTTCAACTCCTGAGGCAGCAGAAGAAGAAGGAGGTGACGAATGATGGCTGACGGTCCAAAGTCTGGAGCAAAGTGGTCCAAGTATTCCGTTGCTGAAGACGGAACCCTAGTTCGTAACGCAGAATTCTGTCCTTCATGTGGCCCTGGGGTATTCCTTGCTAGTCACAAAGACCGCAAATCATGTGGTCGCTGTGGACACACTGTTTCTAACGAATGATTCTCATTGATTCATAGATTGGATAATTTCCAATTTCCATCATTGAACAAATTCCACCATTGTCCTTCTATTTCTAGGCAATGCATTGGTATCTCAGAATAGTCACTAGTAGTTGGCTGGTCCAGTAAGAGTACTTCTTTTCTCCAACCACAAATTCTCCATGCATTTGCACTAGAGTCCCATGTAGCATGTTGTATTGGGCCAGTGATGTCTGTTTGCATTCTCAATGCTGCATCAACAAAATGAAATGCTTCTCCATTATTGCTACAAACCAATTCATGCTGTTCGTTTTTGAATATATTTTCAACAACTGCATCAACATCAGTATATTCATTTCTTATTATTGTCCCATCTTCGGAATTCAATACCAATCTCCCACCTGCTGCACACCATATGTGAACTTCCGCATCAACAAAACTCATGCAAACAGTTTCATCACTTCTAGGTAAGTTGCTGACCTTTTCCCAAATGGGAGGGGGGCTTCTCCAGATTTCACTTGAATCGGCATTCAAGCAATAAATTCCCTTATTCCACAATACAAAAGCAATCCTTTGGCCATCAGTGGCAAGTGCCAATGGTTGAGAATCCAAAACTCTAGACCATGTGTTCCCAGCAGGATGAAGTGCAGTTTCCAGTGATTTTTGAATTCTTAATTCGGCTTTTGATGGCCCTTCATTCAGTTTATTGCCCAAATCGATTGACGCCATTCTAGCCAACATCAATTCGGCATCCAACCATGTTGCCACCAACATATTTCCAATGATACAAGCCTGCTCAATAGAAATGGGAAATGGGTTGACTGGTTTATCTGAATATGACAAGTTTTGATCTAATCGCAATAATTGCCCATCTTGTCCAATCGCTAAATATCCTGCTT
>Ga0233449_1003741_pt1 | contig 10869 bp, 10 predicted proteins | sample SI_124_October20_FD_183012 | JGI IMG/M metagenome (GOLD analysis project Ga0233449, IMG submission 183012) | Seawater microbial communities from Saanich Inlet, British Columbia, Canada - SI_124_October2016_200_MG | ecosystem: Environmental > Aquatic > Marine > Inlet | place: Canada: British... | reverse complement strand
CCAATCAATTCATACACCACCGAGACATCACGAGTGCTCACTTCTTCTAAAACCACTGTGACGCTTTGAGGATTGATATCAATCACGCTGATGTCGGCTTTTTTTGAATTCACTGAAAGGTCCACAGCTTTCGTTCCAGAAGCTAAGCCTTTTAGGTCTACGTACACGGTAAAATTCTCCGCAGTTAAATTCTTGTAGGTTTCTTGATCAGCACGGATGGTGACCTTAGCGGTGCCTAAATCATTCACCACGGCCAATCCTTCGGGAAGGTTAAAGGGTTCAATGGTTAATGTGTCGGGCACTGCGTAAAACGTGTTTTCGCTGCTCAAAATAAAAAACCAAAAGATGGTCGCCGCCATTAAAGCGATGAGTTTTATATGTAAATTGTGAGTGAATAAATTTTTCATTATGCCTTTTTAGACGGTTTAGATTTTTTCTTTGATTTATCTTTATTTGGGGTTTTCACCTTTGCTCCTTTCTTAACCTTGTAGATTTTTTCTAAATAGTTTTGAAGTTGTTCTGGGGTAACTTCCCGTAAATCTCCATGACTTGCGTATGAAATGGTTTTTCGCTCTTCTGAAATCACGATGATCTCAGCGTCTGAATTTTCAGCCAAACCAATCGCGGCCTTATGTCGCGTTCCCCAATTGTGCTTAGGCTCATAATGCTTAAACGTATGAGGCAAGACAACTCCCGCAGCTACGATTCTTTGATCTCGAATCACCACCGCTCCATCATGTAGGGGCGATTTTGGTTGAAAGATGCTCACCAAAAGTTCGTTCGAAATGAGCGCGTCTAACTCTTCTCCCGTTTCAACGTATTCTTGCAGGCGGGTTCCTTTTTCGAAAACAATGAGTGCTCCGTAACGGTTTTTAGCCAATAGTTGGCAGACTTCCACAATGTCACTAATGATTCGATCGGTGGATTCAATCTCTCCTCCAAAAATCTTTGTTTTTCCTAATTTCTCCAATCCACGCCTCAATTCTTGTTGGAAGATGATTGGAATTGCTAATAAGATCACTGGAAAGGTTCGACTTAAAATCCAATTAACCGCTAATAGCTCTAATCGTTCACTTACAAAATAAACCATCGCGAGCACAAAAAGTCCCGTTAAGATGTGCACGGCTCGAGTGCCTTTTAATAAAGTGATGAGCCAATAGAACAACATCGCTACAAGCATAATATCCACCCCTGTTTGCAAAAAGGAGTATTGAGACAACGTGAGCTGCTCCCAAAACGTCTCGCCCAATTGAGCGATGAATAAGATTAGATTCGAGACGAAGTCATTGATGATCCCCATGGCAATGCGACCCTTAGTATTAGGGTATTATCGTAGTATTTTATGGGGTTTTCTGCAAGCTTAAGCGAATTTGATTTGATTCAGTAAACTCAATGTTGCGGAGGGGCCTTTGAGGACAACTCCATTTTCAAAAACAGGAATGGGGTAAAGTCGTCCGTCCACCACATGTTCTGCGGTGAAAGGCGTCCCGCATTTTCCTTCCAAAAATTTCTCATCATTACATCCTTTGTTTGGCTGATCTCCAACGATGAGAATATCTCGTGCGTCCTCATCTAAATCCATTCCCCAATTGTTTCGCAATATATCAGCAAATTCTTTGATTCCCCTGTCCTTGTCTCCATTGGTTGGAATCACATGAATCGCCACCCCAGAATCAATCACATGAACGGTCTCTCTCCCATCAAAATCGTTTAAAAATTCATTGGTCATTTGAGCTAACTCTGCTGTTATGCCAGCCAGTTTTTGTTTACTGTATTCCCCGCGGTGTAATGGGTAAACTCCAATACTGCATTCATTTATTCGCATGTCGCATTCATCAATTTTAGGCGCACGTTTTTGAATTTCTTCAAAGACCGCTTGAATTGAAATCTTTTCCTCTGGCCAATCGATCTGATAAAACCGATCGTATTCTCCTTTTTCTACATCGTAACGAATCCCGATTGAACCATTCTCCAAAAAAAGATGCCAGTTCTTCCGAGCCAATGCTTGATCCGGTGCTGCATCCATGAAGGGTTGAATTTTATCCAAAATGCCTTCAAAACGTCGACCACTACAAATCGCCATGGGTAAAGTTGTGCTGAGTGAGCCAATCTTAGCCATGAGATCGTCTGGAATCTCGTGATGCCCCGGCTCGGTCAATGTTCCATCCATATCAAACATGATCGCTTTGTATCGCCGAGTGAGGGCCTTTTCAAAATCTAGTTTGCGGTCAGACATATTTGTTGAATTACGTTTGCGAGTACTTTATCATGCATTCAATTATGGCTCTACCTCCTACTTATAAAACTCGGCTAGTAAAGAAAGAGATCTTCACGCACGACACACGTGATTTTACTTTTGATCTGTTGGAACCCAATGTGATCGACTTTAAAGCGGGACAATTTTTGTTGATTAAGACAACGTCTCCCGAAACAGGGAAAATGATTAGCCGTGCTTACTCTATTGCGAGTGCTCCCCAATTAACCAATCAGGTTGTTTTCAATATTGAAATTGTTGAAGGAGGACAAATGACTACTCTCATGGATACTTGGGAGATTGGAACTGAGATTGAGATGCAAGGCCCCTTCGGGCATTTCGTTCAAAAATCTGAGCCAACCAAGGATTTGATCTTTGTGGCCACGGGAACGGGTGTGGCGCCTATGCGATCTATGATTGAAGACCGTCTGGCAGAAGGGAGCACACAAAAAATCCACCTCCTTTTTGGAGTTCGTTGCCAAGACAATATTTTTTATAAGGAACTCTTTGAAGACCTTGCTGAAAAATATGAAAATTTCACCTTCACGCTAACCCTCTCACGTCCTAAAGAGGGCTGGGAAGGCTCCACTGGTCGTGTGACTGCAATCCTCCCAGAATTAGACTTAGACCCCACCAAAACCGATGCGTACCTCTGTGGAGGAAAACCAATGATTGATGATGTCCGACAAATCTTTGAAAATAAAGGATTTGAAGCTTCTAGTGTTTATTTTGAGCAGTTCTTTCTATAAGCTTTGTTTTGATAATGGAACCATTCGAAAAGTAATTTAAGGGACAATAAAATTGACTGGTGCTATATAGCCCCAGCCAATTATTCGTCAATTCTTTTCAATCATCTTTCCGTATGTTCCCGTTATTTAAAAGACTTCTAGTCCTAGGTAGATGAGTCCGCCACCAATCACAACTCCAACAAAACAAAGAGCGGCTAGTGTGGCTTCATTTTTGATCACTTTCTTAACAATCTTTTGGAGTGATTTAGGGTTGTAAGCGAGATTCACGCATCCTGCGAGCATCAACCATCCAAGAAGAACAAAGGCTCCTTGCCAATCTGGAGTGACCATCCATGCATTAGTGAGGATTGAAACACTCAACATGAATCCCATAACGGAAATGACTCGCATCAACATTGTTTCTTTCATCATCCCCTTTATGAATTTTGCGTAAGCTTTTGGATAGAAGATTCCTGGAATTCGTGTGAATACGATGAGTGCTCCTGTGAGAATGGCGAGATAACTGAGTGAAGGCATGTTTGAGAGGTTAATTTTGATGTTTTTAGTTTAACTTTTCTTGAGCTGGATTTGTATTGTCCCATTTCTTAATGTTTTATAATTACTCTTAAATGATGGTTTTAAGTTTTCTTATTGATTCTTGGGGCTTAGGTTTGTAGAATTGGAGGGAACTTTTTGGAGATTCCTCCTTAAATCAATTGGCCGGGGTAGCTCAGTGGTAGAGCACAGGATTGAAAATCCTGGTGTCGGCAGTTCAATCCTGCCCCCCGGCACCACTTTGGCTTAAACGATCCCCCGAATCGCTAGTTTTGGCTTTCTTATGCGGAACATCAGTTCTACCCTTTACAGCCCTAGTTGGAAACTTATTGGGATTGAACCGAAAGAATATTTCAGCGTTGATTTTCCATCTTTTTTCTACCTTTACCCTGCTCATTTCAATCCTATCAACAAATAGATCAATAAGTACCTTTCTCTGCTTTAGGGTCAGTTTTTCCAGGCGGTACTTTATTTGACTTGATGCTGTCTTCAACTTTTCAACTTCCACATCAATTGAACCCATAAAGATTAGGCTGTCCTCTATTTCCTGAATGCTAGAATCGATTTGAGTGATTTTATTAGCTTTCCTTAGTGTCTTCTCACTCATTTTCTCCTCGCTATAGTTTCCCCTCTCGTAAGCTTCTTCTATCCTTGATATTGCCACCTCAATATTGATTCGTTCCTCTCTAAGGGTGGTTAATTGTCTTTCAAGCTTTTCTATCTTTGTAGGATCTGCATATTCTCTTGTTAAATAGTGACTAACAAACACCTCTGGATCTCCTAAGGCTTGTATGATCTTTCCCCATACGAAGTCATCCATTTGTTTACCAGGAAACTCAAAAACTGAATGATGCTGCCCCTCACTATCATTAAACTGCTTTCTTCTATAGCTAAAGCCCCCCTTACTTCTTTTTGCGCCACTGAATGATCGAGGCTTCTCAAAGTTCATGTCCCTTAATTTTCCACTTAATAAGTAAACGGTATTCCTCTTTCCTCCTGTTCTTTTCTTGCTCATGTTTTGTGCCTGTTGAAAAATGAACTCAGATATACAAGGGGGGATAGCAACAATTGTCCATTTCGATTCAGGTAACATTTCCCCCTCGTCATCAGTTTTGTTGGCTATGAACTCACCCCGATAGAGTGAATTACTAATAATCCCACGTATCATTTTTGTAGTCCACTTGGAGTATTTATTCCTTGCTCTGGTACATTCTCCCTTCGGAACACTTAGCTCATTCAATTTGGATGCGATTAATCCGTACCCCATATCATCATAGATGTACCAGTTGAAAACTTCTTGAATCCATTCCTTCTCCTTTGGGATAATAGACAACTTCTTCCCCTTTCCCGCACTGTTGGCAATTGGTCTATACCCATATGGGATGGAGCTCCCTGTATAATTTCCCATTTCCGCAGAGGCAAGTATTCCCATTTGAGTTCTACCCTTAATTAGCTCTCTTTCAAATTGAGCAATGGCACCAAATAACTGAAATACGAGGTTTCCTATTGGACCACTAAAGTCCATATTCTCCCCTACTGAGATAAGGTGTACCCCATGGTCCTTGAATTCCTCAAATAAGGTTAGTAAATGCTTCAAGCTACGAGATAGTCTATCAATCTTAAGTACTAGCACTGCATCTATTTCCTTTTTAACTACACATGCTCTAAGCCTATTCAATTCAGTTCGATTTAGGTCACTCCCCGTATGAGCATCGGAGAAAAACCATTCCTTCTTGGTAACTGCATTCAAGGCCTTATTGTCGTTTATGTAGGCTAAAAGCTTACTCTTTTGTGCTTCTAATCCGTAACCATCCATTTTCTGCTCAGCTGTTGATACCCTGATATAGATTGCCACTCGCCGCTTCTTGCTGGATTCATTATCGAGAAACATAACGATGAGGGTTTAACTGGCTTTTCTAAATGCTACCCTTATTCAAGCTCTAGATCAATTATGGATAGTCTACACTCCCTCAAACAGCCCTAAATAGTTCATTGTATTTGTGATGTCACTTATTGAATCTGTTGGATTTTCGTCAGGAAAATGGGGCATCATTAACATATCCGATTGGCTAAATCGAATCATTTCCCCTTCGCTCCCTGCTAGTTTTTTCTCAAAATCCATATAACTAAAACTTTATCCTGGGAGGGAATTAGCTATACCGATTAGGTATGATCAATAATGAAAACTGTATTAATTATAGCATTTCAATAAATGTTCTTCAACTTTGTTCTTTTGCTAACGGCGAATATAGGGAGTAATCTCCGGATAAAGAATCTATAATATTTTTCATGAAAAATTTATTTAAAGTTTTACCTTTCTTCTTATTTGTTGTTTTATTTTCGACTTTATTTCAAATAGGATCTGTATCTGCGGAGTACGAGTACTATACTGTTTCTCATGTTAATGATCAGACTAAATTGAAGATTTTCCATTCATCCTTGGAGTCAGAATCTTGGGAATATGACTCAATATGTTTGCTAGATTCGAATGGATATGAAACAGGATATTGCATTTATGATTTTGAGTTAGGCAGTATAAAGCTCAACGGCGAAAGTACTTACAATAAATACATTGAATTAACCATGCCCTATTTAGAATCAGGATTTGGAGAAGTAAATGGTTATATTTATCTAGAGACTAAGGATGAAGACATTTTTGTGGCATACGACATCCCAAACTATCTATATTATGACAATGAGCGATTCATCCTGATACCAGGTTCTCCTACTACCATTTATGGTTATGATTTAGATAGTGGTTCGGATTTATATTTCGATGGTGACAAAATTGATTCGATTATTACAGGTTCTTCGCTAACTTTTACTGTCCCCTATGATTCAAATGGTGGAGATAGTGAACTATTTCTAAATCATGAAAAATCCAATACTCTTTTACTCTATTCTTCTCCCATTATTTATAATGATCCAGATCAAATAGCTCAGTGGTATTTTTATTACTCAAATATATTAAAAGCTCATGACTCCTACTATTCTCCAGAGAAAGAAGTGGTTGTTGCAATTATTGATTCAGGGATAGACCTAAATCATAATGATTTAAAAGATTCGATTTGGATTAATGAACATGAAATTGTTGGGAATGGAATAGATGATGATGACAATGGGTACATTGATGACATCTATGGATGGACTTATAGATTTGAAGATCAAGGACATATAATTACCCCAAGTACATATCATGGTACTGCGGTATCAGGAATAATAGCCGCTACAACGAATAATGGAGAAGGAATTGTTGGGATAGCCAAAGATACTAAATTAATGTCCTTGGATATTGTTAATAGTAACGGAGATGTGGATGAGAACTATGTTGTAGAAGCTATTTATTATGCCGCTGATAATGGGGCAGATATTATCAATCTTAGCCTGGGTGGTGCTGCTTACAATACTTTTTCTGAATTGTATGATGAAGCCATTGAATATGCCTATAAAAAGGACGTATTAATTGTTGCCTCAGCTGGAAATGGTAATTCCAATGAAATAGGTGGGATTGGTATTGATCTTGACTACTTACCAAGTTCTCCAATCTGCAATGATGGAGACGGTGACTTTGTTTTAGGGGTAGCGGCACTAGGAGAAGATCCTTTTTTATCTACATTTTCAAACTATGGAAGTGATTGCATCGATTTAAGTGTTCAAGGTGAATGGGTATATACAACTACTTGGGACTCTCTTGGTTCTTATGGTTACTTGGATGGAACATCCTTCTCCGCACCAATAGTTTCAGGAGTTGCTGCAATGATCATTGGTCAATATCCTGATCTAGAAAATTGGCAAGTCCAATACCTCTTAGAAGAAACTGGCATTGATCTCGATGAATATAATCCCAATTATGCTGGAGCAATTGGTGTCCTAGTTGATGCTTATGAAGCTTTAAAGATGGCAGAGGAAATGAATTATCCTGATCGCCCAGATATATTAGAGACAGTTGATGAAGATTCAACAACTGAATCTGATGGTGGCTCAATGGAAAATGATTTAGAAATACCGTTTAACGATGTTGTGAGTTCACATGATAACGCAGATGCAATTGTCTATTTATATGAACAAGGCGTCATATCAGGTTATGACGATGGTAGCTTCCAACCTGACAAAACAGTAAACAGGGCTGAACTACTTAAAATATTAGTTGAGGGACAAGGAGTAACACCTGATGCAGATACATATAAAGATTGCTTCCCAGATGTAGCAGCAGATTGGTATGCGAAGTATGTTTGCTATGCCTATGAAGAAGGCTGGGTCAGTGGATATCCAGATGGAACGTTTTTACCAGCTCAGACTGTTAATAAAGTGGAAGCCTTGAAGATGCTAGTAAATTCTCAGGAGCTAGAAGTTTCTAGTGGAACCGAAAATCCATTTGATGATGTAACTGTTGAGGATTGGTTTGAACCATATGTAACGAAAGCAAAAGAATTAGGAATTCTTGAAGAAACGGGTTCAACTTTTTCTCCATCAGGTGAAATGGCTAGAGCTGGAATATCTGAAAACCTTTATAGATTGCTTACCTACTAATCGTGCAGTGCAATATCCAACTCATCATCCGTCATTTCCTCATAAGGTTTAGATACATTGATGTTCATTCTTCTAATGTCTTGGCGATCAATATATAGCCCCATTATTTTTGCTAATAAAGCTAATTCTTGCACTCGACTTCCAGGCTTACTAAATATGTCTTCTAAGAGGCATTGCAGGATCAGCTCCTCCCTTAAGCCATAATCATCAAGCAAAGCCCTGTACCCCTTTGAATTGGTTAATTTTTGAGGTGTTCTTGCTGTATTCACTGAATAACCTGCTTCAATCATGGCCTTTGATACATTTCCACCATTTTCAACCATTTTAGTAATTGCTCTGACTTGTTTCTGAGTTGCCATATTAATTTAAATATAAATACTATCTCAATGCCTCCCCTCCAACGAATTATGAATTATTTAATTAATTTCCTTAGAACAACCAGCCCACGCGAGTTCGAAAAATGTCTTCATTGTTGAGAAAAAAGCTTCGTGCTCAATAACTACTCCCATTTGATCTTTTTTGTCATACGAATAGAGAGCCACTTTATTTTTAGGAAAAATATCAATATGCATCTTGATCGGCAATTTCCTCGGATCAATATATCTAAGTTCACGGAGCTGTCCTTCTTCAGTACTCTTATAGTTTGATCCCATGGGTAATTTCCCCGTGACGATTGCCTTGTAGCGTATACCTGACCTTATTCGCCGATTGATAAAATCTTCTTCATAATAACTTTGTACTTCAGGATGAATATCGCGTTCGTCTGCCCCCATAAGACTAAGACGTGTTGAGCCTGGGACCTCTAAAAGAATCTCCCCTATTTGTTTGATGCCCTCTATGCCCTCATAGAATGTGATTTTAGGCTTTTGGCTGTAGGCATTCGCTATGGCCATGAGTTCAGGGATCATCCCCTTAAGATTCTCCGCATCGTCAAAATGATGACTGATCAGTAGGCTTGGATTGGTTGAAGAGAAATACTTAACCCCATTCCTTAGCGTATAAGAAACAAAACCTTTCTTCCGCATTGATTGAAGCAGACTGTACGTTGTTGTCCTATTTTCATTGGCTCTTTTAGATAATCCGTTCGCAGAGCTTACGCCAAGTTCCAGTAACTTTATGTAGAGCGCTACTTCTTTTGGGGTCATTCCTAGATTTTCGAGCAATTGTTTATTCATGTTGACTTAATTAGTCGACACCTAAATATTAACATAATTAACCTTATAATTCAACTATTCTACTCCTCCCTGCTTTACTAATAGGTCAACTTTGATATCATTTCCTCCATTCAATTAATCCACATAACTATGGAAGCAGAAACTCAAACCATCGAAGCCAATCCTCAAGCTGTAATTGATAACATGCTTGAACTTTTTCATCCACAAGCAGCTATAGAGATCCGCAAAGCTCAAGAAGCGGTACGTCGCTGGCTAGAAACACGCTTCGCTGAACTTGGGGTTAGAGCTGGAGATGTAGTAAAGCCTACTCTAAATGCCTACAATGAAAGCTATGGACTTGGCATACAAAGTTTCGTCGTTGCCGTAGAGCGAGACGGAGAGGCTTTAGGCGGAGACGGAGAATTCTCTAATCCTACAATTGGGGTCATTGCTGTAGGAATGGTGAATAATGAGACTGAAGTTGCAGTTAAGTCTTTTGCTGTCGCCAATGGAAACACCGAAGCTCTTACTATCTTGTCCCCCATACGCATTGGGGATTCTACAACCTCTTTATCCAAAATCCGTGATGAAGGTGATTCTGTTTCAGTTGTAGGACCAGAGAGTGCACATGTTGTGATTGAGGCATCAACAGTAGAAACAGGCGAAGAAACCACTATGGAAGTTACCCCAGGAGTTTATGCTTGCGCATACGTGATTAACTAAGTGAGTTTCCACCCCAACCCTCCTCCTAATCTCTATCTCCCGACGGGAACTGGCCTTCGAACCTGTTCCACCAAAAGATCAATCTATGGGTAATCTATTTTTTTCTTTAGCAGCGCGCAGAACAAAATCTATTATAAATGGAGTAAAATCCTTCCAAACTTCACTCAGTAGTTACTTTAATGTCTTTTCATGTTGACCCAATTGGGATGATGATTATCCCGACATTGAGCTCAGAAATACCAAACCTCACTATTCTTATCGGTCGCATCATTGAGAGTATTTCTACTGAGGTGTAAGACTAAACGACATTAACTTTCTCAAGTTCAACAAGAATTTGAATGGCATTTATTAAGTGCAAAGATTTTTCATTTACTTTATCAAGATCCGCTTTAATATTTTCTATAAGTTCGGGAGTAAGCCCCTTAATTGGTACTAGTGGCAATTCAGAGCCACTGTCAACCGATGCTCTCTGTAAATCGAAATAATGGGCCTGGAATGTGCCCATAGCACTCGCATAATCATTATACTCTGTGGAGATATCTCTAAAATAGAGATTAATTACACCGAACATCCTTGCCTTCCTAATATCATTCTTTTGATCATTTTTTGATATTCCTGATTCTACAGTTATATTTTCTATGTATCCTGCTCTAATTTCGTTCATAAACTCTCCACTTAATAAATAAAGCTTGTCTATGTATTCCATCAAAATTACCGCCTGCTCTTTTAAAGTAATGTATTCATTATTCTTAAAATCATACTCTCTGTCTTTTTGAGCTGACTTAGAATTTATGATAGCAGCAATGATGGCTCCCAAAATTCCTCCAAATCCGATAGAGGCAAATATAGTTGATAAAGTCGATAAATCCATGTCTTCATTATATCTAAAAATGAGCCTATTTAATATCCTTTCCACCCCAGCCCT
>Ga0233449_1003740_pt1 | contig 10869 bp, 9 predicted proteins | sample SI_124_October20_FD_183012 | JGI IMG/M metagenome (GOLD analysis project Ga0233449, IMG submission 183012) | Seawater microbial communities from Saanich Inlet, British Columbia, Canada - SI_124_October2016_200_MG | ecosystem: Environmental > Aquatic > Marine > Inlet | place: Canada: British... | reverse complement strand
CACCCCTTTCGACGACGATAAACTGCGCGAGGAATGTGGCGTCTTTGGCATTTTTGGCCATCAGGATGCAGCAGCCCATACAGCCCTCGGATTACACGCCTTGCAGCACAGGGGGCAAGAATCAGCGGGTATCGTTTCCTACGATGGAAACCGGTTTAACACCCATCGCAATCTCGGCCTCGTCGGCGATATTTTCAGCTCGCAAAAAGTCATGGACAGCCTGGTTGGAAAAAGCGCCATCGGTCACGTGCGCTATTCCACCACGGGTGAAACCCTGGTGCGCAATGTGCAGCCCCTGTTTGCTGAATTTGCCTTCGGTGGCCTCGCCATCGCCCACAACGGCAATCTCACAAACGCCCTGACGTTACGTCGGGAACTTGTTAATCGGGGTTCGATATTCCACAGCACGACCGACAGTGAAGTGCTGATCCATATGATTTCTACCAGTTGGGCCAATACGGTTACCAACAGGATTGTCGACGCCCTGCAGGGTGTTGAAGGCGCTTATTCCCTGGTTGGTATGACTGAAAATGCCTTGTACGGCGTGCGAGACCCGCTGGGTGTGCGGCCGCTGGTCATGGGCAAGATCGACGATGCGATTATTCTCGCCTCGGAAACCTGTGCCCTGGACATCATCGGCGCCGACTATGTGCGCGATGTTGAACCAGGTGAGCTGGTGATCATTGACGACAACGGCATTCAGAGTATCCGCCCCTTTGCCGCCGCCAAGTCGCGCCTGTGTGTCTTTGAATATATCTATTTTGCCCGCCCCGACAGCGTGGTCGACGGCACCAATGTCTATGAAGCCCGCAAGCGCATCGGTGCCCAGCTGGCCATCGAATCACCTGTCGATGCTGACATCGTTGTACCTGTCCCGGATTCAGGTAATCCAGCCGCCATGGGATATGCAGAACAATCCGGCATACCGTTCGAACTTGGTATTATTCGAAATCACTATGTCGGACGAACTTTTATCGAACCAACAGATTCAATTCGTCACCTGGGCGTAAAGCTAAAGCACAATGCCAACCGGGCCTATATCGAAGGCAAAAAGGTTATTCTGGTCGACGATTCAATTGTGCGCGGCACGACCTCAACCAAGATCGTTGAAATGGTCCGGGCCGCGGGTGCCGCCGAAGTTCATATGCGGATCGCCAGCCCGCCGACCCTGCATTCCTGTCACTATGGAGTTGATACGCCCGACAGCGACAAGCTGGTTGCAGCGAACCTCGACCTTGAAGAATTGCGCAAACATATCGGCGTTGAAAGCCTGGCCTATATTTCCATGGACGGTCTTTATCGTGCCATGGGTCAGGAAGCCGGACGCGATCCGGCAGCACCCCATTATTGCGATGCCTGTTTCTCGGGCGAATATCCGATCTCCCTGTCTGATCTGGACAGCGGTGCCGGAACAGCACAACTTTCCTTGCTGGCAGAACAAAACGGATGAGCAAAAGACTTGAAGGCCGGGTTGCCGTGGTCACAGGTGCGTCGCGCGGTATAGGTGCCGCTGTTGCTGAACGCTTTGCCATGGAGGGCGCGCACATCATCGCCGTCGCCCGAACTGTTGGTGGTCTTGAAGACCTGGATGACCGGGTTCAGGCTGCAGGCAGCTCTGCGACCCTCGTGCCGCTTGATATCACTGATTATGACGGCATCGACCGTCTTGGCGGTGCCATTGCCGAACGCTGGGGCAAACTTGATATCCTTGTGGGGAACGCTGCAATTCTTGGCAGTCTCACGCCCATGGGTCACATCAAACCGACGGACTGGGATCAGATCATGGCGGTGAACGTCACGGCAAACTGGCGCCTGATCCGGTCGCTTGATCCCCTGTTACGTGCTTCTGACGCTGGCCGTGCGATGTTCGTAACTTCCGGCGTCGCCAAAGGCGGATTTGCCTATTGGGGTGGTTACGCCATCAGCAAGGCTGCCCTTGAATGTATGGTGACCACTTACGCCGCAGAACTTGGCAAAACAAATGCCCAGGCAAATATCATCGAACCCGGCATCGTCCGCACAGCCATGCGTGCCGCCGCCATGCCTGGAGAAGACCCGTCAACATTGCCGGACCCTGCCTCAATCACGGATGTCTTTGTCGATCTGGCTGACCCTGCCTGCACCCGCAATGGCGAGCGTCTGGTCGTCGAGATGCCGTCATAAATAATATCCTGCTGTATGTGGCCACGGTCCTGGTCTGGGGCTCCAGTTGGCTTGGCATCAAGTTCCAGTATGGCGTCGTAGCACCTGGTACGTCGGTTGTTTACCGCTTCGCCCTGGCAGCAGCCATCATGGTGGCCTTTTGTCTGTTCACAAATCGAAATCTATTGTGGCCGCTTCGGCACCAGATACCTGTCGCTATTCAGGGATGCCTGTTGTTTGGGATCAATTTTTATCTGATCTATCACGGCACCCAATATATCACCAGCGGCCTGGCTGCTGTGCTGTTTTCCACCGTCGTCATCATGAATATCATTGGCAACGCCATCATGTTTCGAACCCGTATTTCAAAACGGGTGGCCAGCGGTGCCCTTGTCGGCCTTGTGGGTATCACTACTGTGTTCTGGCGAGAAATTCAGGCCTTTGACACAGCCAGTGACACCACCACCGGTATTTTTCTGGTCCTGGCGGGCACATTGTCTGCTTCCCTGGGTATGCTCAGCTCTGCATTGTTCCAGCGTCGTGGCCTGCCGGTTATCGAAACCACGACCCTCGGAATGGTCTATGGTGCGATCTTCAGCTTTGCAGCTTCCTGGGCATTGGGCTACGAGTTTAATTTTGATATGTCCATTGGCTATATCGGCTCGCTGTTTTATCTCGCCATCTTTGCTTCAGTCATTGGCTTTATCTGTTATCTGACGTTGCTGGGTAAAATCGGTGCTGACCGGGCGTCATATGCCACCGTCGTATTCCCTCTGGTGTCTCTCACCCTGTCGACGTTCTTTGAAGACTTCCAGTGGACGGTCTTTACCATCAGCGGCACTGCCTTGATCGTCTTCGGCAACGTCATCATCCTGACAAAAACCAAAGCCGAGCGCGCTGAGAAAAAGGCTAGTTAACCCAGGCCTGCCTACTTTTTGTCGGCGTAGGGATTTTCGCTGGTGCGCAACATCAGACGGATGGGCGTGCCAGGCAAATCAAAAACCTTGCGGATGTCGTTGATCAGATATCGCGAATAGGATTCTGGCAAAGCATCGGGGACACTTGCAAAAACCACAAAAGTTGGCGGACGGGTCTTAGCCTGGGTCGCATAGCGCAGACGCACCGGCCTGCCGCGCGCTGCCGGTGGCTGATGACTTTCAGTTGCCAGCGAAAGCCAGCGGTTGAGTTTACCAGTTGGAATGCGTCGGTTCCAGGTATCGTAAGCACCGATAACAGCCGGCATCAGCGTTTTCATCCGCGAGCCAGTCAGGGCTGAAAAAGACACGACGGGGACACCGCGCACCTGGGGCAAGGATTTTTCCAGCCGTTCATACAGGCTTTCCATAGTCTCCTTGCGATCCTCGACGACATCCCATTTATTCACCGCGATCACCAGCGAGCGACCTTCATTGATCACCATAGCTGCGATGGTCAGGTCCTGTTTTTCCAACGGCGACTGGCCATCAATGACCAGGACAACAATCTGGGCATAGCGGATGGAACGTGTGGTATCAGCCGTCGACATGCGTTCAAGCTTTTCCTGAACGCGGGCCTTTTTACGTAAACCGGCCGTATCCACCAGTTTGATCCGCTGACCGCCCCATTCCCATTCGACGGAGATCGAATCACGGGTCAATCCGGCTTCGGGGCCAGTGATCAGACGCTCTTCTCCGAGCAAGCGATTGATCAGCGTCGATTTACCAACATTGGGTCTGCCAACGATGGCCATCTGGATCGGACCGCCGACCTCTTCCTCTTCTGTTTCACCGTCTTCATCCAGTGCCAGACCAGCTTCGATTTCCAGGTCTGCAAATTCATCATCAACTTCAGCTGCGTCCACAAAAGGCTTCAAGACATCGTACAGCTCACCGATGCCTTCGCCATGTTCTGCCGACAACGCAATCGGGTCACCAAGACCAAGACTATAGGATTCCAACATGCCTGACTGTCCCTGCCTGCCTTCGCATTTGTTGGCAATCAGGATCACAGGTGTTTCTGCACGTCTCAGGATTTCGGCAAAATGTTCATCCGCGGTTGTCAGTCCGGTCCGGGCGTCGATCATCATCAAGCCGACGTCAGCTTCCTGCAAAGCCGCCTTGGTCTGGGTCCACATGCGGTCCTGCAGACTGTCTTCCGGCCCGACTTCCAACCCGGCCGTATCGATCAGGCGGAATTCGAGATCCGCAATGCGACCTTCGCCTTCACGGCGATCGCGGGTCACGCCAGGCGTGTCGTCAACAAGTGCCAGCCGTCTGCCGACCAGCCTGTTGAACAGGGTCGATTTGCCGACATTGGGTCGACCAATGATGGCTACTGTCGCAGTCATTGTTTTGTGCCTTAGCGGTAGGCGAGGAGTTCAGCCTCGTCCGTCAAAAAATAAAGTGTCTGATTGGCCACAATAGGTGACATCGAAACGGGATCCGACAATTCGAGCTGGCCGTTGACTTCGCCGGTATAAGGCGAAATTGCCAGGGCAACGCCTTGGGAAGATACGGTAATCAGACGATCCCCGACCAAAACAGGTCCGGTCCAGTTGACCAGTTCCTGACGGTCTTCATCAACGTGGCGTGCCAGTTTACGCACCCAGCGCACGCGTCCGTCATTTCGGGACAAGGCCAGAACCTGGGATTCTACAGTTGTGACAAAGACGAAGTCTCCGGCGACCCAGGGTGTTTGCACGCTGGCAATTGCCTGGTCCCAGATCCGGACACCTGTACGCAGATCGATGGCAACCATACGACCGCCATGGCTAACCGCATAAACACGTCCCCGATCAATGACCGGTGAGCCGGTGATATCGCCAAGTTGGGCCAGCGCCGTACGGCGGCCCCGACCACTGAGCGAATCGACCCAGGCGACACGTCCGTTGGAACGGCGCAGGGCAAACAATTCGCCCGATGAATAGGCCACGATAACCAGGTCGCCCTGCACTGCCGGGCTGGCGGAACCGATCAATCCGGCACTTTCAACAATGCCCACATGTTGCCATACGATGCTGCCGTCTCCGGCATCCAGCGCATGTAATTTGTTGTCAATGGATACGACATAGACACGACCCTGATCAATCGTCGGTGCGCCGCGCAGGGGTGAGCCGATGGATCGTGTCCAGATGATGGCACCTGTGTCCGGCTCCATGGCAATAACGTCACCGTAGCCGGTGGTCACATAGAGCACACCATTGTCAAATCCGAGACCGCCACCCAAAGCGCCTCGTTCTTCACTTGTCGGGGTTAGATTATAGCGCCAGTAACGCTCACCCGTTCCACCATCATAGGCAGATACATTGCTGCGGGCATCCAGGGCAAAAACCTGGCCCGCCGCATAAATCGGTGTCGCAGTCAGACGCTCTACATCGTCAGAGCCAGAACCAATGGCGCTTCCCCAGACCCGGCGCAAACCGTCAGCTGCTTCAAGGTGATGCATGGTATGGGTTGCGTGACCGCCGGATTGGGGCCATTCGCCATTTACATAAGGACGTGGCAAGCGGACGTTCAAATCCGCCAGAGCCGGATCGGCCCGCAAGGTTGTTTGCAGGCTCATGATGGAAATACGCTCACCTGGCAAAGGTGGTGCAGGTGCATCACCCAGCCAGTCCGGCACGTCGCAAGCTGTCAATAATGCTGTCAGCGACAAAAAGGCGACAGCCCGGCGCAGTACAGCATTCATGATTTATTCTGCTCCACCCAGAGCGGCCAGCATTTCTGCTGCCCGGGCACGTGCACCACGCGGGGTCGTCGCATCTTCCGACAATGCCTTGAATGTCTTGATTGCTTCCGCCGTGTTGCCGTCTGCCATGGCAGCCAGACCCAGCAATTCACGTGCTGAGTGACGCCAGGGGCTGTCGGCGGAAGTCAAGGTTTCCAGCCGGGACCGGGCCCCGGCAGCATCACCGCTGTCGAGCAAATGACTGGCCGCATGCAGTTTTGCAAGCTGGCGGAAATTTTCATCGGCTGAACTGTCTGCCGCAAGAGCATCATAGATTTTCAACGCGGCTTCAATATTCTTGCTGCGCGCCAGGGCGGCAGCTTCTTCAAGGCGTGAAATCCAGGTATATCCACCACTGGCATCTGCAGCCAGTTTGGCAAAGGCATCTGCAGCTTCAGCATCCTTGTTGGCGACAACAAGGGCTTTGGCGGCAGCAAAATCACCGCCTGCCTCCAGCTTCTGGTTTTTGCTGTATTCACGCCAGCTTACGGTTGCCGCTGTTGCACCAACAACGACAACGGCAATGGCAATGACAAATTTGCCATACTTTTCCCAAAGCTCGGAATGTTTATCGCGACGTACGTCTTCGTCGACTTCCTGGAAGATATCGGCCACTCTTTACCTCCAGGGCACTGAATCTGCATCCAGGTGCCCGAATTTGGCGCGTCATTTAAGGCCCTTCTTCGTTAGAATTGAGGCCCCGTAAAAAATTTCTCCGCAACCTTGATAAGGCGCGGAAATCGGGCGTCACAATATACGCTGAAACGTCCTTATGCAAACCCGACAAGCCCAGTAATCAATGAATTCAGCCTGTTATCAGGCCTCAATCGTTGTTTTTCAGGCTGCAGTGTCCGCCAGCCACTTGATCGAGCAGCCCATGCTCGGAATCTGGCTGGTTGGCCCTCTACCGGTATTGGCGATTGCGATCATGGCTTCGTACAGTTCACGGCGCGCATTCGGTACCGCCTGACGCCCGGATTCGTCGAGCCGTCCCCGATATTGAAGCTCCATACCCGCGTTGAAACCAAAGAAGTCCGGTGTGCATACTGCGTCGTACTTCCGCCCAATATTCTGGCTTGGGTCATGCAGGTAAGGGAAAGGAAAGGATAATTCTTCCGCCCAGGCTTTCATGCTGTCGAAACTGTCCTCGGGATATTCCTCGGCGTCATTTACACAAATCGCCGCAACGCCCACACCCAGCGCCCTGAGATCATGTGCATCACGGATCAGGCGATCAATGATGGATTTCACATAGGGACAATGGTTGCATATAAAGACTATCAAGGTGCCGTTTTCGCCCTTCACATCCGACAGGCTGTAGCGTTTTCCATCAGTTGCCGGCAGGTCAAAATCAACGGCTTTCCAGCCAAAGTCACAGACAGGTGTCTCAAAGGCCATGTGTCGATCCTCATTTGTTTCCAGGCCCGACTAAACCATCCGTCCGTCCAGTTTTCAAGTCCCTCGCAATTGGGCGTCATGTTAATGCGAAGTCTGTTGGGTTTTGTGCCATTGCATGGCATTATTGGCCTATCTCAAACATCGATAATTTCCATCTAAATGAAGAAAACGACCATGAAAAGCCTTCTACTTCCCACTCTCACCTTGTCGCTGGCTGTCATTGGTCTGACCGGCTGTATACAGCAATCGAACAGCTCCACACCAACACCAACAGCTCCGGCACCCGTTGTGGCCCAGTCTGGTGCCGGTTCCGCGGAACAGGATCAGCGCAATGTTGTGCGGTTTTCCGACCTGCCAATGCCGCCCGGTGCACAACTGGATACGGAGAAATCCATCATTCTTGGCACGGGCGAAGACTGGACAGGCCGGGTTTTGATCCAGACGCCCAATTCACCGGAAACAGCCTTTGATTTTTATCGCAAAGAACTTTCCGGCATGGGCTGGCGCGAGATTACAGCGGTTCGAGCTGCGACAAGTGTGCTGACCTATGTGCGTGACGGGCGGGTTGCAACGATACAACTTCAAAAGTCTGCTTTGGGTGGCACAGATGTCTCTGTGACGGTATCTCCGGAGGGAAAACCCAAAACCGACGGATAAAGTTTCCAAAACGTTAAATTGTCTAAAATTTGGCATATTACTTGCGGTGATAGGGCATGACCCTAGGAAACCGCATAAAAATCGCCCGCAAACGTCTCAGGATGAGCCAGGCTGTATTGGCCCGGCACACCAAAGTGGATCAATCCAGTATTGCTTACTGGGAAAGCGGTCGTACTTCTCCGAAATATTCCAGGTTATTGGAACTGGCATCGATTTTGGAGGTCACCCCGGAATGGCTTCAATTTGGCATTAATTCCGGCAGTACAAATGCCACTGTACCGCTTGTTGCAACTATTGGTCTGCCTGGCAGCAGCCCCGCCTGTGCGGATACCAGCAGAAAGCCGATTGCCGAGCAATTTGTTGAACTGGGCATGGGTCAAAGCTGTGAAGACTGTGTTGCCGTTGCCATTCGTGGCAATGCGCTGACACCAGCCTATATGGACGGCGACGTTCTGATTGGCGAGCGCCAGAAGCCCGAAAGCATGATGGCTGGTACCTCAACGGACTGTGTCATTGGTATGAAGGACGGCCGCACCTTGCTGGCCCGTGCCCCTGCCGGTCGCCACGGCCCCCACAATCCCATCACCAATCCGGCCAATGTCGCCTGGGTGATGCAAATCGCCTGGATTCGTCGCAGCCCGCTCAAATCCCTGCCGGTTTCAGATACTGTCGTGCAATATACAGTCAGCAGCGAAGAACCAGTTACATCCGCCCCGCAACCCGTACAGGTCGCGGCGCACTAATCACTTTCCAAAGGGTCGCAGCGGTTTCTGCGGTTTCAAATAACAGGGATGCCTTGAAAAAGGCGTCCCTTTTTTTTCCCTCAGGTTAACAAGAGGCGATTATTCCCACTCAATAGTGCCGGGGGGTTTTGAGGTGATGTCGTAGACGACGCGGTTGATGCCGCGGACTTCGTTGACAATGCGGCTGGAGACGCGACCGAGGAATTCGTGTTCGAAGGGGTAATAGTCAGCGGTCATGCCATCCGTTGAATTCACGGCACGCAAGGCACAAACATAGTCGTAGGTGCGCTCGTCTCCCATGACACCAACAGTACGGACCGGCAACAAAACGGCAAAAGCCTGCCAGATTTCATCGTAAAGACCGGCGTCCCGGATTTCCTGCAGATACAGGGTATCCGCCTTGCGCAGGATGTCGATTTTTTCACTTGTGATTTCACCGGGAATGCGAATGGCCAGGCCTGGTCCCGGGAAGGGATGGCGACCGATAAAGCTGTCTGGCAGGCCGAGTTCCTTGCCCAGAACCCGGACTTCATCCTTGAACAACTCACGCAAGGGCTCCACCAGCTCCATATTCATGCGTTCGGGCAAGCCGCCCACATTGTGGTGGGATTTGATCACGACGCTGGGGCCGCCGGCAAAGGAGACGCTTTCGATGACATCGGGGTACAAGGTGCCTTGCGCCAGATAATCAGCCCCGCCAATTTTTTTGGCTTCTTCCTCGAAAACCTCGATGAAGGTATTGCCGATAATCTTGCGCTTCTTTTCGGGATCGGAGACGCCCTCAAGACGACCCAGAAATTCGCCCGACGCATCGCGGTGCACCAGCGGGATATTATAATGCTCGCGGAACATGCCGACGACTTCGTCGCTTTCGCCCGCCCGCATAACACCTGTATCAACATATATACACGTAAGCTGGTCGCCGATGGCTTCGTGCAACAGCACGGCAACAACGGACGAATCGACACCACCGGACAAGCCACAAATCACCCGGCCCGAGCCGACCTGTTCGCGAACCTTGGCGATTTCTGTTTCGCGAAAGGCCGCCATGGTCCAATTACCGGAACAGCCGCAAATTTTGTGGCTGAAGTTTTTCAGAAGATCCCGTCCTTTTGGCGTATGCACAACTTCCGGGTGGAACTGCACGGCGTAGAACTTCCGCGCTTCGCAATCGATTGCGGCATAGGGTGCGCCGTCGCTGGTGGCGATCACACGGAAGCCATCCGGCAAGGCGTTGACACGATCACCGTGGCTCATCCAGACCTGATCCTTGTCACCCACGGCCCAGACGCCGTCGAACAAAGCGCTTTTTTCCGTGACCTCAACCTTGGCGCGGCCAAATTCGCGATGATCAGATGTTTCGACTTCACCGCCCAACTGCGCCACCATCGTTTGTTCGCCGTAACAAATCCCCAGGATTGGCACCCCGAGATCAAACACGGCCTGTGGCGCGCGTGGGGTATCCATATCCAGAACAGACGACGGTCCACCCGAAAATATAACACCCTTGGGCGCATAGCTTTCGAGGATTTCTTCAGACTTGTTGAAGGGGACAACTTCGCAATAAACCCCGCTCTCACGAACCCGACGGGCGATTAATTGCGTGACCTGAGAGCCAAAGTCGATAATCAGAATTCTGTCACTGTGGAGTGCGTCTGTTGTCATGGGCAGTTAATCATCCTGGCTGAGCTTTTCCGGGTTTCACGGAAACGCTGCGTTGTCTCAAATCCCTTGGTATGAGTCAACAATCGAAGCATAAGCGACCCCGTTTAATCCGGAATCTCCTCGGGATTTGGCATTTCGTGTTCTTCGTGGGGATCCTGGTCAAGCCGCGAAAGCACGGCCACAAAAAATCCGTCTGTGTCATTGCTGAAAGGGGAAAGCCGCAGGAAATCCGATGCGGGGTCAGCGTCAGACCAGATTTGTGCAACAGGCATGATCTCAAAATCCGGCTGCAAGCTCAGGAACGCGTTTATCTGATCGGCCCCTTCACAATCAAGCACTGAACATGTGGCATAGATCAGGCGTCCGCCGGGTTTGACCAGGTTTGCAGCCCGGTTCAGGATTTTGGCCTGACGGTCAACATTGTGCTGCAGGGTCTCCGCTGTCAGTCGCCATTTGGTTTCAGGGTTTCGCCGCCAGGTGCCGGTGCCGCTGCAGGGTGCATCGATCAACACCCGGTCAAAGGCTCCTTGATAGTCGGGATACAGATCACTGCCATCAG
>Ga0233449_1003732_pt1 | contig 10906 bp, 10 predicted proteins | sample SI_124_October20_FD_183012 | JGI IMG/M metagenome (GOLD analysis project Ga0233449, IMG submission 183012) | Seawater microbial communities from Saanich Inlet, British Columbia, Canada - SI_124_October2016_200_MG | ecosystem: Environmental > Aquatic > Marine > Inlet | place: Canada: British... | reverse complement strand
CACGAATAGAGACGAGCAATTCACAGTGCCGTTCACGTCTAGTTTATACGAGGTATTAGGAGTCGAAGTTCCAATACCTACCGTACTAGTATTATAAATAAATCCAGATCCATTGTTCCAAGCAGATACAAGTGTAGCATTTTTCCACGAATTCGTGGCGCTGTCGTATTGCAAAACTTGGTCGTTTGATAACCCGCTAAAGGAAACGTTGTCTAACGCGCTAAGAGTCCGGGTGGTTAGCTCTAAAACGTTGTTAGATGTGTCGCGTATGTATAGTTTTTTGTCTGTCAGGTTGACAGCCATTTCTCCAGGAACTAGATTTGTAGTGTCTGGAACGTTGCCACTAATGGTGGTACGCTTTGGTTTAATTTGTACTGCCATTAGGCTCTCCTATATTTTTCATTGCTATTTAGCGGGAGAAGTAAAGGCCGTATATACGGCCTTATTTGTTGTTACTTAGTTAGAATGTACCACCATCTAAGGAGTTGGTCCATTCTGGAGCAGTTGCTCCGGCGTTCATCTGTAACATTTGACCTGCACTACCTTTCCCAAGTTTGGAAACAGCAGTAGAACCGGATGCGTACATCATATCACCAGCAGTGAAACTAGCAATACCAGTACCACCATAGCCTACACCTACTGTAGAACCTTGCCAAACACCGGTACCTAAAGTACCTACTGAAGTAAGACTAGAAGTTACTACTGAGGACCCTAGAGCTGTAGAGGATAACACGGATGCGTTATTAACTCTGAATACTTTACCTGTAGGAACGTTAACGTCTTGGCTAACTGTCCAGTTGTCATTTGCACTGTCCCAGATAATTGTTTTATCTGTAGCACCTTTCAATGTAATACCACCACCATTTGCAGTAGTATCTGTAGGGGTAGCTGTAGAACCTAGTTCTAAGTTCTTATCATCTACTGTCATAGTAGTAGAGTTAATAGCTGTCATAGTGCCGTCTACCGTTAGGTTTCCAGTTACGCTAAGATCGCCCCCTACCGAAGAAGCTCCAGCAACACTTAAAGAACTTAGAGTACCCACAGAAGTGATAGATGTCTGAGCTGCAGTTAAAACAGAACCCGTTATATCGCCAGTTACATTACCAGTTACATTACCAGTTACATTACCAGTTACATTACCAGCTACATTACCAGTTACATTACCTGTAAGGTCACTAGTTACTGTACCTGCAGTAAAGTCGCCATTAACGTCTCTAGCTACAATAGTAGAAGCAGTATTAGCGTCTGTAGCATTAGATGTTACAGTAAATGTACCACCTTCAGCACTTAATGACCCGGATAAACCCGTTCCAGCTACTGCACCCGCACCTACAAAAGTACCTGTAGTATCTGTACCTAAAGATACTGAATCCGCTTGGATAGTTGCTACACCAGAGGAATTAATTAATACGTCCCCCGACATTGCTACTGACTGCCAGTCCGACCCGTCTGCTACTAAGAAGTTAGCTGACGTTGTGGTATCCGACCCAACATTATCCATTTCCGCAAGACTATTAGCACCTAAGTACTTAGCTGCGATTTTCTTATAAGAAGCAGCGGAGGCGTCATAAATTAGTACATAATCATTGTCCCCATCGGGGTTAGCCGCTAAAGCGGTTTGTCCTGTGATAACATCTGTATGTAGCATACTTTTCTGAACTGCAGAGTTACCGATAGTTGTAGTAAGGGTAGCATTTCCTAAATTAGTAAATGTCGCGGTTCCTGAGATATCTCCGTTCAAAGTTAAAGCAGGGCTGATATTAGGGGACAGCGTCATAGCCGCATTACCTAAGTCAGTGAGGGTAAAGCTACCTGTCATTCCACCAGTTACGGTTACAGTAGGGTCGTTAACATTGACGTCTAGACTATTATCTGCATCGTCGTAAGTTACTGTTACGCCACTTTGCGTTCCTGCTGCAAACATACTGCCAACTGTATCAGAGATACCTTCAGTACCTCCAATAACAGTTATATTGCTTCCACTTGTTCCAATAAATAAATTATTTGAATTTTCCGAATATGCCAATTCTCCTTCAGATAGACTGGTAGGAGTGGCGGTTGTTGTACTTCTTTTTATCTTAATTGTATTAGCCATTTAAAAGTAACCTCCATTTAAAGTTACATCAGTATACTCTGCAGCACCTGAGCTTTCTGATAGTTGAGCTGCTATTGTTATCTCTTCCCACGTAGTGTTTCGATATACCATTAGCACATTATCAGTTGTGTTGTACCACAAGTCGCCTTCTTCGAGATTATTATCTCCAGCAGGTGCCGCAGCTTGTACGAACTTTTGGTCCGCGATTTGATGCAGAGCATCTTGAATATTCGTAGCAGTAATAGAGCCTACAGGGGAAAAAGAAATATCTCCCGCAACCCCTACTGCTACAGAATTAGTTGTAAGGATTACTTCATCTGAAGTTACCGTTACTGTATTACCTGTTGTCTCTGTTATAGATACTACTACATTGCTCACGAAGTTACCCCTGCACTAATAGTAGCCCTGCCTTGGATAAGGCGAGTTACTACTCCTGCTGCAGAGGTCATTTCTACGTCATAAATGTATTCAATAGCTGCATCTAGTGTGGCGGTTTGTGTAGGGCTTAGTTCTAATTTAAAAACCCCTGCAGTAGCATTAACAATTGTAATATCCATAGAAACAGGGTTCTCATCGTAATGAGACTTTGCTAATTTCGAGGCAAAGGTGTACCCTGTAATATTTAAGTCATCTCCCGCAGTGGCATCCACTTCTAGACGCAGTTGCCAAGAGGACCCCTGTTCAATACTTAAATTGTATGTACCTGCTGCCATAATTAAAATCCTTAATAAAATCTCACCCCTTTTGGCTATTTACCATAAAGGGATTTATACTTGTTAAAAGGTGCCCACCAAATTATTTTAATGACCTTTTCTTATACTGTTATTATATCAAATTCCATCAAAAAAGTCAAGACATAAATTTTCTAGCCCTTCTTCAATTCCTTAATCTCCAGCGCTTGGTCATCTAACTGCTGTTTAAGTTCTTGTACCGCAGAGACTAATACCGCAGTAAGTCTGCTGTAGTGGACCCCTTCCGCATCTTTCGCTACTGCAGTAGGTAATAATTCCTGCACCTCTTCCGCAATAAATCCCATTTCAGTCACCCCAGTAGACTTCTTAACGTAAGAAACCGGATTGAGTTTTAATACGGTTTCTAGCTGGTTCGGTAAAGATGTTATCGCGGTCTTGTATTTTCTCGAAGAGCTTTCGATTAAGGTGCCGTGGACTGCCAAGCTACCTGTTACTGTGAGGTTGCCCCCGGAGTCGAGAGCTACATCATTGAAGGAGGTCCCATTATACACCTGTAGCTTATTATTGCTAGTGTCATAGTAGAGTTGCCCTACAAGTAGGCTTAAAGTGGGCTCCGTGGAGTCACTGTTACTGCTCTTAATAGCGGAAAGTACGTTATTTAAGTCCGACCGAAATGCCGCGTGTGATTGATTTGCTATGCTATAGTCATGTATTGCCATAAGTGTTCCTAATATCCTGAGCTTAGCCAGTTGAACGTTTTTTGCGTTGCTGAGCTAGTGTTGTTGTCGTAAAAAGTGATAGTAAAGCCTGTTGCTGTACTGCTGCTAATAACATAGAATATCTTGTCGTTAGCATCGATTGTTGTTATACCTACGGAAGGTACTGTATTGAAAGGAACCGCGTAAGTTACCACTTCAGTACCGTTATTGGTACCAGAACTAGTCTGTACATTAGTGGCCCTCTTTAAGGTATCCGGCATATCAACCGTCACACCTAACCCCTCTACTTGTACATTATACAGGGGATTTGTGCTCGTAAGTTTCATTCTAAATTGCAGACCTCGAGCTTTATAATCCCCTACAAAGAAGGAGCCCCACGGAGACCATACGGGGGATCCCGCAGGGTCGTCGGGGGTAGTTCTAACTTGTAACGCAGCATTAGTTCCAGAAATATCCGTACCATCGAACAACCCGGTGGCAGAGTCAAATAAGGCCGTGTCTGAGTCGAACAGCTCAGTCGTAGAGAATCCTGTGCTTGTATATGAGGAAGTTATCCTGCTAGTGTATTCTACTCCTAAGTCTATGGACTGATCCGTAAAATAATAATAGCCCACTCCTAGAGTATGGTCTGTCAACTTAATACTATTGTTACCAGAGTTGAAAGATATATTATCATTAAGGGGGTCCCCCACTCCAGTAGAAGTACCATTACCGAAACTAGGGTGTTGTGTACTGGAGAACACTACGTTCAGATCTAATATGTCCGCAACGTTGGAGGAGACCACCGCGGCAGTACTAGACTCATTCCCCGAGGAGTCTAAAGCTTTTATTAAATAGGACCCAGCTAGCAAGGGTACTGAGTAGGTATCTAAAGTTCCTGGCACATTTTTGGTTATATCAGAGGAGCTTGCCCAAGACGCCCCCGAGGTATTACTAGTATGCCTGATCCAGTAGGTTCCGCCATTAACTACATCTAAGTCTAGTACCTTATCCCACTTAAGATTAGCAAGGTCGATACGTGCTACCATTGTAAAGCCACTAACGTCCGTAGGAGGAGCTAACTTACCAAATATCTCCTGCTCTGCGGTGGCGAAAGGTGAGTACAGCATTAGAAAATTCTCCTTGTTTTAACTCGAAACTCTAGCCTACCTGCTGGAGCGTCATCAATAGTAATGCTTTGTGCAGAGGTCTCTCCTGCTGAAGTCCAGTTTGTAAGGGTAGGAGCTTTTCTTCTCCATTCTACGTAGTAAGAGGCTACATATGGGTAATTAGATGCAGTACCTGCAGTTTTAGGAGCATCCCAGTTACAGGTAGCTCTGTTCTTAACATTACCCATAGAGTCTACGTATAGTTCCTCATTAATTGTCAAATTAGATGGACTAGGTACCGGGTCACTAGGTTTAGGCATGTTACTAGTAGACTTTTGTGAGAAGTCGGTGCTATCCTCAATGTACCCATACTTAGCTCCGTGGTACGCCAGTGCAGAAACTTCCACAATGTTGGGGCCAGCCTCCCTGGTCATTAAAACTCTGAAATCCTGCGCCTCTACAGCTCCTACTTCTTCTAGTATCCACATATAGGAGGCTGTAGGCGTATTTTCAAAAGCAGAAGTAACCAGTAATTCAGACACATTTTCTGTATTCCCTATAGTAGCCGCAGTCTTTGTCTCTACCCACACATAAGGTTTCCACTCGTTGTCTACGTGTGCATTGATACAGGTCTCCTGTGTACTCTCAGATTGTTTTACTCCTGCTCTTACACACGCTTCTTCAGTATTAATTAAGGATATGGTATAAGTCTTACCAGCAGTTACCGGAGTAGGAGCGTCTAGCTTAATAGTAGTAGTTGTACTACCTGAGGCAATTCTTCCACCGTACCTAACACCTGATCTACTAGAGTCTGCTATCTTGATGATGTCCCCTGGTCTAATTGCAGCTCCTTCCATTCCCGTGGAAAAAGAAACAGCTTCAGTTTCGTACCTTTCAGTATACAGAATCCAGTTACCTACTCTTCTAGCCTGCCCTTGTGAAGTACAGCCTACCGCTATTACATCTGTAGAAAATATTTGGTTATTAGCGTTAGTAATACCCTGTGCATCTTCTACATACTCTACGTTCTGTCTATAAAAGTCTTCTGGGTTATTCCACGTTACGTGAGCTACGTTGTGCCTCTGTTTTCTAGAAGAACCCTCATATGTGAAGGCCCCATCTATAACATTGGCATCTGAAAAGTTCATTACAGGGTCTTTAGGCGCGTCCTGCACAGCAGAGATTTGCCCCTGTTGCCAGTATACCATTCCTCTAAAGATAGAGGAGATATCATTAATTACTTTGTACGCCTCTTCTCTAGCTTGTAAGTACAAATTAGCAGCAAAACGCGCTTCTTTGTTGCCCCAGCCATCGTCTACACCTTCAAAGTTTCCACTATTGTCTACTCCGTCACAATATTTACCAATCTCGTATAAGGACCATTTGTCTAACTGATTAGCAGACAGCCACTTACCTAAGCCGTACCTTTCATCTGTACATAAATCATATAGAATCCAAGCAGGGTTACATGTCCACGCTATATCAAAAGTGCCGTCCCAGGCTCCGTTGTACAGATTATCTCCTTCAGAAGTACCTGACCAGGTTCCCCCCGCTTGAGTACATCTGTCCTTGCGTCTGTACCCTGACAAAGAGCAATGCCCTTGGTCATACGGAGTATAGTTACTAGGTACCTTTATCTTGACGCCCTTTATCTCATACCCACGTTTAGGGATACTAGTAAACTGCCTTGCATCTACTTGCATTGCTATTAAAGCACTATTAGGATATCTTAATTTATTGTCTATTACTTTTGTGTACGCCCCAAACCATAGTTCGTTAGATACTTTCGTAGAAGTGGAATCTGCAGTAGTTCTCTCTACTTTAATAGCAACTTGAGTAAAACCTGAATCCTTCCACGCGCTAGGAATATCTAGTCTGTAGCTTCTTTCATACTTTCCAGAGGTTTTTCCCTCGAAAGAAGATGTCTTCATCAGATCCCAGGACCCGTCATTATCCTTTTCTATGTATATCTTAAAAGAAACACTGGAGCCGTGTAGGTCTCCGTTATCGTTATCCCCATCGAGTAGTGAAGGGGTGTACAAAAGCACCCTTACTGCATCCACAGTACTACTGCTAAAAGATTTGATGATAGGGCCAGGGGTACCGTTCTTTACTAAAATATTAACGGACTCTACCTGCTCCGAGCCTGCGAACCCTGGTATGAGGGTCTGGGCGTTCGTACCCTCTCTTATAGCGTAAGATACGTCCTCAAAATTATAGTTACCTAAGGAGTCCTTTACAGGTGTTTCATTTAGGTATATAGACTTCTCCCCATTAATCCAGGTGGAAGTGCTTGGGTCGTATTCTGCGGACAGTAGTCCTACTATCTCACCTTCGGACACTAGGTCCACTACACGTGCTTTAGACGCGGAGAATAGGGAATCATCGTCCTCAACAGGGGAGCCTCCTCCGCCTTTACCGCCGCCTCCAGCGCCTCTTATCCAATCTTTCTCATTCATCATCGCTCTCCGGTTCCGGTACGTAGTCTTCTGGTGAGATTCCAGAGCTAATAACTGCCCCGCCTACCATTAATTGTCCATAGCATACAGGTATAGCAACCCCCTGACGGGTAGTATTTGCCGCACCATTAAATGCGTAATTCTGTGCTTTCTCTCCCGCAAGAGGGGAAGGGGTAGGTGCCATCATAGAGGCAATGCCTCCCAATACTAGTGCACCACCAAACTTAGATGCTATACCACTAGTTAGCCCTCCCATTAAAGCGCCTCCTGACCCTCCTTGGGCTACTAACATAGCTGTTTGCTCCCCCATTAAAGCTGTGCCATACTGCATAGACGTTATAAGATAGGGGGCAAATATAATAGCGGCGCCTACCAACACCATCATTAACCCTTGATTCTTAGCTCCAAGTATTATAGGTATTATCTTAATCTCCTGTCTACCTACAGGGTTGGCTAGTTCTTCCCCTCTCCCTTGTAAGTAAGATTTACCTACCTTTACAGTGTACCCCACCCCTCTCTGTTCCGAAGTACTGATAAATTGTAGGAACCCTGGGTTATTAACAGCTAAGGCTTGGAAAGCCTCCCGAGGGGACTCTACGTCTAGAGACCAGTCTTTGCCATACTTTTCTGCTAACTCCCCATATAATTTAACTGATTTTAACATAATAATTCGTGCCTTAAATGATGCGTGGTATGCTTTCTCCAATACCCTCCGTAAAGTTCCCTATTGGATAGTCTACCGTATACGTGATGTAGTATTTTATCGTCTCCGATGAAAACTGCGGCATGGTTTGGCACAGGTGAAACTAATTTTATTAAAAATACATCATATTTTCTTACATCAGTTTCATCAAGTATACGTACAAAACCCTGATTCTCGTAGTTCTCTAAGTATCTATTCTCTCCTTTATCCCACCAGCCATCTTGACCACTGTCACAATCGAATTCGATATTTAATTCTTTTTTGAAATAATCTCTCATTAAGGTACAACAATCTAAGGTACCATAACTGAACGTTCTACCTACTAAAGGGGCTTCATACCCTTCGGGCTCCCAGCTGTATAACATGTTACCTGGCCAACTTAAAATGTGCCAAGGTTTATTAGTAGTTTCACAGGTTACTCTATCCGCCTCAGAGGGGTTGCATCCCTCGTTAGGGTGAGAGTGGCAGATACCTAGTATGGTACCCATGTCTTCTGCTTCTGCATAACTAACGGGGTCAATAATAAAGTACTTGTCGGCTAATTCGGCTATATTATTAGCAGGGAAGTACCTCTCTTTTTTACCCACCCCAACGATGAAGCCACAAGCCTCTTTAGGGTACTCAGCTTCAGTATGTTTTCTAAAATCTTCTAAGGTTCTTTCAATCATCCCATGTTAATTCCCGCTCCTGGGAATCCTCCGAAAGGGCTTTCTACCGATTCAGGGAACCTCAACTCGCAAGAGTTAAAAGTCTTCGAGCATACATCAGCAGAAGAAGAGCCTACAGTGTTATTATTTATATCCCAGAATTGGTCAGGTATCGTAGTAACTCCCCCTCCTACCATAAAAATCTGAGGAGGGTGAGTATCATCCCAAGTTCCGCCTGCTGACACACAAGTCGCCGATGTTGTGTAAGAAGTGTCCGAGCATTTACCGTACCCAGAACCTCCAGAAGTAATCGTTATAGTGCTGACGGATCCGCTAGCTATTGTAGCTGTAGCAGTAGCTCCAGAACCTACAGCATCCGAGTCTGTAAGAATGTTTACAGTAGGAGCTACTGTATAGTTTGTGCCGGCGCTGTCTATACTTACAGAGGTTAGTACTCCCGCTACTACAGTGGTGGTCCCTTCGAAATTGCCTGCTTTTAAAATAATATCTCCAGAGTATCCACACTCTACACCCTTATATCTCCATGCACAAGAGTTAGCGGTTACAGTACGTGCCGGAAGTTTCACTCCCTGAATGTCATGTGCCGCAGTTAGCTCAAACTGAATATGAGTACGAGTCTCAACGGCCTTCCTATCTATGTACCAGATCTCATCAGAGAAGTGTGCAGTATCATCGGCCGAGGCTGATGCATACCATATGCCTGGCCCCGTTGCAGCTTCACAAGTAGCTGGGTTATATACTGTCCAAGTACCCGGTATGTTGCCTGTAATAGTGTAAGACTCCCCACTAACTAGTATATCAGTATCTAATGTTAATTCAGTAGGGCTAACAACTCCTAATACTAGAGCTGTATTAGAAGTTGAATCCGTTACAGTCCCACCTATATACCCTGTAGTGAAGCTCTGTGAGCTATCTATCAATTTATTAGTAGCAACACCTGTAGTAACTCCCGGAACTACAGCACCCCCATTTTTAGTTGGATCTAAGCAATCAGACTTACTAAGGCTAGGGTCTCCACCGCTTTCTAAAGTACATACTCCTGCGACAGGGTACCCATCTGTGTAGCAGTATGAATCTAAGTACTTAGCAAAAGTTTTCTTCCTAGTTACTTTTGATCCTACTAAGTCGTCATAGCTATTAATAACTTGCGTGAGCATAGATGTAATGTTAGCAACAGTTAAAGTAGGTCTAGGAATTGCTCCCTTTCCAGAAAACTCAAAACCGTCTGCTTCAATAGGAAAGGCGGCATACCTGTTACCCTGCCACACAATTTCTTGCATATTTTCATTTATACCAGAGTGCCATCTAAAGACAGGTTCTGTGGAGGAGGCTGAACCTGTAGACAGATCAAGCTCAAATAGCTCAATAACTGCTCCAGGTTCAAATCCGTGTATATCTTGGGTAATTTTATCACTCATAATTAAGGCTCAAATACTTTAGTAAAGGTTGCTGAAACAGTTCTAATACCGCTGAGAACTTCCTGGGAACTCCATTTATCACATTTGTACTTCTTGTACGGGTATATTGTATACGTTTCTGCTTCTAACATAATGTCTATAGATAGAGACAATTTTGTGGCACTATCTACTGCAGTTACTATCGCCGTATTTCCTAGTGAGTCTGTAACTGTAGTATTTAAGTATCTAGCAGTAAAATACTGACTAGTATCTATCAACTTTTTAGTGTCAGCGCTGGTAGCCGTGCTAGATATGTCATACCCCGTAGGGTACCAATCAAAAGGAGTTACTCCTCCGTGTTCCTCTAAGAATTTGATTATCTTGTTAGACTCTGCCGAAGTTCTGTTCTTCCACGTTAGTTCCCATACTTCGGGAACATTATTAATACCTGCAGCTACTCGCTGCTCATATCCATCTCCGTAAGTAGCTGTAAGAACTCTGGGTTTACTAGAGGTTTTTAGTCCTCTGTCTGGGCTTACATTTACGTCTAAGTTAAAATTTTCCATTATTAGTAACTACTAAGTAGTCCTCCAGGTCGTTGTTGTTGCATTAACTCTTGCTGTACTGCTTGAGATACCATGTATCCTAATTGCTTAGCTTGATCTCCGTCCATACCACTTTGAGTATCGGACTTAGCGTTTCCATTGCTATCTACTGTAACATTAACAGTAACGTTGTTGTCTCCACTATTTCCGCCTGCCCCAATTACTGGAATAGACTTGCCATCAGGTAGTGGAACTACCGCTTCGTTGTACTTACCTTCGCCAACTAGTCCTAGCGTAGGTTGTTTAACTGTACCGCCGTTTGCAAATGCTCTGAAACCCCCCTTAGCTACACCACCATTAGCGAACCCAAAAAAACTATTTATTGCACCGCTCATAAGATTAGTACCTACCGTAGATAAGGAATTAGTAATAAGTGCTTTAGCATTTAAGTTATCATTCTGTATCTGGGAGTTTAAGTTAGCTGCCATACTAGCTCTAAGGTCTGTACTTAGTTTATTTGTAGTAGCGTCTCCTGTAATA
>Ga0233449_1003731_pt1 | contig 10912 bp, 12 predicted proteins | sample SI_124_October20_FD_183012 | JGI IMG/M metagenome (GOLD analysis project Ga0233449, IMG submission 183012) | Seawater microbial communities from Saanich Inlet, British Columbia, Canada - SI_124_October2016_200_MG | ecosystem: Environmental > Aquatic > Marine > Inlet | place: Canada: British... | reverse complement strand
CGATGTTGATGCGTTTACGGCTAATAAACCGCTCTTTATGCCCCGTGCCGACGGGGTTTCCGCGCTAGTAAATTCAAAAGCGCTCGAGCTTGCCGGAATAACAAAAGATACACCAGACCCACAAGGCGGAAAATTTGAACGTGACGCAGACGGCACACCAAACGGATATATCCTTGCCACAGCCATGAGCATTTTCCGCGGCATTATCCCGCCTGAAACTAGAGAATATAAAAAAGACAGCCTGACCCAGGGTATGTATGAAAATGCCAAGGTTGGCTGGACTAATACGCAGGACGCGGGCATGCCTTATATTAATGTCGAACTTATGAAAGAAATCCACGCGGAAGGTAATATGTCGACCCGTATTTATGCGGCGGCAAACGTTATGGAAGCGTGGACTATTTTAGAGCAGGGCCGTGAGGTCACCGATGATAACATGTTCGACCTTCGTGGTATTAAGGTTTATATTGATGGAACGCTTGGCTCTCGCGGTGCGGCGCTTCTCGAAAATTATGCCGACGCCGACCATAGTGGTTTCATGAACCGTACGACAAAAGAAGACCTAGACCCGATTTTACGAGAAGCACTGCGCAAAGGTATTCAGGTTGAAACCCACGTTATTGGTGACCGTGCGGTAAGATCACTTCTTAATTGGTACGAAGAAGCTTTTAATGCGGTACCAAAAGAAGAATGGGCGTTAGCGGACCCTCGTTGGCGTTTAGAGCATGCACAAATTATTCCGGCTAGTGATCAGCAGCGTTTTGTTGATCTTGGCATTATCCCGTCTATGCAGCCATCACACGGTATTGGTGATCTTAACTTTGCCCCTGATCGTCTTGGTCAGGAACGTCTTGGCCATTCATATCCGTGGCAGCAGCTTGTTGACCGTGGGCTTATGATCCTTGGTGGTTCTGATGCTCCAGTTGAACTTGGTGATCCACGTATTGAATTTTATGCGGCTGTCGCCAGAAAACGTCTTGATGGCACGTCCGGTGAAGGATGGCATCCAGAGCTAGCCGTAACCCGTGAAACAGCCCTTAAAATGTTCACAATCTGGCCAGCGCACGGTGCTTTCCAAGAAGACATTCGCGGCAGTATTGAAGTTGGAAAATATGCAGACTTTACCGTGCTTGACCGTGACTGGCTTAAGGTTCCGGAAGCCGATATTCTGACATCAGAAAACCTTATGACCATTGTTGGTGGTAAGATCACTTATGAAAAATAACAAAATTTAACACATTTGAGGAAGATGTAAAAGGTACCGTAGAAGTTGGTAAATATGCTGATTTTACAATTTTTAATAAAGATATTATGATTATTCCTGAAAATGATATATTATTAAGCACTAATGTTATGACAAATGCTGGAGGTAAATAACCTATGAAAAGTAAAACCATTATTCTTATATTTGTTCTGTTTTCACCGCTTATCTATTATTTTGAAGTAACAAGAGACGGCAATTGGGACTTTGGTTATCTAAGGGATGATGTTAAACGAATATTTGTACAGACCTATAGCCCCAGTCAACCCATACGCACTAATTAAGGGCGAAACGACTTTATAACAGGAATAATAATGAAAAATAGTATTGTTTTTTTATTGATTGCCGTGGCGGCAATCTATGTGACGTTTTTTTACCGCCAAGCTGACGGTGTCGATCCGGTAACAGCAAATATGGTGATCAATAACACCACTATTTACACCGCCAATGACGACCAGTGGACGGCGCAGGCCGTTGCTGTAAAAGATGACAAAATCATTTTTGTTGGCTCAAACGCCGATGCAGAAGCTTACATAGACGAAAACACCAATGTGATTGATATGACAGGAAACACTGTCTATCCGGGTTTAACGGATGCTCATGCTCATATAGATTGGATAGGTGACCGTGAGCTTGGTTTAAATCTTCAGGGGATAGAAGATCTTGATGAAACAGTTGCTAAAATTAGAGAGCGGGTTGAAGCAACTCCCGAAGGCGAGTGGGTCCTCGGAGTGGGGTGGATCGAAAATAAGTGGTCCGACCAGAGATTTTTAAATAAAGACGATCTAGACCCCTTTAGCCCTAATACGCCAGTGATTGCGAAACGGGCCGGCGAACATTCCATCGTTGCCAATTCAAAAGCAATGGAACTTGCTGGAATTACCCGTGATACCCCTGATCCCGATGGGGGCCAAATCCTAAAAGATGAAAATGGTGACCCAACGGGCATGTTCGTTGATAACGCCATGGACTTAATTCGTGATCATGTTCCGGAACCAACACGCGAACAGAATAAAACCACCATCAAAGCAGGATTTGATTTTATGGCCAGAATGGGTTGGACACAGGTGCAGCAGGCGGGTGGTTCGCTTGCTCAGTTTGATATTATCAAAGAATTGCACGCGGAAAACAATCTTAAAACGCGCCTTTATTTTGCGGTTTGGAATTATGATGCAGAAAAACTTTTAGCGCGTGGTCCAGAGATTTCACCAGACAGAATGGTCGATCTTAAGGGTATTAAATATCAAGCAGATGGGGGGCTTGGCTCGCGTGGTGCAGCATTGCTTGATCATTATGACGATGCAGACAGTAAAGGGCTTCAGCTTATTGATCACGATCAAGCCTTGCCCATATTGAAGGAAGCTTTACGCAAAGGCATCCAGATGGAAATCCATGCAATTGGTGATTATACCAACCGTTTTGTGCTTGATTTATATGAAGAAGCTTTCAATGCGGTACCGGTTAGCGAGTGGGTTGACCCTGACCCGCGTTGGCGCATTGAACACGCACAAATCATCCATTCCGATGATCAAAAACGATATAAAGAACTGGATATCATCGCTGTGGTTGAAGCATCAACGGTTAAAGGTGATCTATATTTTGCGCGGGACCGAATTGGCTCAGATCGCTTAAAAAATGCTTATCTTTGGAAAAGTTTGATCGACCAAGGAATTAGATTTTCTGCAGGTACCGATGCCCCCGTAGAAAAGGGCGATCCACGGGAAGAGTTCTTCTCGCTCGTTCAACGAACAGATTTTAACGGCTTTTATACCGATGACTGGCATATCGAGGAAAAACTTTCCCACGTCCAAGCCTTAAAAACCATGACCCTATGGGCCGCCCACGCCGCCTTCCAGGAGGATATTCGCGGTACTATCGAAGTCGGCAAAAAAGCAGACTTCAGCATATTTAACAAAGACTGGATGACTATTGAGCCAATAAAAATAATGGACAGCGAAACGGTAATGACAATCGTTGACGGGAAAGTGACCTATGAGAGATAATAAAATTACGTGTAGAGCAATGCTCCACCCGTGTTTTTTAATTTTTTAACACCAGAATATTATCCGGCTCCCACTTACTATCCACACTTTGAAGTTCCGAATTTAAATCGGCGGAAACGCGACTGCGGAAGTTGGTGAATTTATCTGATTTTACCACATCTACGGCCTCATCAAATTGAAACTGGTAACGTCTTATGCACTCATTCTTTGTGATTTGGGCAGATCGAACTGTGCCGGTAAAATTATGGCCAAGATAGCTGCCAGATACTTTATCACCAACCGTTGGCCAGTCTGTTTCACCAATTTGAGCGTTAAGAGTATTCCAATCACGGTAACCGTGTTGGGCGGCTAGTGCTTCAAGTGATGCACTATGACTTAGTTCCAAATTTTTACCGTTAAGGTAACTTCGCAAACGCTTTGCTTGCGTCTTTATTTCATGAATATTCATGTTTATCTCCATTCATATGGACGATATCGACAGGGCCCGCATTGCTGTGAAGTCCAAATAATGGGACAACATATAATTAAAAGGGATTTCACCGTGGCTTTCGCTGCGGGCGGCTGGCATCCCAAACCAAGGCAATCAATAAGGTAGCTCCTAATAGATGTCAATATTTTATATAATCGCAACTTTCGGAACGAATGATTTTGAGATTTTTGTAAAATGCTTCTATTATTAATTGATATGGAGCATTCCAATGACTGAAGAGCAGTATTTAAAAGCAATCGAAGCCCGCGATAAATCATTCGACGGTAAATTTTATTATGGTGTGATTACGACAGGGGTTTACTGCAAGCCGTCTTGTCCATCACGCCCAGCACTTAGAGAAAATATGCGTTTCTTTGAAACTGTTGATCAGGCGGAGAGACAGTCGCTACGACCATGCAAAAAATGTAATCCACGTGATGTTAATCCGCTGATCAGTATCGCCGGCTATATTGAAGATCATGCGGACGAGAAAATTACTTTGGATAAACTTGGCGAAATATCAAACCTAAGCCCCCATCATATTCAGCGGAAATTTAAAAAATCTTACGGTGTTTCCCCGAAAGAATATCAAAATGGCCTCAGGCTTAAAAATTTCAAATCAGCCCTTAAAGATGGCGATGATATATCCGGTGCGATCTATGAAGCAGGCTACGGATCATCAAGCCGCATTTATGAACAGATCGATGGCCGCATCGGCATGACCCCGGCCGCTTATAGAGCAGGAGGAAAGGGCGAGGAAATATCATACGCCATTCGCAAATGCGCTCTCGGCCTGATTATCATGGCAGCAACGGACCGCGGCGTGTGCCTGATCCATTTTGGTGACCGTGAAGCTGAACTTAAAGCACGCCTTAGCGAAGAATACCCCCACGCCACATTCAATGAAACAGAACCATCAAGCGAGCTATCAAACTGGATCGATGCCCTGAACGATCATATATCCAACGGCGCCGAAAAACCGGATATCCCGCTCCACCTTAACGGAACCGCATTTCAAATCCGTGTCTGGCGCTTCCTAATGAGCGTCAAAGAAGGCGAAGTGCTTAGCTATAAGGAACAAGCCACACGCATGGGAAAACCAAAAGCCGTACGCGCCGTTGCATCAGCCAACGCGCGAAATAATATCGGCGTGCTTATCCCCTGTCACCGCATTCTGCGCGGAGACGGCAGCCTCGGCGGTTATCGCTGGGGGATAGAGCGAAAGCGAGCCTTGATTGAAAGTGAGAAAAGCCTGTCCAAACTTGCTTAAAGTCTGGGTTTACTCTACTCTTTAATTGAAAATGACGGATTATTGAGGGAATATTATATGGCTGAAATAAAAGCACTTAACGAAAATGAATATGATGCTTGGTATCCACTTTGGCAGGGTTATCTTACTTTTTATGAAGCTAGTTTGCCGGACGAAATAGCTGTAAATAACTGGCAGCGTTTTCATGATCCGGACCAACCAGTATTTGCCCTTGGCGCCTACGAAGACGGTAAACTAATTGGCTTTGTCCATTATATTTACCACCGTACAAACTGGGCGATAAATGACACCTGTTATTTGCAAGATTTATATGCTGATCCGACTGTCCGGGGTTCGGGGGTTGGCCGCGCCTTGATTGAAGCAGTTTACGCTGCCGCAAAAGAAGCAGGCTCACCCGACGTTTACTGGATCACCCAGGATCACAATGAAACCGCCCGCAAACTCTATGACCGTATCGCCGGCCTATCCGGCTTTGTCCATTACGAGAAAGAATTATGAACCTTATTTAAGTTTCTCTGCCAAAAATTCTCTGATCGTTCCAATCACCAGTTCTTTACCTTCTGATAAAATAGCGTGACCAGCGTTTGGCACAACTACATTTACGGCGTCCGGCACCATATCGGCGAATTTTTTGCATGATTTTGGCGCGGCTTCGTCGAATTCACCGCAAATCATCAGCACAGGAACTTCAACCGTGTGAAGTTCGGGACTGATGTCGTAATCCTGCAATGTGCCATTAGCGGTAAATTCGCTTGGACCCCACATGGTTTGGTACATGGTGCGATTACCACGAAGGCCGTTATCACGAAAGCCAAGGTCTACACAGTCACCGTGGCACATATGTTCGTCGTAAAAAGCGTTTTCCGCTTCCCTATATTCCGGGTCACTGAATGTTCCGGCCGCTTCATGTTTATTGATGGCGTCCTGATAGCGCTGTGGAAGCATTGTGATCCATTCACGGTTATCAGCCACCCACTGCGGTGTACTGATCAGCGGAGAGCCAAAAATAGCAGCGCGAAGACCCTTTTCATTTTTAACGGCGTATTCAGCGGACAGTGTCCCGCCCCAGCTATGACCGGCGATGATTACTTCTTCAAGGCCTAGTGCTTCACGAATCTGGCTGATCTCTTTAACGAAATGCTCTACCGTCCATGTGCTCTGGTCATCGATATCATCTACAAATTTGGCAGACATGCCGTTGCCAAGTTGATCATAAAGGATAACCGGATAAGTGTCTGAAAGTTCCACATAAGGCATAAGCCCACGGTGGGTGCCGCCAGGGCCGCCGTGCATGACAATTATAGCAGGTGTTTTGCCAAGATGCTCCATACCGTTCATGCGGTACCATAATTTACCACCGTCCACCTGAATATAGCCCGACTGGTCCGGGTCCTGATGAGAGAACGCGGGAATGGTGAAAAGAGATATAGAAAGAAGTAAAAATATGCGCAGAATTTTCATGACAAACTCATTTTAATTTGTTTAAGTATTTCATGAACATTTAAGACTAATTCGAAATTGAATGCAAGAGTGTAGATAACCATGAAAAAGAAATTCACCCATAGAATAGCCACCATGGATGATGTTCCGGCAATTCGAGAATTGATGGACTTGGCAATTTATGAACTTCAAAAAGATTTTCTTGATGAAAAGCAGCTAAAGGCAGCTCATGAACATATGGGAATTGATTATACATTAATCGAAGACGGCACTTATTTTGTAATATTGCACGGCGAAGGCACAACCAATGAAACCATCGTCGGCTGCGGTGGATGGGGCAAACGCGCAACCCTTTACGGCGGAAGTCATTCAGCGGGCCGAAGTGCGAAACTTCTTAATCCAAAAACCGACCGCGCCCGAATACGCGCCATGTACTGCCACCCTGAATGGGTAAGAAATGGTATAGGCAGTTTTATTATGGATACAGCCGAAGGTGCCGCCAAAGCGGCCGGCTTCACAAAAATGACTATGGGTTCGACACTCGCCGGAAGGCCGCTTTATGAACATTATGGTTATAAAGTCGTAAAAGAAAATGTTGATGTAAGTGAAAATGGTGTCGAAGTTCCAATTCTCACTATGGAAAAGGATTTTTAAATGACCGTCCATCATACCAACCGAACCATTCACCTGACCGACATTGTTTTTCCAAAAAACATTAACCATCATGAAACGCTTTTTGGTGGGGCGGCGCTTAGTTATATGGATAAGGTGGCCTTTATTGCGGCGACGCGTTATGGGCGGCGGCATTTTGTAACCGCATCCTGTGATAATATTGATTTTCATAAGCCAGCCCATAAAGGAAATATCGTTGATTTTGCGGCCACGGTAATTGACGCGGGTAGGCGATCATTAAAAATCGAAGTGGTAATGAAAGCGGAAGACATGCTAACGGGTGAACAAGTAGTTTGCACGCGCGGTATATTTAATATGGTCGCCGTACCCGGGAAAGATAATCAGAGTATGGATGATGTGGCCCTTTCAGAACTTGTTATGTCTGAAAAATCATATGACGATAAAGATGCTGATCTTCGCATAGTCGAACTTGTTTTTGCCGATGATACAAATCATCATGGTTCACTTTTTGGTGGTCACGGCCTTTCATTGATGGCAAAAGCGGGCTTTATCGCATCAACCCGAAAATGTCGGGAAGTGATGGTGCTGGCATCACTAGAAAGCACTAATTTCGAAGCTCCCATTCAAATAGGGGAAATAGTTGACCTATCGGCCAAGGTCATATGCATCGGAACAAAATCACTAACCGTAAATGTAAAAATGTGGGGCGAGGAACTTCTTTCAGGCAAACGTACATTCTGCGCCGACAGTGATTTCATCATGGTCGCCGTTGATGAAATCGGACGTGCGAAAGTGATTGAAACTTAAAACTCAATCCCTTTAGCATCACAGATAAAGGCCATGAGCGGGCTTGCGGCGTCAAAGGTTTTTGCTGCTTCATCCAAGAAATCTGCTTTTTGGGTTACCTTATAATCCGGTTCATTTTTCATGGCGAAGAAGCTTTTTCTTTTTAGATCTTCTATATATTTATGCTCGCCGTCATAACCGCGCGGCGGGCGTTTAAGGCCGTCGCCTTTTATTTCACCGAATGTATTGATGATGTCTTCATTTTCAATTACCGCCTGCCATTTTTTGGGATAATAGCAAATGCGGTCACGAATTTCGCCGAGTGTTGTGCTATCGGGTAACCAAATACCACCACCATAAAAAATACTGTCTTTTTTTAAGTTAATATAAAACCCGGGCGCATGGGCATCTTTGCCTAACTTATGACGAAATTGAATTCCGGCATTTTCCTTATAGGGACTTTTATTTTTTGAAAAGCGGGCATCACGGTATATGCGAAACATTGATCCGCCATTTGCTTTGGCGATGGCTCTATAATGCGGGGAAATATCCTTTAACCGCTCACCCATATCGACAATAAAATCCATACACGGCATGACAATATCGCTTTTATAACGTTCTTTATTTTCAGTGAACCATTCGCGGTTATTATTATCTGCCAGTTCATCAAAAAACTGCCAGAATTCTGGCTTGAAACCTTCAAAATAAGCCATTCTATTCTCCGCGCCTTAGACCGAAATCAAGTGGGTCTTTTACAATGATGCTAAAGGCACCAAAATCATAACTGCGACGACCCGTCGCTTGCGTAAATTCTGTTGTGGGGTTAATGATGGCCAGTGACGCTGCGCGAAGCTCATTTAAATAATCAACTGATTGCATGGTTTCATTATGACCAGGCAGTAGAAAATCAATGCCATTTCTATTGCTGAACATAATCTGTGCCGACATAAAGAAATCCTGAAAGCTCGCCGTATCGGAATAAAGGTAAATCGGCGCGGGGTAAAAAGTATCTCCGGTCATCATCATGCGGTTTTGCTTATCCACTAAAATCACACTATCCGGTGAATGTCCGGGGATATAAATGACCTCAATCTCACGTCCGCCCAGATCAATAATTTCACCATCAGCAACAAATTTATCAATCTCGTAGGCTTTGCTTTCATAAAATTCAAACGAAAAAGTATCAGGCAAGTTTTTCCAGATTGTCTCCGGGGTCATACTTCCGCCAATTTCGTCATGTGTGTGCCCTTTTGCATTGTTTGCCGTATAAGGCATGTTAAGGCCGTAGACCGTATCATATTGATAGTTACTGCTTACATGGTCATAGTGGCTATGGGTATTCATTACGATGATCGGCAGCTGTGTGAGCTTGTCTGTGACCGCTTTAAGATCACCAACGCCCTGCAAAGTATCAACCAGCATTGCCCGCTCAGTACCAAGCAATAGATAACTGATCGCTTCCTGCCACTGGTTTGGCTCATAAATCGCGTAGGTGTTATCGGTCAGTTTATAAACTTCGAACCAATCCTGTCCGGTATCGATCTGCTCATACTCAGCCCATGACGCGCGCGGCATTACATCATACCAATTTTCCTCGCTTGGCACATCCGGCGCTTGATCGCATGATGCTGTGAAAATAACCGCTAGCAGTAATATTAGTTTATATTTCATTCTATAACCTTTTTGAGATGAGCTCTTAACTCAGATTTATCCATTTTTTCTAGATCAACTTCAAGCATTTTTGTTATGCGGCAAAGCAGAATATTAAATGTGTCCGTAAAATTCTCTTCCATATTTCCAAACTGTGCCGCTGGATCAGGTAGCCCCCAGTGCACATGCGCTGAATTTCCCACATAAGAAGGACAGTTAAGTTTTAATATTTCGTCGCACAAGGTGATAACGATATCCGGTTCCCAACTTGTGAAATGATCCCATGATTTGCTGACCAGATTTGTGGAACTATAATGATTATCCTTCAAAATCCTGTGCGCAACGGTATGGATATCATCCTTATTATGACTGCCACCACTTTGGGTTTTGATATTCTGGGTTTCATATTTTCTGGTAATGGACTCAGCTATAATACTTCGGCTTACATTATGGGTGCTAAGATATAGTATTTTCATTCGGGCGGGTCTTTCACCAATGCTGCAAAACCATCAAATTCATAACGCCTTCTATCCTCACCTTTGGTATAAGGGGTGTTTGGGTCACGCATGGATAAGAACGCATCCCTTAATTTAGTGAGGAATGTCGGGCTGACCATAGTACGTCCATGACCGGGCAGAATATATTTTACCTGGCCTTGCATAGCCGCCATTCGCTGCGCACTATCTAGATAATTTTTAAAGTCCGCATCCGCGCGGTGGGCCCAAAGTGTTGAAGGATAAAAAGTATCGCCGGTCATTAGTAGGCCAAGTTCACGATCAAAAAATAGCATGGAATCCGGTGTGTGGCCGGGAGTAAATATAATTTCAACCTCACGCCCGCCAAGATCAATAATTTCACCGTCCTCAACATATTTGTTTATTTCAAATGGTTTGCTTTGGTAATTTTCAAATGAAAAACTATCTGGCAGATTTTTCTTTATCGCTGAGGGCTGAATAGCATTATCCCATGTTGCTTTGGGATGACCACTGGAGTTTTTTTCGGTAAACGCAAGGTCACGGCCATATATTGTTTCAAAATGATGATTATTGCTCACATGATCATAATGACTATGGCTGTTTATCACTATGACGGGCAGGGTGGTTATAGCATCAACCGTTTTCTTTATATTACCGATCCCCATGCCGGTATCGACTAGTAAAGCTTTATCACTGCCGAGTAATAGATAAGATATTGTTCCCTGCCAATGGTTTGGTGCGGAAATGGCATAAGTATTTTCAGCAATTATGTAAGTTTCGTACCAGTTTTGCCCGGCGTCAATTTTGGGGTATTTATCCCATGATGATGTTGTTTCCTGTGCATATAAAGAAACAGATAAAATTCCAACAAAAATAACAATCAGATATTTAATCATTGGCAGACTTTCTCAAATAATTTGTTCA
>Ga0233449_1003725_pt1 | contig 10930 bp, 7 predicted proteins | sample SI_124_October20_FD_183012 | JGI IMG/M metagenome (GOLD analysis project Ga0233449, IMG submission 183012) | Seawater microbial communities from Saanich Inlet, British Columbia, Canada - SI_124_October2016_200_MG | ecosystem: Environmental > Aquatic > Marine > Inlet | place: Canada: British... | reverse complement strand
AAACTCTCAAGTTCCGCTTCCACAGCCTGCAAAAGTAATCTCTGTGCTCCTGTCTTCAATATATCTGTCAAAAGATCGACAGTCGTGCCTCGACCGGCAAGTTCAACAACGTTATTCTCATCCATGGTGGCGTATCTCCATAAAGTTGGTTTGATGTGTTGCAACAACAAATCAACCAGATACGCTGCTTTCTTTCAAACGCTCAAACACCAGATTCGGTTATAGCTCTGTTGATAAACCCCTGTCTTTAAGATACAAAAATAGTTTTCGTTTGAACTTCCAACAGTGGTTAAGATCGGACCTCGATCCGGAATCGATTTGCTTTCAAAGATGATTTCGGAATGCGAATTTTCGCACTTATTAGCTATGAAACGGTCTTGCCAAGTAGCTTGCCTAACTCCATTTCTGGAAAATGCCAATGCCCCAAATTGAGCGATCTCGCATTCTCACAATTTCTTCCGTCCCGACTCAAAAGGAAGGAGCTTTGGGAATTATTGAATGCGAGGAAGATATACCGTTTGAAGTGAAACGGGTCTTTTTCGCGTACGACATGCCCAAGCATACTATCCGGGGCCAGCATGCAAATGCGACCTTGAAGGAGTTCGTTTTTTGTCTTACTGGTAGCGCCATTGTTGAAACAAAAAACCCGTCAAATACGCAGACTTTTGAATTAGCTACACGTTTGGAAGGTGTATATATTCCACCTTTGAACTGGGTCACATTGACGGCAGATTCTGAAAATACTTCATGGGTCGTCCTTGCTTCAGCCCCTTACAATGCTAACGATCAATTAAGAGATTTCGACACATACAGGAGGCTGGCAAACGAACAGAGCAGGGAATAGTGGGTGAAGTTCTGACTATTCAGTGGAAACAATGTGGTTGCTGTCTTGACGTTGACATATGATGAATGAGATTCGGAAATCAAACCAATACAGGTTGGCTACTGTTCTTGTTGGCGCAGCAGTTTTTGTTGTCAGCCTGGCACCCAGGGTCCTGTTGGCAGTCTTCGATTTAGCTGTAACCCCTGATGGCTCCAACTATCAAGTTGTTGCCAGCAACATTTTGAATAATGGCTGCGTATCAATGGAGGACCCATCAATAGGTTCTTGTCTTCCTCACTGGGGTGGGAACCAGTTTCCAGGTTTTCCTGCATTTATTGCTTTTGTCTGGATGATTTTTCCAAAGACCTGGACAAGTATAACAATTGCGCACAGCGCAGTGTTTTCGCTTTCAATCTTGTATTTATGGTTCGCGCTGGACAGTTATCTGAAAGAAAGACTTCCGGCAACCTTGATTGCTATTTTGGTGGCTATGTCACCTCTCAGCATGCCTTGGGCTCGGTTCACCTTGGGAGATACATTGTCTTTGGCAGTCGTTGTCGTAATCACTGCCGAGCTGATCAGATCTTTGGCGCAGGGGAAAATTCGCATCCCGATTGTCGGCCTGACTTTGTGTGTCGGCTTTTTTATTCGCTTTGATACAATATTTCTCTCGATACCAGTCGCCGTTGTTGGATTTTATCTTCATTCGATCCCCCGAGCATTCCGACGTGGTTCTGCTATTCTCATCATTCTGATGCTACCAGTGTTAATGTGGAGTGGCCGAGGCATATCAGCGGGATTAGGGCCTTTCCCAGACCCATTTTTTTCCGGAAATAGTTTCAGAACGCCAGTTGGATACCTTGCCTGGGCCAGGAACTGGGCTACGAGCCAATACCAGGCGCCCATGTGGTGGTATCCCATTGGAGACGCAACATATTCGAAAATTGTTGTGCCACACGTCGCTTTTAAAACAAAGGAACAGAAAGCGAAAGTAGATGTTATCCTGGGTAAGCTCAAATCATATGATGGGCAGCCGTTTCCCAAGAAACTTGATGATCGTTTTCAGGAAATCGCGTTGGAGATGAAAAACAGTTCTCCGCTTGACTATTGGCTTAGCCTTCCTTTGAAGAGGGTCGGTCTGATTTGGTTCAATCCATTAAACAGTGCAGGTTGGCCGGTAGATGTTGGCTGGACGAACGGTATCCCTGATTTCGCTAATCTGGTAAACGCGATCATTTCGAATCCAATGAGCGCACTGATTAAAGGTGGCACCTCAACATATAGGGCGGGATTGCCATTGATTGCGCTGTTACTTGTTCTTTTGTTCCGCGCAAGAATGACCCATCCTACAAATATTTTGATCATAGCATCATTGATACATATTGTTGCTCGCTCTGTCTTCCTTGGTTGGGGATTCTATATAGAATCCCGATATCTTCTCCAGCTTTTCCCGATGTTGGAAATGTCACTGCTACTTGGGTTTCACGAATTTCTCAGAGGCAGGAACAAGACGGTTTGACTAACCGCTCGATTTGGAGATAACAAACTGCTTCCAGATCGCTTTGTGTCTTCCTCTCCACAGAATACAACGTATCAGTCGGTCACTGTACTACTTGTTACCCAAAAGGAGGCCAACCATCTCGTCAGGACAGTTTACGGTGGTCTGCACTATTCAGTGTTGATGTGAAAATTCGGACCCACCATCCGATGTTTTGGTTCATCATGTTTGTGAAATGAAACTTATCACTGAGAGAATTTCGACAAGCTGTATGCCATAACAGCCTCAATGAAACAGACCGGTGAAAAAATTTCCGAAGGACGGTTCCGCAAGGATTATGTTCAGTTGGTGACTCTTGGGATTGGACTTGTGTGCAAGATTAAAGCGGTTGAATCGGATGTCAGAATTTTTCCACAAACCAAAATCAACTCCAAAACTGAACATTTCGTATGCTGAACCTGCAATAATTTGGGATATAGTTTTTTAATGTACCTTGGAAGAGGCACTAATTATCGGGCCTGACCAGTGATTGTCTACTTTGAAACACCCGTGTAGCGTAATAGGCCTTGATCAATCAGTTTTTGCGCATAAATCATATTGCCGAATTTGGAAAAATGTCGGTCGACATTGAAATACAACTTTTTTCGCTCATGCATTTCGCTTGCAACCATGCTCAATGACGGATCAATAACATCAATATTTTTTGACTTTAGGCACTGAGTCATTTCTTCAATGCTTTTCCAATATAACGAGCGTTCAGGTGGAGATAGCAAAATCATTGAATCGTCCGGAATAATGGCGAGAATAAATCTTTTTCCATGTTTAGCCAGCTTTTCAGAAAAACCCGTTATCTGTTTACATGTGTAATTGATGTGCTCAAGTGGGATATCTGCTCCCTCCAACGTCGGATCAACAGGGCGTTCTCGGTCTTTCCACGCGCTCAACAACACATTGTAGGTTATTGATTTACTGCCTAGGAAAACAAGAAGGCGCCATAGATAATAATCGAAATTTCTTTCATCACTCACGTCAAATTTATGTGGGGAATCAACAGATACGAAATCATTTCGGCTAAAAAAACTCATCAATACGCCTTGATGGTTCGCCATGCTGAGGTTGGTGTCGTAGTTCTTGATGAACTGGTGTACCTGTGTGCTGGCTATACCCGCGTTATAAAGCTGAACGCCTGTATGATCCTCCAACAGCTGATGCCAGATTTCATGAAAGTCTACACCAACGCCAAAAGTAAAAGAATCTCCGAGCACAATCCAATCTTTTGCTGTCAGTGATTTTTTTTCGATATTGTCCCTGTAGCCATCTGCATTGATAGAAACGCTATATGACATTTCAAAGTTGTGGAATTTTCCAGAAACATTGGGTATGTGCTTCAAGCCATCTGTGCCAAGATCAGTCCATACATCTGACCTTAAACGGTCACGATAGAATGAATATCCAAAAAACTCAAACAGGCCCACAGAAACCAAAATGGATATCGCGAAAATTGTAAACACTCTTAGCATATAAATTTTTCTATCTGTCAATTCATTCCACTTAAATCAGTGCAGAATTGTAGGTGCATGTAATCTGTTGTGAAATACCTAAATCAATTAGTTAATCAGATTTCACTAGTTGCATATCTACGTTGAGAGAGGCAATACGTGAGGTATATCGACTAATTCAAAGAATTTGCTATGTTCGAAACTATACATTGGTGCTGTTTCCTTTGATAAAACCATTCTTTTTGGTCTGGAACTTCAGCTTCTATTCATGTGTCCTGGAGAGCGGCCGACTAAAAATGGTAACTGCTCCTAAAATTCAGGAGCGGTGATATCCAAAGAATTTGCCGCCCTGGATGGTATGGTTTTTATTTTTGGACTAGAAGTACCCTTGTTCGAAAGGCACTATGAATTCTGAGCAATAAGGGAAATATTTGGACGAGTTTGTTTAAATTGGCTATCTTGCCAGGCCAATATTCAAAAAGGTAGTTGTCGGCAAAATAAGCGGTAGAGAAATGTCGCCTGGCATGAGCCAGAATTTCTTCTCCTGAAAGATAGTTGCACCCTGTTTTCAAGAATTCCTGATTATTATGCGCTGCCTCGGACCAGCCCATGCGCGCCCTTTCTGTTCCTCGCCACTTGGGATTTAGGTTCGAAAACCATGACCAGATGTAGAGGTACCAATATGACTGGAAAACGGTCGCACCAGGCACAAATACATGTTGTTCGATCGGGGAAAGTTTTGAGGGGAACATATGCAGGCTATAGGCACCCGGTTTCATTATGCGCGATAATTCAGCAAAGGTAGCATCATAATCCTGGACATGCTCGAATACGTTTTGGGATAGGGAAAAATCGAATTCAGCATTTGCGAATGGCAAGATATATGGGTCCAGCGATTTGATTGTTCTAAGATATTCGGGCCTTTTGCTGATACTGTTGTCTACATAAATGTCAGCCCCAAAACATTTGTAGCCACGATCAAGAAAGGCTTCGACAAGTTTCCCGCCTCCACTTCCCAAGTCAAAAACCCTGGATTCCCGATTGAGTGCTGCATCCAATCTACTTAATATTCGTTCTGAAAAAGTAACATATTTATCTATTGAAACGTCTTTCATTGCCATTACTTGAAAACTCTTTTCTTTGGCGTGATATCGCTATTTGCAAGATATCTGTATGCACTAATTTATTCACAAGAATCCAGACCATCAAGGCCTATATTCCGACAGCGAAGCCATAATCCAGGTACAAAGTCTTTGCGATTTACATGTTAACAAGCTGGCTTATGAGTGTTTCGACTAATTTTGTCAAAAATTTTTTGTCCCTATTTATTGTGGGGATGGAATATTCTTTGGCCCAAGAGGTTTTGCAAATAAATCTGTATAGCCAATTAAGTGCACCAAACCCTGATTGATAGATATTGAAAAAGACTGGACACGGCACCGGCGACTGGGGTCTTTGGTTTGGCCTCATAGCATTGGCCTAACTAATCCAGGATGAAGTTGGAATTAGCCGAGACACGGCCACTCCGGGAATTGGATGGAGAACCAGACAAAATCTGTCAAAGCGAATCGCTCGCAATGTTATATTTTCGCCAAGCAATGAGACGACTCAGATACTCTCTTTTAGTTTTGCCTCTCTGTTGTGCTATTTGGCCGGATATTGGAGAATGCGATAACATTTTCACAGCATCACATGGAGGAGGTCGGAAGACTCGTAATGGCACATTTAGTTAGGCGGTTGTGGAATATGCCGCCAAGTCTGATTTCGAGGAAAATCTTGCGGCGTATCACTGGGGATCAGTCTTTGGATATGGAAGAGTTGCTGACATCTTCGAAACATATGCGTCCTCAAAAACCGTTTGATTTTTTCAATCGCTACGAAACTATCTTGGCGAGAACTGACAATTGGGTATCCATGGATTTTGAAGGCAAGAGGGTGTTGGAAATTGGATGTGGGCCTCTTCTCGGATTTGGTCCACTGGCCATTTTTCGTGGCGCCGCTGAGTACACGGCAATCGAGCCAGGCTTCGATGAACAAGTGCTATTAGACGAGCGTATTGTCGAGGGTTACTTTGGAAACATTCATCAGGATCTTTCGGCGATCTATGGCGAACGCAACAACAAGGCGAAATTTATTTGTGGTGTCAAAGACAAAACATCTATTATCCGTAAATATCTTCTTGAAGCTAATATTGAAAAGCAATTCGATATTGTCATTTCAAATTCATGCCTGGAACATATCTCGCCTTTTATAGAATCTATGCGCATGTTACATCGTTCTTGTGTTCCGGGGGCCCGATTCTTACACCTTGTAGACTTTGGGAGCCATCAACCTGGTGCAAATCCCTTTCAGAATATATACTCGACAGACCGAGACAGCTTTATTGCGAAATATGGTTTGCATATTAATCTTTTGCGGCCAACTGATATTGTGAAAGCGATGCATGAAGCAGGGTTTCATACATATTTTACTAAATATGGATATTCGCCAGATTATTATAATGGCCCAGTCCATGAATATTGGTCATCACGTTATGATGAAAGCGAATTGTTTACAAAGACGGGATTTGTATTTGGTGAAGCATAATATCATGTAGGTTCAAACAAGAAGTTCAAATCTAGTAAGGTACTTCGTTTTGTTCATGATGTTTCAAGTGATGCGATTAAAGATGCATTTTGCTAATGTTTTTGTTGCCAATGTTGGATAATCAAAATGAAGACAAATTTCGATCTCTTTAAAACCATTTTAGGTAGTAGGAAAATTTGGTTTCCGCCATTGCTTTTGTTGATATTCCTGTTTGGAGTTCTTGAGATAAGCAGCCACGGAGGAGATACTGACACTTCGGTATACCGTGATAAATAACAAATTTATCAGGCAACCAAAATTGGATGGGGAAATCAAGCTTCTCCAAAATTGAATTATCTTTTCAACTTCTAAATTAGCATCGGTACCGTCAATATTTGGAATATCAGATGCTTTCATAATAATGAATTCGCGATTGATCGATGATCCATTATTTTCATCCTTTTTCGTGTGCACCGTGTACGCCAAAGAAACGTTGTTGAATTGCGATTGAAATTGACTGAGTCGCGCCTGATTAGGCCGCTATCTTGTTGTAAGGCTGCTGAACTTGATTGCTTTTGACAATGTCGAAGTCACTCAGTCTGTCGCGATCTGTTGCGAAAAAAGAAGTGTTGTGCAGGTAAGAAATTTTTCACCGCAACTGAATGGATGCGTTTTTGTATCGCTTCAGTAAGGTCGCCGGCATCCTTTCTACTCTGCCGTTGTGATTTGGCTAACAGAACAGCCTGCGTGTAAGTAAAAAATTTGATAACCAAGAGTGGGGCAGGCGAAGTTGATTTCCAAAGTTGGTATGACGAACGAAAACCGCTATAAACATTTCGTATTACCAGATTTTTTCGATTAATTAAGGACGAAAAAAGTTCAATGATCTGGCTATATCTCATCGGTGGCCTTGTTTCGCTCACTGTTTGTCTTTTTGGCAAACAAGTTGGGGTTATTCTCGGCGTCATGGATTCCCCTGACGGGGAACGTAAGCTTCATAGCCAGGCAACGCCGTTGGTGGGTGGATTGGCTGTAATGGTGCCTGTCGTCGCAGCCGCTTTGTTTATTGCCAATAAATCCAGCTTTACACCTTTCTATATGTCATTCGCGATTGCCACTGCTGCGGTCATGTTGTTGGGGTTCATTGACGACCGCAAACATATTCGCCCTTACATCCGGCTCGCGGTATCTGTGGTTGTCGGCTACGGCGTCATTTATGTTGTGCCGGACATCAGCGTCACCTTTTTGACGTTCACATTTTTGCAATCACCGATTTTCCTCAACGGGATCTGGGCTCTGGTTTTTACGCTGCTATGTCTGGTCGGACTACAGAACGCTATCAATATGGCGGACGGGCAAAATGGACTGGTGATGGGGATGACCTTGATCTGGGTCGTCTCGCTTTCTGCCTACGCGCCAGCACATTTGTTGCCTTTGCTGACCGTCTTCGCCGTTGGTCTCGCAATTGCTTTGATCTTTAATTTGAATGGCCGTTTGTTCCTGGGGGACTCAGGTAGCTACGCCATATCCATTTCAATCGGAATACTGGCGATTTACATCTACGTCGTCGCCTTCGACCGGTTGCCGGCAGATGTTGTTGCGCTCTGGTTTTTGGTGCCCGTTGTTGACTGCCTGCGCCTGATGGTCATGCGGATGATGAAGGGACGCTCGCCTTTCAGTTCTGATCGACACCATCTACATCATATTTTGCAGGATCGGATGTCTTCACGGCGAGCCTTGTTATGTTATCTGGGAATGGTTGTTGTTCCTGCTATTCTTGCCTGGGCAGCGCCTGCATATACTTTGTGGTGGGGTGCTATCACATTTGCGATCTATTCAATAATACTGGTCACGAAGAAGCGGGAACTTGTCCACAAGGATGCTACGCCGCTGTAATATGGCTTTATCCAGATGAAAGCATTTTGGAAAAAGTTTCGCCTGGGCGAACTCAGGCTGTCTCGTAGCATAATCTTCGTTATTTTCGCGACCGTCATTACTGTCGTAACCGTTGCTTTGGTGTCAAACCTTTCTTCACCCGGGCAGCAGACCAGCATCAAACATCAACAGCTTTCCCATCAATTCAGACTGGTGCAATCCGGGGCCACACTGGCCAGAGATCTGGCGCTGGCTGACACCGGGCGCAAGGCGTTACGCCAAAAACTGGCTGCGGTTTCGAGCGATCTTGCCAAGGCATCAGAGGTTATTGATGGCGACTTGTCTCTCGACAGCCAACTCCGCGTATTTGTTGCCCGTTTGAGAGCCTTGTCCAGGGGGGAAGACGCTCGCCTGACAGCGGGAGACCCACGATTGAAAGGTGTCACTGAAGCAGTCAGTGGCGCATTGGGACAGGGATTAAAATCACAAATCAAGTCGCTGGAAGCTTTAGCACAAGATGCCAGGGGTAAGGCACAAAAACAGCTTGTGTTGTTGCTTGTGCTTTCCATGGGGCTTGTCGTTTTTGCTGCCATTGTCCTGTTGCATCAAGCAAATTCCGTACGGCATCCGCAACAGGCTGTGAGGCCTGAGCGCAAAGCAGAACGCGAAGATCAGGTTGATAGTGATGCACTGTTGTCAGCGCTTGACGGATTGGACCAGGGTGTCGCGCTGTTTGATGCCAATGACATCCAGATGTTTTTTACGCCAAGACTTGCCCAAATTTTCTCTGGTGTTCTGTCGCCTGAGAACGGCAAGTCTTACGAGAGTTTTATTCGCCAGATCCTGTCTTCGACGGATACAGAAGAAGGGGATAACGATCAACATGCCCGAACTTCCAATCTTGATGAACGGCTGGGCCATAGGCTGGCTCAACCGCGTGGTGGCACCTACAAGGATTATTTGCCGGACGGACGCTGTTTGGAAATAGCCGAATACGGAACCTCCGTTGGTGGTCGGATTATTCTGGTTCGTGACATAACCGACACCGAACGGCGGGAAGCCGTTCGCAAACTGGGTGATGCCCGGACCGCTGCAATCGTCGATACGGTTTTTGATGGCATCATCATGATCAATGACGAAGGCGAAGTTGAAACGTTTAATCCTGCGGCTGAAAAGATATTTGGTTATGGGGCCAGTGATGTAATTGGCAGAAACGTGAGCATGTTGATGCCGGATGGACATGCAAATTCACATGACGGTTACATCCGGCGTTATCTGGATGGAGGGACGCCCAAGGTCATCGGTGCGATCACCGAGCTGCAGGGCCGGCGCAAGGATGGCCAGTTATTTCCGCTTGAAATCGGTGTCAACGAAGTCGATGCCACCTGGATTTTACAGGAACGCAGGCGCACGCCACGGCGTGTGTTCATTGCGACGCTGCGTGATATCACAGCTCAGAAAGCTATGGCCCGGCAACTGCAACAGTCCCAGAAGATGGAAGCCATTGGTACACTTGCCGGTGGGATCGCGCATGATTTCAATAATATATTGTCCATCATTCTGGGTTTTACCGGCCTGACGCTGGAAGACAGCCAAATCAACGATGATGCTCGTGAAAATATGGATACGGTTCTGACAGCTGCGAACAGAGCCCGGGATCTGGTGCAACAGATTTTGACGTTTAGCCGCAAGGGCGATCAGGAAAAACTGCGGGTCGGATTGCAAACTGTTTTGGCTGACACCTTGAAAATGTTGCGCTCGACTATTCCGGCCAACATTGAAATGCGTACTGATATCGACCCGCGCGACCTGGTGGTGATGGCGGATCCAACCCAGATGCACCAGGTGTTGATGAACCTGTGCACCAATGCCGGGCAAGCCATGCCCAGAGGTGGGATTCTGGAAGTTAAGTTGCAGCGCGTATTGATCGACGGCGTGACGCTGGAGAGTTATGACATGCAGGGCTCTGGAAGTTGCGCAAGATTGATGGTGCGCGACACCGGTACCGGCATGGACACGACAACGCTGGAACGCGTATTCGAGCCCTTCTTCACGACCAAACCCCTTGGATCGGGTACCGGGCTGGGGCTTTCCGTCGTTCATGGCATTATCAAGGAGCATGGCGGCCATATTTTTGTCGAAAGTGCCCCCGGGGCTGGCACGACATTCACGGTATTTCTGCCCGTAGCCGAAGCTGGCGACAAACAAACAGAAGTCGCTATTATCAAGCCCCCGCGTGGAAGTGGACGGGTCTTGTTTGTCGATGACGAACCCGCCGTCGTTCGAATGGCTGACAAGATGTTGACGCGATTGGGGTATGAATATACCGGTCTGGACAACAGCGTTGAAGCTTTGCGGCTTTTTCGGGAAAACCCGGCAATATTTGATGTTGTCATCACAGATCATTCCATGCCGGAAATGTCTGGCGATGTGCTCGCGGCTGAACTAAAGCGAATTCGGCCAGACTTGCCAATTGTCCTGTGCACCGGGGACAGTACGACCTTCACGCCGGAAACTGCTAAACAAATGGGAATTGACGGCTACGTCCTTAAACCGGCGAACGCATCGGATTTGGGCCGAATTGTTCACGAAGTGTTGTCCCAGGCCAAAAACTGATCATTTGTTTGCAAAGATTTGATTGCAAACCGTTGCGCCCAAATCCGTTCCGCA
>Ga0233449_1003717_pt1 | contig 10946 bp, 9 predicted proteins | sample SI_124_October20_FD_183012 | JGI IMG/M metagenome (GOLD analysis project Ga0233449, IMG submission 183012) | Seawater microbial communities from Saanich Inlet, British Columbia, Canada - SI_124_October2016_200_MG | ecosystem: Environmental > Aquatic > Marine > Inlet | place: Canada: British... | reverse complement strand
TCCAAAAGACGGTGCCGATGATTACGCATTCACACTCGCAACCGGAATTTTCCATATTTCCGCCAGCGGAGTTAAGTGGCAGATTCATCTCAACAAAAACGAATTGCCTGCACTTGCAAATTAAACTACCCCGCCACAGAGCAGATGTGGTATCAAAAACGCTTTTGCGAAAAGCATGGGGTAACCAATACTTTCTTACACCGCAAGCGGCGTGGAATTAGCCTCTAAAAGAGAATTAAACTTGATTCACTACGAGAACATAGTGTATTATTACACACTTTAAGCAGATTTGATCAATTTGATAATAATCGACAAATCACTCTTATCCTCAAAAGTTGGAATCCAATTGAATAATTTGCCACAACCTCTTCAAATTGATCAATCGTTGTTACTCACTGACTTTTTTCAAAATTATAGATTAATCTCAGTCAAAAGTTCCTCATGTATTAATCCATTAGTAGCAATAATAGAACGAGAATTTTTTGAAAAAGGTCCCCCATTGATTTTTGACACTTTTCCTCCAGCTTCTTGGACAATTAATGCCCCAGCTGCTATATCCCATTGTTCAAGGTCTAATTCCCAATAACCATCAATTCTACCAAGTGCTACATGACACAAATCCAATGCTGCAGAACCATCTGAGCGTAATGAGACAACTTTTTTAAGTAAGTTTTTCCATTGTTCTCCATTATTGTTTGGGTTTGTCCAGGCATCATAAGGGAATCCCGATGCTAACAAGCTTTCAGCAAGGATTGAAGTGTTTGAGGTGGTAATAGCTTCACCATTCAAGTTAGCACCATCACCTTTTATTGCAGAAAATGTTTCCATTAGAATAGGGTTGTGTACTATCCCTAACACAGTTTCTCCTTTGTGAAGCAATGCCACTGAAACACAAAACAAAGGGTACCCCCTCGAGTAATTCGTAGTACCATCAAGCGGATCGACTACCCAAACCCATTCAGCATTAGGTTTAATGCATTCATCCTCCTCAGCTATAAAGCCGTGATCTGGATATTGTAGAAGTAGTTTTTTTAAATTATTTTGAGACTTAATATCAAGTTGAGTGAGGAAATTTGTTGGGCCTTTAAATTCTAACTGCTGACGATCACCAAATTTTTCCATCAATAGTTTCCCTGATGATTCGGCAAAATGTTTTGCGGAATGTAAATACTTGTTCATAAAGAAATATTAATCCTATTATTATTTTTCTCTTCAAAATAATGTAGCTTTGAACGATCAAAAACCACTTCAACTTGATTACCAATTGAAATTTCATCAAAATATTGCTCGTCAAACAATGCCTTGATTATCAATCCTTTTATCCTTAAATTAACAATCAGTTTACTTCCTAACATCTGAGACATCTCAACTTCAGCTTTAAATGATTCTGTAACAATTTGTCTCTGAACAGCGTGTTTAAGTATGATATTCTCAGGTCTGATGCCAAGATAAACATCCCCATAATCACCATTTACATGGATAGAAAATGTATTATAATCTGCAGTAAATAAATTGTTTGTTATAGTACCTTTAACAAGATTCATTGAAGGACTCCCAACAAAACCAGCAACAAACATGTTTGAGGGGTTCTGGTAGATTTGCTGCGGTGTACCCATCTGTATAATTTCACCTTTTTGCATCACTATAATAGTATCACCCATACTCATGGCATCTTCCTGATCATGAGTGACATATACAGCCGTTTTCTTGAGATGCTTATGTAATCTCAGTAATTCTGTTCGCATTTCTATTCTTAATTTTGCATCCAAATTTGAAAGGGGCTCGTCAAATAAAAACACATCTGGATTTCTCACAATTGCTCTTCCAATTGCCACTCTTTGTTGCTGGCCTCCAGAAAGTTGACTGGGATAGCGTGAAAGGAGCTCTTTTATTCCAAGAAAATCAACAACATTAGCTACTTTTCTATTTATTTCATCAATTTTGACCTTTTTTGCCCTCAAACCAAAGTTAATATTATCCCTAACATTTAGATGTGGATACAAAGCATAGTTTTGGAACACCATAGCAACATTTCTGTCTTTGGGATCCATTCTACTAACATTTCTTTCGCCAATGAAAATTTTACCAGATGATGCCGATTCTAAACCTGAAATTATCCTTAAAGTAGTCGTTTTACCACATCCAGAAGGGCCAACAAGGACAGTTATAGAACTATCAGATATTTCAAGATTTATGTTTTTCAAAACCTGATTATTCCCAAAAAATTTTGAGATATCCTCTAGGACGATTTTAGCCATTAGTACATTTTATTGATAAGTTTACGTTTGATTACCCTTTAATTCCCTGACTTCCAAGCCCACGGATAAAATGTTTTTGTACAAACACCATAGCTGTCAAAGCAGGTATTACAGAAAGTAACATTGCAACAGCCATTTTGCTTATCTCAACCCCCCTGAAAGTCCAGTACCCTGCAATAGCAACTGGAAGTGTTTTACTATGACCTCCTGTCAGCATCAAGGCATAGAAAGTGTCATTCCATGAAAGAATAAAACCGAAAACCGCCGCCGCCGCCAAACCTGGACGGATATTTGGAAATACCACCCAAAGAAAAGCCTTTAAGCGTGTAAGTCCATCAACCATAGCCTGTTCTTCTAATTCTTTAGGTACTTCTTCAAAAAAACCAATCAAAAACCAAGTAATTATTGGAACAATAAAAGTAGTATGTGCAGCAATAAGTGCCCAAATTGAGTCTAATATTCTAAACTTATATGCAAGGAGAAATAGTGGAACGATCAATATTGCCGGAGGTATCATCTCTGCAGACAAAATAACTAATCTGAGTTTATTACCACCTGTTTTAAACCTTGAGAAAGAATATGCTGCTGGGCATCCTACACCTATGCTGATAATAACAGTTACAACTCCTACTATAATACTGTTAAGAGCGTAGCCAGGAACCCCTGAATTAAACAGAACCGCAATCCAACTATCCATTCGAGGTGTGAAGATTAGAACATCTGGACGAAAAATCAAACTACTTGGTTTTACGGACGTCATCATTAACCAAGCGAAAGGGAAACACACATAAAAAAGGGCGATAGTCGTCAGACTATACACAATTACATTTAAACCTAGTTTCTGCATGATTAATAATCTCGCTTAAATTTCAAGAAATAAATAATACTGAAAACTGCACACAATAAAATTGTAACAAGTATGAAGGACATTGCGGCAGCGTTTCCCATCCTAAAAAATCGGAATCCTTCTTTATAAACATGAAACAAAATCATCTCTGTTCTGTCTCCAGGGCCACCTCGTGTTATTGCATAAACATACTCAAATACTTTAGATGCATCTACTCCTCGAATGATTATGGCAACTACCATAACTGGCCGAAGTAATGGTAAAGTCACATTAATAAAAGTAAACCATGCTGTTGCACCATCAACTTTAGCGGCTTCAAAAGGAGCATTTGGAAGTGATTCCAGTCCAGCTAAGATAAGTAGAAGCATAAAAGGAGTCCATTGCCAAACATCTATCAAGATAATACTTAAAAGAGCAAGTTCAGAACTAAACCAATCAACTTCAATTCCCAAAGCACTTAAATATAGTGGAATAACCCCCATTTGAGAATTAAGTAAAAAGCGAAACATTAAACCTACAGCAATCGGGGTGATGAACATGGGGGTAAGAAGAACAGCTAAGATGAAATTTCTGAAAACTCCTAATTTTTGAATCAGCAAGGCTAGCCCAAGTCCTAAAAAGGTTTCTATACTAACAGCACCCACCACGAAGATCAACGTGTTTGAAATTGAATTCCAGTAAGAATCATCATGTAATAATTCGGTGTAATTACTTAGACCAACAAACCTTATATCATCAAGACTTGTAAGTTCATAATTATGGAAGGAAATAAAAAATGAATAGCCGAATGGGTAGGCGAGAACAATTAATAGCACTACCGCCAATGGTACTAGCAACCAATACCGCAATAGTGATCGTTCAGACGGTAGCTCTGCTGTAATCATAACTTTAAATGCACATAAGTAAGATGATTTGATATATAGATTAGGACCTAAGCGATGGGACACTAAATTTACTAAAACTCAGTAATAATGACAAGTTGAGCTTAAATCATAAAATGAGTGTTTTTTATCAAATTAACATTGATAAGTATTAAAATACACCACCTCGAGCCACAAATTGTTTATATTGACAGCAAATAAACATTCAGCTCACTAATTCCATCAAAACATAGCGTTCTGAGTATAAAATATTGACAATTATATTCAGAAATTTCCATAGCAATCAAAGTGATTTAATTATCACTTTTCAAACTCAAAACGCTATTTGTTTTGTATTCATTTTAGTTCAAGAATAATTATTAAATGTAGAATCTAGATGAGACGATTAAGACATCATTTCCAAATTAATTCTTTCATTTGTTAATTATTTTTCTAACCTTTGCAGCTGCATTGTCAAGAGCTTGTTTTGCTGATTTCTGGCCTGCGACTGCAGCATTTAGATCTGTTCCAACGATCTCAATTATTTCCTCAGCACGATTTCCGCGTGAAAGAGGATCAGCATCTTCAAGTATATTCAAGACAGTAAAATAATAGTCTGCACCATAACCTTTAGACCAGACTTCAGGATCTTTGACTACACTTGTCCTTACAGGTGCCCCACCTTGAATAACGCGGATTTTATCTTTGCCGGGAGATGTCAACCATGAAATGTATTTCCATGCTTCATTTTTATTGCCGGAGTTCTTAGGAATAGCCCAATGCCATGTCCCTAAAACTGATATTCCGCCTGGGACTTCATAAAGTTTGAATTTCCCAGCTAATTTACCCGCAGGTCCACTTGGATTATTCAACGTAGGGAGCATCCAGTTATAACTTAACATTGTAACAGCTTTTCCTGTAGCCATTGAATTCAATGCCTCGTCAAAGCCCCAGTTCAATGACCCTTTTGGTGCGGCATTTTTGTATGTATCAATATACATTTCAAGTGCTTTAACACCTTGTGAATTGTTCAGGATAACTTTCCCATTTCTAGTTAAATTCCCACCTGTAGCATGTAGCCAATTTTTCCATTCCTCATATATTTTATATCCACGTTGAGGCTGCATTACTGCACCATAAACGCCACTGCCCGTAAGTTTTTTTGAGACGCTAACATACTCTTCAATGGTTTTTGGAACCGAAATCCCCCTTTGATCAAAAATATCTTGGCGTACAATAAGACCAAGTGCATAATTATAGTATGGGATTCCATAAACTTTTCCATTTACCTCAGCAATCGCGGCAATCGGCCGGATGAAATCCCCATATTCATAACCAGGCGTATTTGAAATGTAAGAATCTAAAGGGGCCAGAAAACCTGCATTAGCAAATTCATCTGCCCAAGGGTTGTCAATTATTATGATGTCATATGTCGCATTTGGTGCCAAAAAAGACGAAAGAATTTTGTCTCTCATAGCATCATACGGCATTGCATCAAATACAACTTCAACACCTGGGTTCTCTGATTCGTACTGTTTTGTTAATTCAACTACAATGTCATAATCAGGAACTTGTTCCATGATGACATTTAGTTTCATTGCCTGAACCGAGGTAGTAAAAAAAACAACCATCGAAACCGACAAAATTATTTTATTAAATAAACTAAGCATAACTTCTCCATTGGCTTAGGTTAAATAAATAGTGGTGGATAATAATTTAACCGCCACACGGCAGGCACCATTGCCTACATTCATGACATCCAGGCCCCACCATTAACATTAATAGCTTCACCTGTGATGAAATCCGAGAAATTCGAAGAAAGGAAACATGCAACAGAAGCAACATCCTCTGCAGTTTGAAGTCTAGAAAGAGGTGTCTCACTAATATAATTCTCCTTAACAGCTTCTGTAGACTGCTTTGTTAGTTCTGCTTCCCATACTAATTCACGTTCCTGCATTTCAGTTGCAACATATCCGGGGCAAATCGAGTTAGCAGTAATCATTAATTTACCAAACTCACCTGCAATTGCCTGTGTCAAACCAACTACTGCAAATTTAGAGGCAACATAATGCGACAAATAAGGTGCATTCCCATTCCTTCCAGCCATGCTGGCAATGTTAATGATTTTTCCACGTAGTTCACTACCTTTAATGTTGTTTTGTGTTGACATTTGCTTAGTAGCTACTTGGGTACATAAAAAAACACCTTTGGCATTTACGTCCATATTAAAGTCCCAATCTTCCTCAGTGAGATCTTTAAAGGGTTTCATTGAGCTCACACCAGCATTGTTACACCACACATCTATCCTTCCATAGCGTTTAACTACTTCTTCAACAACGTCGCATGAATGTTCCATCATAGTTACGTCATGTTTTATAGAAAACGCTTCAAAACCTAGGTGTAAAATCTCATCAGACACTTTACGTGCCGCATCTTCATTCAAATCTGTAATAATAACCTTTGCACCCAATTTAGCTATTTGAATAGCAATGGCTCTTCCAATACCATTCCCAGCACCGGTGACAACGACACTTCTGTCCGTTAGGTCGAAATTTCCCATAGTTTCTCAAATACATCCTTATTACGTTTATAAATTTCACGATAAATACAAAATAGTTCTTTGTATATTTCCGATACTTCAGGGTCAGGATCAATCGTTTCACCAATTTCTATAAACCTATCGATCTCTTCCCAAGAACTAAATACTCCTGTTGCTTTTCCAGCAATAAAGGCTGCACCCAATGAGGAACCTGGATGATTTGATACCACTTCAACCGGAATTTCAAGTACATCAGCTGTTATTTTTTTCCATAATCTTGATCTTGCTCCTCCATTAGTAAGTCTTGCTGAGTTAGGGGAGATATTTAATTCTTTAAAAACATTTATGTGGTGGAGAAAACCAAATGAAATACCTTCCAAGATTGCACGATAAATATGCTCCTGCTTGTGGTGAAGGGTCAGCCCCATCAACATTCCGCGGGCCTTAGGATCATTAATAGGAGTTTTCTCACCTAGAAAATACGGAAGTAACACAAGACCTTCTGACCCTGCTGGTATATTTTCTCCTTTTGTTTCCAGTTCTTCATAATCAAAGTCACCAGCCAAGTTTTCCCGGAACCATTTTATAATGCTCCCACTTGTTGCCATGCATCCATTAATCAGATACAAACCTGGTATCACATGATAATCCAAAAACAATCTTTCATCTACTTCAAGATTGTCAAGACAGCAGAGAATATCACCGGCACCACCCAGTTTAACTAGCATATCGCCAGGTTTTGAGATGCCTGCTGAAAAAGCTGAAGCTATGTGATCCGCAGATCCGGCAACCACTGCTGTTCCTGCACAAAGCCCAGTTTCTTTAGCTGCATCTGCACTAACTTCTCCTACAATAGTTGCAGGCCAACTTACCTTCCCAAGATTCATTTCACTTATTCCACAGTAATCTAAGATATCTTTGTCCCAACACTCTTTTTTTACATCAAATAGTCCACTTTCTAACGCCCAATTCCTTTCACAAACATGTTGGCTTGTGAGTTTGTATACTATGTAGTCATATGAACCGCATACCTTTTTCATTGCATTGAATTTGTCCTTCTCGTTGAATCTGAGCCAATTCAATTTTGGACCAATGCTTTGTTGGGAAATAGGACTACCTGTTTTATTCAGTACTTCAGTCTCATCAAATCTTTGTTTAAAATCATCTATTTCTTTAACGGCTCGTGCATCGTTTTGTTGAATTGATGGTCTTAGTACACTTCCTTTTCCATCAAGTAAAATCAAAGTTGGCACCATTCCGCTGACACCTATAGATATTATTGACTTTGATGATGCTCCAATTTGATTCAAACATTTTTGTGTTACTTTGGCTACATTTTTCCACCATTCGTTCGGATCTTCTTCAGCCCAACCTGTTTTTTGTGAAATTAAAGCCGATGGAACTTCCTCAGATGCAATAACACCTTTAGACGGATCCAGTAATATCCCTTTGGTTGCAGTTGTGCCGATATCAATTCCAAGAATTATTTTTTCAAAATCTTTCACGTATTAACTTTTGAAACAGTTTTCATAAACTTTGATACTCGTTTGGGATCTATAGGATTCCATGTTTTTCCATCAATTTTAAGGCTCGAGCCAACTATTACTCCATCAGCTACTTCCAAAAAACGGGTAATGTTCTCAGCTTTTGCACCCGTGTTAAGTATGATTGGAACAGCACTTCCCACACTATTTTTTGCCTCCAGCAAACCTTCTATATTTGGTTCAGCTCCAGCTCTAGGACCAGAAATTAGAATTGCATCAACCAAGGATGATGTAACCGCACTTTTTGCTCTCAAAGCAATACTTCTTGAACCAAGAGTGGATGCAAACTCGGGAGTGATATTTGCCAGTATCCGAATATCTGAGGCGTCAATACTAGTACGATAACGAAAAATCTCTGCAGCATTTGGTGCCCACAATCCCATATCACTCTCATAAGTGCCTGTCACAACCTCTCTAATGAAAGAAGCTCCAGTAGCTTTCGCAATTGCAATTGCTGCTTTTGCATCCCATAGAAAATCTACACCAAAAGGCAAGCTGATTGGTTTCACTTCAGAAATCAATGCTGACATTACTGAGGTCGCTTCCAAGTCAGCAACCAAGCTGTAAGGGCGATCATCTTCATTACAAAATAATACAGCATCTACACCTTCATCATTCAGGATATTTAAATCGTACTGAATAGATTTTTTGATCCCTTGAAGACCTTTGGATCTGTTATACCTTGGAGTACCAGGAAGTGCTGGAAAATGCACCATCGCAATCACTGGTTTTTTATCACCAAACTCTGATTCAAGCCAATTTTTCATAAACCTCACTTTTATAGTTCTTTGTTATTAGTACTTGGACACCCATTTCCTCCAATCCTTCTATGAATGCTGGTTCAGCTTCAGAATCTGTGATCAAAATATCTATTTTTTCCATAGAAATCACATTTGAAAGAGTAACTTTCCCCAGCTTTGTTGAATCTGCCAATACAATCGACTGTCTGCAGTTCTCGATGATGTATTTCTTAACTTGGGCATCTTCCGTGTTGTATTCAGTCAGGCCAGCCTTCAGGTCAACTCCACCTGCTCCAATGAATGCTTTATCCACATTAAACTCTTTTATAGAGCTTTCTGAAATTGGACCAACCAATGACATTTCTCCCATCCGGACTATTCCACCTGTTACTATAAGCTTAATAGCTGAATTTATGGCCAACTCCATAGCATGTTCAAGACTTGGAGTTATTACAGTAAGGTTCTTACGATTCTTCAGAAAAAGAGCTAGTTCTCTTGTTGTTGAACCAACATCCAGAATGAGTGTGTTACCCTCTGTTATTAAATCGTTAGCTACAGAGGCTATTGCCTGTTTAACCTCGTTCCTCAAACCTTTTCTTGAATAATATGGAGGCTCATAACTTGTGCTAATATTGCTAACAGCACCGCCATGAACTCTCAGCAGCAACCCCTTATCAGCAAGTTCATCCAAATCACGGGTGATTGTCATCCGTGATTTATTTAGATTTTCAGCAAGTTCTGCAATCTTAATCCCCCCATTCTTTTTGAGGGTTTCAAGAACTAGCCGTTTGCGGTTTTTAGCAGGCATATGTTTCATAATGTTTAGATTGTACATTTATAATGTTATAGTGTCAAATAAATAAACATAACTTATTAATAATTTCTTAAGATATTTTTTTGAATTCTGTTTTATTTACTGATTTTATAGATCATTATTAATTAATAGCAAATCCATTTTATTAAATATTTTTTCTCATAGGGATATAGTTCTAGGGATTGTTACTTGTTAAACTGCCAAAATATGTCAGTCATCCACTTCCGTTATCAATATATAATGTAAGGATCATTCATGAGTGTTACGCGACACTTGTAGAGAATAAAACCACCAGAAGTAAATAATTGTATCTTGATGCAAGCTGGTAAACTGAACGAATAAATGTAGAAACAAATTTTTTGACCGAACCAAACGCAGATTTCCTTCCATTTTTTCAGATAGCCACTACTTTATTCAAATATTTTTTAGCATACACAGATCAAAAAAACGAATTGCCTGCACTTGCAAAATCAGATTGACTCTCTCAGTACTGAAGTGGAGAATACAGTTTGATGAGTAGTTGAATTCAAAAAATATCAAAATATCACTCCTGTCTTTTTACCTTGCTGCTGTAATGACAACTTCGTGATATTAAATAATTGACCGATTCATAATAAGCCTGAGCTGTAACTTGTCATTTCGAGCGAAGGGAGAAATCTTAATCATATTAGCGTAGTAACTTATGAAAGATTTCTCGTACCCTAAGCAATGTCACAGTTTCAGAAATTTTTTAAAGTTTAAAATAAAATATTCACCAAAAAATATTCTATGACTAAAATGTTTTTCGAACATCTCAATCAAAATCTGGAAGCACTAAAAAGTGCCGGACTTTATAAGTCAGAGCGGATAATAACTTCAAAGCAGTCCGGAAACATTTCTGTTTTTCCTGGTGATAAGGTGCTTAATTTCTGTGCTAATAATTATTTGGGACTGGCGGATAATGCAGAATTAATCGAAACCGGAAAAAACGCGCTTGATAAAAAAGGTTATGGAATGGCTTCTGTCCGTTTCATCTGCGGAACACAAGATGTGCACAAAGAGCTGGAAGCGAAAATTTCAGCCTTCCTTGGCATGGAAGACACGATTCTCTACTCTTCGTGTTTTGACGCGAATACGGGTTTATTTGAAACGCTTTTGGGTGCGGAAGACGCGATTATTTCCGATGCCATGAATCACGCATCCATCATTGATGGTGTGCGTTTGTGCAAAGCGCGTCGTTTCCGCTACCAGAACAACGACATGGCGGATTTGGAAATGCGTTTAAAAGAAGCAGCGGACGCACGTTTTCGCCTTATTGCGACCGATGGCGTTTTTTCCATGGACGGTATTATCGCAAACCTGCAG
>Ga0233449_1003714_pt1 | contig 10956 bp, 22 predicted proteins | sample SI_124_October20_FD_183012 | JGI IMG/M metagenome (GOLD analysis project Ga0233449, IMG submission 183012) | Seawater microbial communities from Saanich Inlet, British Columbia, Canada - SI_124_October2016_200_MG | ecosystem: Environmental > Aquatic > Marine > Inlet | place: Canada: British... | reverse complement strand
CGTGCCATCTTCTTGTTTGTTGGCACACAAATCATACATTACAACGTCGTAATACCACTCTGAATACATACCCTGATAATTGGAGCTTAATTTTTCTTGTATGAACCCCAACTCCTTCAATGTCTCTTCTGTGAGTGGGCGAGAGTCGTAATATGATACTACTTTAATCGCTTCTTCAATCGGTAAATTGTCAATCATATTGATTGCATAGTCTTCAATCTTCATTTTATTTCTCCTTTTTTAAATATCTCTATAAACCCAACCAATAACCAATACACAAGCCAAAGCCATTGTAAATTCTGCCCAATTATTCCTTAACATAGCGTTCAATGCCCATATAGCAGTAGGTATAAACAATAATAAAGCTCTTAGTGTCCTTACCCTTATGTCTCTTGGATAATCCCATTCTATCTTCATTTTATTTCTCCTTTATCATTTTGTTACTTCCAACATATCGTTTCCCTGCCGACGGCAACTCGTTATTAAATGGTTAGTATTACTACCCATCTGTCTTATATCTTACTTCTCCTAATTTATTGAGTGAGTCGGATTAGACAGAAATGAAGTCTCCCATTGTCCGTTAGACTCTCGCTACGCAATTATCTGCTCACTCAATAATCTATTTTGATTAGAAGAGAAGTATACTTCATTATCTTCACTTTCTTCACTTTAGAGTATTCTTTAGACGGAAAGTGCAATAGTGAAGTACGTCTCTCCACCGGTTAATTTTCATTATTAGTCTGTTGATATAAACGTTTTATTTCTCCTTTTCAAAGATTTGCCAATTAATCGTCTTTACTGGCATTTATTGGTTTTTCTACAGGTCCTACTTCAGTCATTGCACCTAAATGAACTAAATGACCATTCTCATTCCTACAAAACGAATACGCTCCATCCAAATGGTCAAAGAATATCAATTCACCTTCTTGTGTTGGAATGGAAGCAATAGGATTTTTGTTATTAGATATTATCCTAACCCATGTCTGTGGTTTTACGTTATAAAGTTTCATATATTATCTCTAAAGAGAATCATTAATAAGATTGTAAACCCGATATGGAATAATGCACGACTAAAATCATCGAATAGATAGAAAGCAACGCTAAGAACAATATTCATAATACATAGAAAAGCAAAAAGATATTTCATTAATATAACTCCGCATTTCTGCATTGTTTACAGACCTTTATTGGTTTACCACGCTTAGGAAGGTTTCCAGGATAATATCTTACTTCAAACTTGGCATTCTTGCGACACTTCTCGGTCATGTGGGGTTCATGCTGAAAATTACATACAGGGCATAAACTAACAACCTGTGTACTATTCGCATGGACTGTACTATTATCACGATTCATCCAAGGAATATCAGGTTCAATCGTATTATTTATAATGTCATTTACTAAACTCATACTATCTCCTTTTGTTTAAAAATATTCCTCATCATGGTAGCATCCACCAAGGTCGCCAAACCCATTAAAGCACAGTCGCTTTTTTTTACATTCGCATTTTTGATGAGGTTTATATACATCTTTCACAAACCTTTTTCTTTTTTCCAATAGCTGGAATCATGTGTGGTGGATAGAATATATTACCCCACAAAGTTCGGGTCGTTGAGTAACCTACAATCCCATGTTCATACCCACGATTACATTCAGGGCATATCTTAATCCTATCATCGACTATATATTCTCGTCTCATGCCCATTTATCCATGCAAGGGTCACATACATATATCTTATCACTCTCACAATGTGAACACCTATAGTCTTTAAAGACCTTAGAATCACGTTTAATGAGCCTATCTAACTCTTGGTCGATACTACACAGCGAACTGTTAATTAACTCGCTTATAGCCTTTAATTCAGCGTTTAGAAATTCAGACGAACACTCATCTGATTCTAATTCTGTATGGTTGTACATCTTACTTACATTGTTTCGGATGTCCTGTAAATTCAGTAATTCTTTTGATTGCCACATAATTAACTCCTTATTGTTATATGAAATTAATCACTTGAATTAGCAATGTCAAGTAAATAATTCTCTTTGTATAAATCTTTGTTTGGCAATCTTAATATATTCTGCATTTAATTCAATACCAATCCACTTTCTACCAAGTCTTTGTGCTACCCATCCTGTTGTTCCGCTTCCGAAAAATGGATCTAAAACAGTATCGCCTTCTTTGCTCCCTGCTTTAATACATAATTCTGGAATCTTTGGTGGAAATACAGCAAAATGGGCTTCTTTGTAAGGTTGAGTGTTAATAGTCCACACAGAACGTTTATTTCTTGTTTGGTTTATCGTAACAAAAGAACCCTGTCCGTTTTTACCACTCTTATCTAAAGTACGTTTTCCATCATATCTTATATTTCCTAAATCACTTCTTTTGTCTTTGCCATACTCTAAAGATTGTTCAGCAATAGCATCATTATCATAAAAATACTTGGCAGACTTGCTCAACAGGAATATATATTCATGGGACTTAGTACACCTGTCAGTAACACTCTCAGGCATAGGATTGGGTTTGTGCCAGATGATATCCTGTCTTAACCACCACCCATCGGATTGTAACGCAAGTGCAACTCGCCAAGGGATACCAACTAAATCTTTCGTTTTTATAATTGGGTGTTTTGGGTCATGTTTTATTTGTTCCCCACAATGTGTGCCTTTATGTGCTTTCTGTATATCGCCACTATTTTTATTTAAAGATGCACCCTTCCATCCCCCACCATAATAACTATCACCAAGATTTAACCAACAAGTTCCATCATCTTTCAATACTCGCTTAATTTCTCTAAAAACATTCACCATATTTTCAACATATAATTCGGGCGTTTCTTCAAGTCCTAATTGTTTATCAACTCTTTTAGCACCACACTTTCCACAAACATCTTTGAAAGGCATCCCTGTAAAATTTCTTTTATCGTTTTGATTTGTTTCTGGATGTAAGGTGGTTTTCATAGATTGCAAAGTTCCATCGAAATGGTTACAATCTTTATTACCCCCTTCCCAACTTGCAGTTCCATAATCCCTTAACCCCCAATACGGTGGCGAAGTAACAACGCATTGAACTGACTCTGTTTCAATCTCTTTAAGTTTATCTGTTACATCACCGTGTAAAATCATAATTTCCTATAGTCCTTAAAATATCAGAAACATCTGCATCTATATATTTAAGAAAAGTATTTTTACGAAGTTTGAGTTGGTTGTACCACTCATCCCCACGTTTCTCAATCGCCCATTCAACAAATTCAGCAGGTGTTTTATGTGCTGAAAAGTGTGATGAGAATACATGGCATCCTACACATAGGCAGAATCCATTAAGTACATCCCATCTTACACATCTTATTGACCTTGAGTAGAAATGATGAGCATTAAGTCTTGATGTCTTACCGCAGTTTTCACAGCACCCGTATTCTCGGACTTTTTCAGCCCATGCTTTATCAAGTTTTTTTATATTAGGTTTTTTAATAATGTATCTCCTACCGCTTGAACTACAGGTACGCTAACTGCATTACCGCATTGTTTATATCGTTGTGTGTCGGACATTGGAACTACTTTACCATCAAACTCACCATACTCATTCCAATCATCTGGGAAACCTTGCAATCTGCAACATTCTAATGGAGTTAATCGCCTGATTTGGGAGCGTTCAATCATCACTCCATGCTGATCTTGTGTGTTTAGCGTAAATGCGGGTTCACCATCTTCCTTAAATCTTCGTCCATTCTGCCTTTTCTCAGCCCGATTCGGTGTGAGAAATGGTTGAACTTTATACAATCCTGTCTTATCATCATTATTGCCACCATCTCCACCCAGAGTTTTCGCAATTCCGTTACTACTATAAACTCTGCCACCCATTTCATAATTATGTCTATTGAGATTCCCGATTTGGTTTAATCCCGAAACCATCGTCATTCCTCGATAGTTTCCACCTGAATGTACTGGATGTTGGAGTGTATTTGCGACTTCTGTATGCCCGTTGTTAGTGAGTGAACTTGTTTCTCCGATAGGAAATACTTTGTGTCCACTTCTGTTTCCAAGATGTCCGACAAGGTAAATCCGCTCTCTATTTTGGGGTAGAAACCAGCGAGTATTAAGTAATTGGCACTCAACGGTATAATCAAGGTCGGTAAGAACTCCATAGATTGTGTTAAATGTTCGTCCATTGTCGTGGTTAAGTAAGCCTTTAACATTTTCGAGAATAAAGTATGGGATTGGTTTCCCAATGTCTCTGAAATATCGTAAAATCCGTGCGATTTCAAAAAATAGTGTTCCTCTTGTGTCATTGAATCCTGCCCTTTTTCCAGCAATACTGAAAGTTTGGCAGGGGAATCCGCCACAAAGGATGTCAATGTCCTTTGGTAAATCTTCTGGTCGAATAGTTGTAACATCACCTAAGCCCTTTGAGTTTGGGAATTTATGTCTATAAACTCCACTTGCATATTTGTCAATCTCCGAAAAGCCGACCCAATCAAACTTAAATCCAGCTTGTTCAAGCCCTAAGTGGAATCCACCGATTCCGCTAAATAAATCAAGTAGTTTCATAAGGAATAGGGGGCTTCAGGACAACAACAAAGGAGATTGAAAAAAGTCCATCCACCCCCGACACAATTAGAAGGGTAGGTCTTCGTCAGATTTAGCTTCGGTTTTCCCGTCAGCTTTTTCTTCAGATTTCCCTTCAAGAACCAACAATAAACTCTTCATATTAGCTTCAATAACGACTAACTCACCACCACTCAACGTACTATTATCTTCACGATTTAGTAACCCAACAGCAAGTTTTAAACATACTTGCTTATGTATGTCATGTGTTCTTGCATCAGAAGACATAGATACTTGAGGTGTACTCAGAGTATCACTCGATTGTCCCCTACTAACCACCACAAATTTGGTTTTTCCTTCACCAAACGATTCTTTGCGGACATTTAAGGATGAACCAGCACCATAGAGAGATAATTGTTTATGAAGTCCAGGACTTGCTGTCAAGCTATATGGTTTACTATCGTATGTAATGGAATATTCTTGTTGCACACCCCATTGCGATTCTCGTGGTGTCGGTCTTTCGGCTGTTAATGTTATTAGATAATCAGTATCTATTTTTTCAAATTTCATGTATGCCATGTTTTTTCCTTATTTAGTTAGTGTATTGGTTACTTTGTTGGTCAGATCGACCACATGATAACCAGCTTCCATCGAACAACATTCGAGATACGCATCTCTTTTGCTCAATTCTTGTAGGTATTCATCTATTGATTCAACCATATCTTCATAACTTGTTCTTATATGGGTTATTTCACCTTGGTGCTTACCATCATATCCGTCCCATGCGATTGTGAAGTGAAAGAATACTTCTTCTAATTCACTCAAATACACACGATAAGCCTTTCCCCATCTCTCTTTATAGATTTTAGTACCCCTAATTTCATCCCCAAAACCATGAAAGGCATTAGGGTATTTAGGGTTGCCATATCTATCTTTGTAATCACACCTTATGAATAGATGGTTATCCACTCTATCGGTTCTAATGGAAAAGTAGGGATTCCCACCATTCCATACTGGCTCATGCATAGTAACCTTACTCATCGTCTTTCTTGGTCACTTGACAACCATGTCGGGTTAGCATTGAGAATAATTTATTTCTAATAAATTCAATTTCATCTTGTTCGGCATCATGTGGAAAAACCACTAAAAACCTACCCTGAGTGAAGTCCTGTGTTGTAATGTCTGTTTCTTGTTTATTTTTCATACGTGAAGATACAGCTTTGAAAATAGGTTGTCAAGTCTTTTTTTCATCTTGGTAAACTTCTCATTAAGGCTCGTCTATCTTCGACCGATAATTCACTTTCTAATCGTCTTGATAATGAACCACAATCACCACATCTGTACGATAAATATCTGTTAGCCGCTGTGGTATAATACCCACCATTATAACGTATATCATCACTCCCACAAGTAGGACATAATTCACCAACACCACCCATGCCAAGATTTGGATGAGACTTAATCCACGCTCTCAATTCAAGATAAACTTCTTCAAGCAATCTAACATCTTCTTCGTTGTAAGCTAACATCTCATTTAAGGCTTGACGTTTACCTAATAGGCAGTCTGTCCACAGCTTGAAATTGGTGCTAATCTTACCTTTATTAGTGAGTAATTGACCTAAATAATCTAGCTTATTTGATGAGAATGCAAAACTACGTTTAACCGCTTTCAAGGTGTCGATAGATTGATAAGGTGAAGGTGGTAACAATCCATTGAGGTGGAATCTTGTATTGATTTTTTTAATATCAAACCTATCACCATTGTGTGCGATTAGAATATCGGCTTCATCAATCAAATGCCATAGTGATTTTATAATTCGTTCATCATCACGCTCAATAGCTTCCTGTGGAGTTTGTACGTCAGATATAACCTCTGAATCATATAACCATTTGGCACTCCAAGATAAAACATTCCAGTCTTGTATAATGTTATTGGGTTGGATGTATTTATTGCCAATCAAAGACCAAACATAAACTTCCATAGGAGTCGTTTCTATATCGAAAAGTAAGACTTTGGATACGTTGGTAATGGGTACAACTTGACTCCATTTTCCACAATCCTTACACACCACTCGCTGTAAACCATTTCTTATGCCACGTTTTTGGATGTGGTCGCATCCACAATACTCACAAATCATATCGACTCCATTTTTAACCATTTATTTAAGGCTTTTTCCCATGCTTGTCGTGTTGCCTTTCCTAATTTTACTTTCTTCCAAATCTCGTCAAACTCTTCATAGAATCGTTCTCGCATCTTGCGAATATGATAGTCGTGATTTGTTGTACATTCCACCTTATCTAACTTATCCAAATAATATTTCTGCATCTCTTTGTTCGTATTCATAGTATTTCCCATTTTTAATATCATAATTAAGTTTGCCTATTCCTGGTCTTCCATTTTTATATTGGAATCTTATTTTACTTACGTGAATCCCAACATAATCGTCATCTTCATCCTTATGTCGGTGTACAGATATAATATTATCCGCTCGGTTGAAGAAATTAGAACTACCTGAAATATCATAAGCACCAGGAACTACTGGCTTACGATTATTATCCATTTCCATCTTTCTTGGGTGTGCTACAACCCATATATGAATCTCATGTAATTTCGCAAATGCTACAATGGTCGATAAAACACGAGATATATAATTCGTCTCATTCTCACTCTGTCTGAATTTATGTTCGAGTGTATTCCATGGATCAATGATAAGTCCATTCAATCCGTAACGAAAATTAAGTATCTTCGCTTGTTCCAGTATGCTCTCGATTGTTACATTGTCTTCTTGTGTACCAATGAACTTAATGTATTCATCAAGCACAGCCATAGTGTTTCGGGCTGTCTGTTCATCGAGTTTCTCATCGCCCCAAAAGGCTCTGCCGCTGAACTTCCCAACCAGCTTTAAAAGATGATGTTTAACGGGGAAATTCTCTGCTGAAAATATGCCAAATTTCCATGAATGGTCTTGAATCATATTAATCATTAGGGCATCCATCCATTCAGACTTTCCCATATTGGGAACACCTGTTACGATTGTAAGTTCACCTTTAGAGACTCGGTAGAAATTGTCTAATCCAGTCCATCCTGTACTTAATCCATTGTGGTCGGGCTTTAGCAATAAATCAATGGCATCTTCCGTTACGTCTCCAATGGTTACAACGCCATCAATCGGATAAGGATAGGCTTCAGTTAGAACATCAATCACCTTGTCTTGCCCATGTTCCATTAAGACATCATTCATGTCTTTACAGCCTTCAGGGTATGTAACTCTATAACACTTCTCTCTCCCAATCCTACGGGAAAGTTCGTCTCGCATAGCATGACCACTTGGGTCATCATCCATAGCGAGTATGACTGTGGTAGCACCCATTAATTCTTCTTCGGCAGATAGTAAGTAACTGAATTTCCTGTCCGTAGCAACGGAATTAGGAGCGATTGCACCATCAGGACAACTCACTACGTTACTATAACCACACTCAACAAGAGATAAGGCATCCATCTCGCCTTCTGTGATTATAATCGTCTCCATGCCTCTCATGTGATCAAACCGATAGAAACATTTTTCAGCATTCTTTTCCTGTCGGAATTTTTTATCTGCTGTACGAGATTTGATATTAACGACTTCACCATTTTTATAAAATGGAAATTGTATCCACCGATTATTATAACCTATACCTTCGGATATAATAGTGTTCAAGGATATTCCACGACCAGTGAACCACTCAACTACGCTGTTGGGTAGGTCGGTCTTAGGTTCTTCGGGTTTCACGATCGGTGCGTGAACGTATGTATCTCGCTTCTTATCTTTTAATCCACCTTTCCATCCACAATGATGGCATTTCCAAATTCCATCATCAATATTAACCGAAAGACATGGGTCTGAACCTTTTTTTCTTTGGTGGGAACATTGCGGACACTTCACTTTTTCCTGTCCACTTGTCCCTCGCACGTATATTCCTTGCTCCTCGAATGTCATCTTACTGTCTCCGATGCGAAGGCATTTTCTAATTCAACCCAACCACCTTTGCCTAATTCGTATCCCACCATCGTTTCTTCATTTACTGCTGTGTATTCTGTTCCCATAGTATCTCCTGTTGTTTATAATTGGTGTCTTAACGCCACTTTTATTGTTTATTGGTATGTTGGTATCACTTCTTGAACTTTAAGTGCAAATTAGCAAATTTAGACATACCATTTTTAGATTTATTCCGTAATGTTTTCAAACTTAATAAATTCGATTGCCAAAATTCATCTGTTGTAGCCCATTTTATAACATCCCTAACGTCTGTCTCTTTCCATTCGTCGATTACAATCAACTGATACAAGGTATTAACTGAACCACTTGTGAGGCTTGAATCCGTGTGCCAATCTTTTTTTATATGATTTGGGTATTGTTTGTGTTTTGTTTGGTAGAAATCTGAAACAATTCTTTTTAGGAATGCCAATTGTTGATTATTAATATTAGGATTAATGGCATTAGCTTTATTTGTTTTTATATTTGTATTACTATCTGGTATAGGTTTGTCAGATTTGACAAATCCATTTGTCGTTTTTGACAAATCCATTTGTTCATTTTGACAAATGGAAGGAGATAGAATTAAAAGGGCTTTTTCGGTCAAAGCATACCATAAAGTACGATCATACCCTTGCTTATTGTGGTTAGCCGAAATAATATAACCATCAGCTTCCAATCCTTTCAACGAACGTCGAATTTGGCTGTCTGATAGGTAGCTAAATATAACCGAAAATCCCTTAACAGAATTATAAGTCCAATAATGACCATCAATGTAATGCTTATTATTAGCTTCGTTTTTTTGATGCCAATAATATATATGCTGAATTATAATAGCATTATTAAGTCCAATCTTATCGGCAATATCTGTGGAAAATGAGTGGTTCATAAATGCTCACGAATATACTCTAGTTCATCTTCCCAATCCATGTATTCATCATCGTCCATGAAATGAGTCCACTCCCTACACTCTGCACACATCCCGATTAATTCACCTTCAACGTCTTCTAATTCGCAGGAAGAAGATGCACCGCAACAAGCCGAATAGAGATTCTCATCCATTATTAACCCCTTTTAAATAGCGGTCTTTCCACCAATCCGCCTTTTTCTTTTCGTTTTCAAGGTCTTTCTTCGTTTGAATTGCTTGAATTGATACAATAACTAACATTACAATAAATATAATATCCATTTATAACTCCTTTTTCGAAATATAACACCAAATATATAACTAAATCAAGTGTTTTATCCCATTTATCACTATTTTATTAAAATACTCACACTCTTTGCCCGATTTAATCTTGCAAGGTTTATTTTCAAGGTCTTTGTCAATCCATTGTTCAAGGTGCTTGCCAATCATAATTCCATCGCATTTTCCGTTGGAGTAATTGGCACAATGGTTTACGTCTGTTTTTTTCATTTTTTATCCTTTACTTTGTCGAATTTCATAAAAATTAGGCTCATAAATATCTTCTATCTTATCGCCATCTTCATAAACGAGAAGCATATTTTCAGCTTCTTCTTTTGAATTGAACGTGTCAATATAATCACCTGTCTCACGACAACATATAACCCACTCACTACCTTGTTGCCGTCTTGTATAATACTCACATACTTTACTCATTTTGTTCTCCTTATTATTACTGCTATTATTAATGTTATCATCCACAATACATTGACCAAAAAATACGGATTAAGAATATAGTTTATCATTTTATAACTCCTTTTTTGCAAGTGAATGTAAAGCCACTTTATAAGCTAAATCCAAGGGCAATGGATGTTGCTTTCTACCTGGTGCATCGTATTCTTCGCCAAATGCATGAACATAGGTTGCTCGTTTCTCTTTCTCGGATGTAGCTTTGACTTTAGCATCTAAATCCCTTATCTGTTCATTATATGATTTAATTGTGTTCATTTTATAACTCCTGTATCTGTCATTATAAATTGCCCAACCCAATCTATATCTCTCGTGCTATCATCGTCATTACAATCCACATATAAGTCTAAAGTATCACCGTTTAGCATTGTAGGTGATTCATTAAACTCGTTCATGATTTCATCGGCACTCATGGTCTCGGCTAATTCCATTAAATAATCTCGGTCATCCGAAGTCCACACAATCACACTCTCGGATCCATCGTGATTAACTGCTTCTAATTTATATTTATCTACTTGTTTCATTTTATTTCCTTTGTTTATTGTTCATTTAACGTGACAGACTTTAGGCATAATTATAATGCCAATCAAGTTATTTATTAATTTATTTTCATTATTCATTTATTTATAAAGTCAAGAACTTTATTATAATTTATAAAACTTTAATTAGACTATATTTATAAAAGTCAAGTGAAATATATAACCCAAAATATAACACAAAATATATAACGCTATTTATAACCATGTTTTA
>Ga0233449_1003713_pt1 | contig 10962 bp, 10 predicted proteins | sample SI_124_October20_FD_183012 | JGI IMG/M metagenome (GOLD analysis project Ga0233449, IMG submission 183012) | Seawater microbial communities from Saanich Inlet, British Columbia, Canada - SI_124_October2016_200_MG | ecosystem: Environmental > Aquatic > Marine > Inlet | place: Canada: British... | reverse complement strand
TCAAAGGTGAAAGAGGATCTAAACGGTGACCACTGGAAGAGTTGATACGAAAGACTGGATTCCAAATCCAGACAACGCTCATGTGCTGAAGATTGATGGGCCTGAGATAGCTCATTTCGAGGATCAGGTGAAACTGTTCCAGGCGGGTGAGAAGGACGAGGTCGAGTTCCTTAGGTTCCGATTGCGTCAGGGTGTGTACGGTCAGCGTCAGCCTGATGCTCAGATGATTCGAGTCAAGCTGCCTTTCGGTGGCGTAACGGCCGATCAGATGGATGTTCTTGGTGAAGTGGCCGAAAAGTACGCTCCTCTTAAGAAGGGCCACATCACTACTCGAGAGAATGTGCAGTATCACCATGTTCCCCTTGCTGATTCGACCGATCTGCTGAGGGCGCTTGGCGATGCGGGAATGTCGACTCGTGAGGCTTGTGGAAACGTTGTTCGTAACGTAGTAGCTGCACCTTCAGCAGGTGTTGCTAAAGATGAAGCGTTCGATGTAACTCCTTACGCTGCGGCATACGCTCGGTACTTCTTACGACACCCAACTACGCAGAACATGCCTCGTAAATCGAAGGTTGCTTTCTCGGGTTCGGAAAAAGATGAAGCAATGGTGCTGATGCACGATGTTGGCATGATCGCTCGAATTCAGGATGGCAAGCGCGGTTTCAAGATTGTTGTCGGTGGTGGTCTTTCAACCAACGCAATGATGGCCAAGACGCTTCGAGAGTTCGTTCCTGCTGAAGATTTGATCAAGAACTGTGAAGCTGTGCTTCGTGTGTTCAATAATCAGGATGAAGAGCGAAAGAGCATTGCTAAGGCTCGAATCAAGTTCACGATTACCCGACTCGGTATCGACAAGTTTCGAGAGATGGTTGATGAAGAGCTTGCTGGCGATTGGGCGAACAAGGAAATTGATCTCGAATCGTTGATGTTTGTCGATGATGAAGAGGCTGATGCTCCTGCTGTGCCTTCTGATGCCACTCCTGAGCCTGCCGACGATGCTGCTTACGCTAACTGGAAGCGCACTAACGTTGAGGCTCAGCGACAGGATGGCTTCAACCTTGTCTACATTCGTGTAGAGCGTGGTGATGTTTACGCTAACCAGTGGTCGCAGCTTGGAGATATAGCTCGTAAGTTTGCTGGAGGTCGTGCTCGACTCGATCAGCAGCAGAACTTGGTTTACCGCTGGGTTCGCGACGAGTCGTTGTTCGACATGTATCAGGCTCTTGGGGCAATTGGTTTCAGCGCGGCGGGTCGAGAGACCATTCGTGACGTTGTTACCTGCCCGGGTACCGATTCTTGCAAGCTGGGTATTACTTCTTCAATGGGCTTGAACAAGGCTCTTGGCGAGACTCTCGACGGCATGGGCGATCTCGACCCGCTGGTTGAGAAGATGCACATTAAGGCGAGTGGTTGCCCGAACTCTTGTGGTCAGCACCACATCGCTAGCATCGGTTTCCACGGTGCTGTTGTGAAGGGGCCTGGCGGACAGGTTCCGGCTTACGAGCTGTTCCTCGGTGGACGATCGAACGAAGCCGGTGGCACGAAGATTGGTGAACGAGTGAAGGCTCGTATTCCAGCCAAGCGTGCGCCTGAAGCGTTGAAGGCTGTTCTCGATACCTATCTTGCTGAGCGCAATGATGGTGAAGAGTTCGCTGACTTTATAGATCGATTCGGTGTTGCTAAGTTCGAAGAGGAATTTGGCAAGCTGAAGGCAGAGCTTGGTCCTTTGGATCGAGACAATATTCAGACTTACATGGACTGGGGTAAGACCGTGGTCTACAAGCTGGAACGTGGTGAGGGTGAGTGCGCAGTTTAGTTAGCATTCATCTAGCTCTCTTGCGATAGCGAAATAAAAAACGGGCGACTGCAATTCTGCGGTCGCCCGTTTGGTTTAACGGAGTCGGGTGTGAGGTTGGGCTGTACAGATATTTCGTACTGTCCCGAGATTCTGAATCGAGTTCAGAATGACGGGAGGGCTTCAGTGTTTTTACATGTCCTGAGCGGCAGTCGAGGGATCTGGGCTGGTGGGGCAGATGTGGCACGTTCAGATGAGTGCGGGAGAGGTCGCTGAAGCTGAATGACGCTTCATATGGGGGGGAGAAAGATCCTGAAATGAATTCAGGATGACGAGGAGTGCTGTCGTTACTTTTTATCGTCGTCGTCGGGTGAGCCGAAGTCGATTATTTTTCCTTGGTCGCGCCGGGAAGGCTTTTCTTCGATTCTTCGTCCACGCCAGTATTTAACTTCAGGTTCGCTGGCTTTAGTTTTTTCGGAAGAACGTCCTCGTCCGAACATGCCGGAACCAGAGCTACCGGTACGTGGTGAGCCCTTACGGAACCAGAGCATGTAACCAATGACTAGCAACGCCACACCGAGGATTGCGAGTGGCAGCGTTGCTGCTGGAAGAAATGCTGCGACTGCAATGAGTAACAGGCCGCCGATAATCAGATTCCCGGGATTGAATCTGATGGTTTTTTTTGGCTTGGAACGCTTAGTTTTGGCAACGGTGGTAGAGAACGGCTCGAATGCTCGATGCTTTCCTGCTGGACGCTCTCGATCGTTTGATGGACCGGCATCTTCTTTGGCTTTTTCGAGTATTTCGTCTATTTCACGTTCGAATTTTGACATGTCTGGCATTAGTGAATACTACCTAGTAGATGGAGCTCGCGTTGTTATACTCGAATTTCAATTACTGCAATCTTCGCGCAGTACCACCCAAAACTGTTCAATTTACGAAGAAATATGCCAGACATCGAATACGATAATTTTCTAAAGATCACTCTCTTTAAGCTTAGTTCTGAATTTCGGCGTTTGGACGCTGACGAGCGTTCGAAAGCTAAGCAAGAGTTTGCTGGTCTGATCGCTGACAACTCATCTGACGACGAAATACGCACCTACAGTACCGTTGGCACACGGGCCGATGCTGAACTGATGTTGGTCCAGGATTCTGCTTCGGTCGATACGTTCCATAAACTCTCGAAGGCTATTAACCACTCGGTGCTTGGTAGCTATCTTGAGCAGTCGTATTCGTACTTGTCTATCAGGCGCAAGAGCCGGTACAAGCACGGCGGTGGCGCTCCGAAGCTAAAGGAAGATTACAAGTACATGGTTATCTATCCGATGACCAAGACTCGACCGTGGTACGAGAAGTCGATGAAGGAACGTCAGGAGATGATGAACGATCATTTCCGTGTGGGTAAGGATTACCCAATGGTGAAGATCAACACGTCTTATGCGTTTGGTCTCGACGATACCGAGTTCGTACTTAGTTTTGAGATGGATGATCCGTCGGATTTCACGTCATTGGTTATGGACTTGCGTGAGGTTCCAGCGGCTCAGTACACGATGACTGAGATTCCGATTTTCACGACGATCAAGATGCCAATAGCCGAAGCACTGGATGCGATGGCTTAGGGTAGGGCGTGTCATTCTGAACTTGATTCAGAATCGTGGGCAAAGGTACGAATCTAGTGGATTTATCCGAGGTTCGGGCGAGTGGTTGTCGATTCTCGCTGTTCACGCTGATTCTGAATCGAGTTCAGAATGACAATGGCGATTTGTGCTGATGTTTCACCCTGCTGTAGATCCCTCGACTCCGAGGGCTCCGCTCGGGAAATCGGAAATTGGTTATTCGGCGCAAAAGGCTCGAATGTGAGATAACAAAAAAAGCCCCAGCGAATTTGCTGGGGCTTTTTTATTCGTAAATCTACGAGTTAGGAGGCGTTTGCGCCTGGCTCCGAGGAGTCGTAATCGTAGTCGTAGTTCAGCTTGATGAACTCGTTCTGATCTGCTGGAACCTGATCTTCAGGGAAGATGGCGTTCACTGGGCATACTGGTTCGCAGGCTGCACAGTCGATACATTCATCTGGGCTGATGAAAAGCTGGTTGTCGCCAGGCTTAGAGTAAATACAGTCGACCGGACATACGTCCACGCACGCACCGTCCATTACGTCGACACAATCCTTGGCGATGATGTAGGTCATCCGATGAGGCTCCTGAGAATGTTGCGACCAGTTCCTGTTTGGTCGACTTTATGGCAAATCCACGGCAGATTATACGTTTCCGCAATCCGTCGTAAATAGGCTGGCACTACCGTCTTTGTGAGGAAATGCCAGCCGAGATTACAAACTAAAGAATTGAAGGGCGATTAGTGTCCGCCGCAGGCGCATCCACCGCCGCCGCCGCCACCACAGCCGCCGCCGCCTCCACCACCGCAACCACCACCACCACAGCCGCAGCCGGATGAGAAGTTGGGGTTAGAGATTACGAAGCCTGAGCGTTCGAATCCTTCAACATAATCGATGCTCGAACCTTCGAGCATTGGGGCGCTTTCGTCATCGACTAGTGCCTTGACGGTTCCCTCTACGATTGTGTCGGATTCAGAAGGTGTCTCTTCCAGCCCGAATACATATTCGATGCCACCGTGTTCGTCGGTTGCAACAGCGATACGAAGGTACTGGCCTTCAGCATCCTGTTCTTTTAGGACTTCCAGCAGCTTAGTTGTTGCTGCCTCAGTGAATTCTACAACGGTCGTTGAACTGACCATTTGGTACTCCAGATTGCCTTACGTAAGGTGGTAATGAGTTCTATTAACTACTTTACGCGCATTTTCGGTAAAAAGTACAGGCGTCGAATATGAGGATTGCAGAGGTGGAATGTCACATTAATGACCCATCCTGTTTGCCCCAGAAAGCGAATTTAGGCGGTATCATTCCTCTAAGTGGTTGCATTTCGACATGCTTTTGACTGCCGATTGCGGTGCCGCTTGGGAATGAATTATTTCTTTTCCGAAATCACTCTACTCGAACGCTCACGCGTTCTAAATTGTAGACCCATGAACCTCATTAGGAAAATTGGATAAAGCCCGAATGGATGAACTCGATCGTAAGATAATTAGCCTTCTTGAACGTGACGGGCGGGCATCAAATGCTCGAATTGCTCGTGATGTTGGTGTTAGTGAAGGCACAGTTCGCAGACGTTTGAAGCGTTTGATCAACGAACAGATCATCAATGTTATTGCGCTTCCGGACCCTCGAAAGCTGGGATACAACTCAGAAGCTCTCATCGGTGTGCAGGTCGACCCTGACAAAGTCGATGAAGTCGCTTCAAAAATGGCGAACCTCGAACACACTCGCTGGGTGACAGTTACCACTGGTACGTACGATGTATTCGCGTGGGCAACACTGCCAAACGCTGAATCGCTCGGTCGATTCCTTCGGGATGAAGTCGGTGCTATCGATGGTGTACGACGCACTGAGACCTTCGTAAACCTTCAGGTTATGAAGCGAGAATTCGGTATCCCTGCGTAAGCAGCTATTGTTGAATGTGTGATGACGAGGCACTTTTTGAGAAGTGCCTCGTTTTAGTTAACTGGTTAATTAACACTTCAACGGTGGTCAGGAAATATAATCAGTTGCCAACGTTGTGTTTGTGTTCGTAATTGCACGCTTCTACGTGCACACTGATATCAACTGATTTCCAGTTATGAATTAGCGAGGTCATGCCTGACCTTATGGAGAGAACGATGCAGCAAACTGCTGTTACGGCTCGAAGATCTGAAACTTTTTCCCTGCTGGGACCTGCTGAGCCCTCACTTCTCGAACGGCTAGTGCCTGCTGCGAACGCTTGGCACAAATCGGCAGCTGTAGTAATTGGCATCCTGCTGGTTTCTCTTCTCGCACAGGCTCGATTCTTTCTGCCTGATAATCCTGTACCGATCACTCTTCAAGGATTCGGCGTGCTCATGCTCGGTGGCGTGCTCGGCTGGCGTTTGGGACTTGTCTCAGCGTTCGGGTACTACCTAATCGGTATGGCTGGACTTCCGGTTTTTGCCAAGGGTGGTGAAGGCTGGGATTACGTTATTCATGGTGTGACGGGCGGTTACTTGCTCGGATTTATTTTGAGTGCCGGTGTGATTGGTTTCCTTTCGCAGCGCGGTTGGAATCGTGGTCGAAGTCTTTGGCCAATGATGATCGGCTCGCTTTTGATTTACGCTCCCGCAATGATCTGGTTGAGTGTGTTCGATTTCTCATGGCCTGCTGAAGGCAAGCTTCTTTCACAGGGCCTGTACCCATTCCTACCCGGTGACATTCTGAAACTTATGGCTGCGGCTGCAGTAACTGGCGGTTTGTGGCGACTTGCCGATAGCAAGCGGTAACCCCGCTTTCTCCCCCCATTTATAGCTTTAGATCGCGCAAGTGATCACATTCTTTTAACTGAACGAACAGGATTATTACTGTGTACAAGGACACGAACTGTGGAGAGCCACGCGACACTTCAGTCGGTGAGCAGATTACCGTTGCTGGTTGGGTAAACCGACGGCGCGACCACGGGAATCTGATTTTTATTGATCTGCGAGACCGAAGCGGTTTGCTGCAGATTGTTTTCAACCCTGAGTATGGCGAGACGGCTCATGATCTGGCTCAGAGTCTGAGATCTGAGTGGGTTGTGCAGGTCACGGGTAAGGTCGTAGCTCGACTTCCCGGTGCTGAAAACCCAGAACTGCCAACAGGTGCAGTCGAGCTTTCTGTGACCGATCTCGTGATTCTTAACCGTTCGATCACTCCACCGTTTGAAGTTTCAGACGATGTTGAAGTTGATGCCAACACTCGGTTGAAATACCGATTTATGGACTTACGTCGACCTCGAATGCAGGAAATATTGAAGCTTCGTCACAAGGTTACTCACATCATGTGGGACCATCTGACTGAAGAGGGTTTCACTCAGGTTGAAACCCCAATCCTAATTAAGAGCACGCCTGAGGGAGCACGAGACTACGTCGTGCCAAGTCGTGTTCATCCGGGCGATTTCTATGCATTGCCGCAGTCGCCTCAGCAGTTGAAGCAGCTTCTGATGGTTTCTGGTGTGGAGCGTTATTTTCAGATCGCACGTTGCTTCCGTGACGAAGATTTGCGTGCTGACCGCCAACCTGAGCACACACAGCTCGACTTCGAAATGTCGTTCGTCCATCAGGACGATGTTATGAAGGTGGTCGAAGATCTGTACACCCGCATCGTTAAAGAGGCGGCTCCAGATACAACAGCGAACGGGCCGTTTGTACGGCTGACCTATGCTGAAGCGATGGAGCGATTCGGAACTGATAAGCCTGACCTGCGTTTCGGAATGGAATTAACGACTATTACCGAAACGGCAGCGACTTCGGACGCACGAGTGTTCCAAGCTGTGGCTTCTTCGGGCGGATCGATTCGTGGATTTGTAGCTCCGGGTTGTGGAAGCTACGGTCGACGACAGACCGATGATCTGACGGAATTCGCAAAGTCGAGCGGTGCGCAGGGTTTGGTGTTTATCGCACTCGACGAAAGCGCTCCTTCTATCGATGCGCTGGAAGACGAACACATCAAGTCGCCATTGAAGAAATTCTTATCGTTGGACGTCATCAAGAAGATGGCGACCGAGATGGGGGCTGCTCCAGGCGACTTGATGTTGATTGTTGCTGGTACCGACAAGCTGGTGAACACGGTTTTGGCGAACCTGCGTAACGAGATGGCCAAGCGGCTCGATATGCTCGACCCGAAGCGGCTCATCTTCTCGTGGGTGTACGACTTCCCGCTGTTCGATTGGGATGAAGAGCTTCAGAAATACGAACCTGCTCACCACGTGTTCTCGTCGCCTAAGGCTGAGCACATGGAATACCTCGATACCGATCCCGGCAAGGTGATTGGTACGTTGTGGGATTTGGTGTGTAACGGTTCTGAAATGGGTTCGGGAAGTATCCGAATTCACGATAAGGATCTTCAGACCAAATTGTTCAACATCATTGGTTACACCGAGGATCAGATCAGCGACCGGTTCGGCCAGCTGTTGACCGCATTCACCTATGGCGCACCGCCGCATGGTGGCATGGGGCTGGGTCTTGATCGCTTCGTTGCGATGCTTGCCGGTGAAGAGGCTATTCGAGAGGTTATTGCGTTCCCTAAGACGCAATCGGCATTCGACCCGCTGTTCGAGGCACCGTCGCGAATCGAAGACCAGCAGCTTGAAGATTTGCACATCCGTGTAGTGATGCCTAAAAGTTAGTACCACGCATACGTGTAGAGCCTCTGAAATTTTAGGGGCCAGAAAACGCGACCCTGAGTTACAATTGATGGCAGTAGAGGAGCGCCTTGGGGCGCTCCTTATCGTGCACGGAACCCTACAAGGGGCACGGGTGCGATCTAATCTAGCTAATTGATTGTTTCGGAGAACGCGTTGAAATTTACTCGCGACGACGGTGAAGACCGTCAGGCTATTCTTCACATTGAAGTAGAAGATGATCGTGTGGAGAAGCATCTCCAGCGAGCGCACCAGAAGGTTGCTGCGCGTATTAACATCCCCGGATTCCGCAAGGGCAAGGCCCCTCGGAATATCGTTGAGCAGTTTGTAGGTCGAGACTACTTGCTCGAAGAGGCGATGGAATCACTGGTTCCTGAGGCAGTTGGTGTTGCAATTGAAGAGTCGGACATTCCTTCGACTCACACACCACCGCGTGTGAACGTTACTGAGCGTGACCCGATCGTAAAGATCGATGCGACAGTGGCACTTCCACCCGTAGCCACACTTGGTGACTACAAGAAACTTAAGTTCGACGACGAACTTGAAGTGGTGACTGAAGATCAGATCGAAGAGCAGATAACCCAGATTCAGGAATCTCAGGCAACCTGGGAACCTGTGAAGCGGGCTGCGAAGCTCGGCGATATGTTGGTTATTACTTCTAAGGGTCTTGTCGAGGGCAAAGAGTTCGCAAATGTTGATGGCGGCGAGTTCCTCGCTGAAGCCGGAAGCATGAACCCTGTTCCTGGCTTCTCTGAACAGCTGAAGGGTATGAAAGAGGGCGGTTCGAAGGAATTCGATATCGAGATCCCTGCCGACTACCCGAACGAAGAGTTCGCTGGTAAAACTGCGAATTTCAACGTGGAAGTTGCGGAAGTGAAGAAGAAGGAACTGCCAAAACTGACAGACGCATTGGCAGCTTCACTAGGTGAAGATTTCAAGACAGTCGCGGAATTACGGACTCGAATTAGCGATAATCTCGAAGCGCAAGCCACTGATGGTTTGCGAAGATCGTTAGAAGAAAAGATTGTTGATGCGTTGGTTGAAGGGGCTGAATTCGAAGTCTCACCAATGATCATCGAACACGAGGCAGAACACGTATTAGAAGATCAACAGCGACAGCTGGCTCAGTACAACATCGATTTCGAGCAGTACATGCAGGGAATCGGTAAGTCGACTGAGGATATTGTTGCTGAGGCGAAGGATTCGGCTGAGCTACGACTCAAGCGCATGCTTGTGATCGATACTCTGGCTGAGGATACCGGTGCTTCGGTAACTGACGATGAAGTTGCTGCTGAGATTGCTCTGATGCAGGAGACACCTCAGTACCAAAATGAAAACCTAGATACTGACGAGGCACGTGATGCGGTTCAGAGGATTCTGCGCCGACGCACCGCTATCGATCAGGTTATTGATGTAACTCACAAGCCAAAGGCTGCTAAGGCCAAGGCTAAGAAATCTACAACAGCTAAGAAAAAACCTGCTGCCAAGGCGAAAGCCAAGCCAGCAGCTAAGAAAAAACCGGCCAGCTCTGCGAAAGCCAAAAGCTCGAGCAAAGCCGCCAAGAGCGAAAAGTAACCTCTGGGGGCAAATGAATATGACATCAGGACTAATCACACCAAACGACTTCGGATCAGGTACTTCTCCTCAAGGCAAGAACAGCCCAATGCTGAACTTGCCTGAGAGTGTCGTTCCTATGGTCATCGAGACGGGCGCCCGTGGCGAACGTGCTTACGACATCTACTCTTTGCTCCTTAAGGAACGCATCGTGTTCTTGGGAACGCCTATCAATGCTCAGGTGGCTAACCTGATCGTTGCTCAGTTGCTGTTCCTGGCTCGAGAAGATCCTGAAAAGGACATCAACCTGTACATCAACTCACCGGGTGGTGAGGTGTACTCAGGTATGGCCATCTACGACACGATGCAGTTCGTTCCTTGTGACGTTGCAACGTTCTCGGTTGGTCTTTGCGCAAGCATGGGTACTGTTCTGCTTACTGCAGGAGCTGCAGGCAAGCGTTACTCGATGCCGAACTCAACGATTCACATGCACCAGCCTTTGAGTGGTACTCAGGGTCAGGCATCGGATATTGAGATTCACGCTCGAGAGACTTTGCGTATTCAGGACCGACTGCGTCAGATCATCGCTGACCATACGGGTCAGTCTTATGAGCGCATCGCACGAGACTCTGACCGAGATTTCTGGTTGAATGCAGAGCAGGCAGCTGAGTATGGACTCATCGACGAAGTGCTCAAGCCTGAGTCTCAACCAGCTGAATAGAGCCTTTTAGGTCATTCAGATAATCGGTAAATTCGTAGCAAGTTAGGCATTCAACATATGACGACTGATCAGACAAACGGCGGTGGCGGCGACGGTACAACTACCGGAGAAGCCTATTCGTGTTCGTTCTGCGGGAAGCCTCAGGAAAGCGTTCGACGCTTGATCGCTGGGCCTTCGAAGATTTTCATCTGCAACGAATGTGTTGGCAGGTGTCAGCAGATCATTGCCGATGATCAGCCTATTGTGAAGCCTCACCAGAAGCCTACAACTCCTCGTGACATGTTCGAGATGCTCAATGAGTACGTCATCGGACAGGAACGTGCGAAGCGGGTTATCTCGGTTGGTGTATACAACCACTACAAGCGTATTTGGTTTGGTACTGAAGACCCCGATGTGGAGCTTCAGAAGACCAACGTGATGCTGGTTGGCCCTACGGGTTGTGGTAAGACTCACCTCGCTCAGACTCTTGCTCGAATTTTGGATGTTCCGTTCGCTATCACCGATGCTACTTCGCTTACTGAAGCTGGTTACGTTGGTGAGGACGTTGAGAACATTCTGCTGCGCCTGATTCAGGATGCAGAGTTCGATATTGCACGGGCTGAACAGGGCATTATCTACATCGACGAAATCGACAA
>Ga0233449_1003708_pt1 | contig 10971 bp, 9 predicted proteins | sample SI_124_October20_FD_183012 | JGI IMG/M metagenome (GOLD analysis project Ga0233449, IMG submission 183012) | Seawater microbial communities from Saanich Inlet, British Columbia, Canada - SI_124_October2016_200_MG | ecosystem: Environmental > Aquatic > Marine > Inlet | place: Canada: British... | reverse complement strand
AAATTACATTTTCAAGGAGACAAAGTAAATGATTTTATTGAGTTTATGTTATCCAAAGGAATTGACAAAGATAGCATAACATTAAAGGGACGTTAAAATAATTAATATTAAAAACTTTTATTTAAATGATAGTAGACACACTTGAATTAATATTAAAAACTTTTATTTAAACTGTAATATTGTAGGTCTGTTATGAAAGGATAATAACCCCATTTAGATCTAGAAGTTGTTATTTCATATATTTTATGATTATTATAAAAAATTGATTAATATTATAATTAGATTAAATAATTTAATTATAATGTCATATTTAGAAACCCTAATGAAAAAAAACCCTCAGGAAGTAGATGGAAAACAAATATTTATTAAATGTAAAGATGAAAGACGAACTATTGTTCCTGTTAACATTGAATCTTCAAGTCAAGAAGAAGTTGTTGTTGTGGAACAAAAGAAAGAAAATAAACAATTTAGAGAAACTAATAAAAATTCTCTACGTAAAAATGATAATCAATCTAGTAAAAAGTCTGGAAGTTTTAATAAATCAAGCGATAAAAAAGAAAGAGACCCATTCTATTCAAAAGCTTTTGAAAAAGCTCAAGAAACATTAGCTAAAGATTGTCGTCCAACCAAAGATGATGATTCAATTATTTCTCAATCTGTCCAATATATCCATAATTGGAATGGACATCACATAAAAGTTGATGTTTCCGATGATAATATTGTTATTAATCTAGAAGATAAGGAATATAAATTTTCTAAGAAACGATTTCTATCAAATAGACATTTTCAAAGATGTATTATTGAAGAATATAATCAAGTATATGGAAATGTTTATCTAAAATTCTTCCAAAAGAAAAATGAAGATGATATATATACGATTCATGTTAAAGCAGGGCGAAAAAATTAATCTTCATAAATTATTTTAATACTACTTAATTGATTAGTTATTTTAATTTTATCCATAATATTATTTATATATATATCAAGATGTGATTTGTAACATTCAATGCATTTTAATAAATAAGATTCGAAAGGTATTAATTTAATATTTATTCCACATATAGATATAGTACTTGAATAGTTTAGAGTTAACTATTATATTGATGTTTTCACACTTTTTGAAAATTAAGAAGTCCTTATTTTTTAAATAATCTTTAAAATCTAAGGTTATATCCTGATAATATAATTATCAAAAAACATTTACTAATTTTATAGATAGTATAAAAAATACTAGGACTATTAATTCTCTTAAAAAGATATTATTAAATTAATAATAATTATGGAAGTAATAGAAAAAGAAAATATTATTTATTCCTATTTACCAATTAAAACAGAAGAACTGAATCCAATATTAGAATTATACAGAGGAAAAATATATACAAATATTTTAAAATCTTTTATTTATAGTTGTACAAATAATTTAGGAACAAAAATATTTTCTGTTAAAAAATCTTATCCTAGAACAATTACTAACCTTTTATCATCTTGGTTTTTTACTTTATATTCAACATATGATTTTACAGAAGATCCATTTTTTCCTAATAATTTTAAAAATATAAATCCCTTAAAAAACACTTTATTAGATTTTATAAAATATGATAATAATATTGAAAATTATGAAACAAAAATAGATACCATTCTAAATAACTTATTAAACGACTATTCTTATTCATTAAAGAGTATATCAAATTATAAAAAGAGTGATTATTATAAATTAAAAAATAAAAATTATGTAATAACAGTAAAAAAAATATCTCAAATGAGAGATGGAAAAGAAATTATATTTTATAAATTTTTAATTACTTTTCCTTTTAAATTACGAGATAAGAGACAAGAAAATATTATTAACAATATTTTAATACCATATTATACTTATAATAAATTAAAAGATAGATATACTGGAACTGAAGAAAAATTTAATGAATACTTATGGATAATAATTTATAGATATCAATTATTAGGTTCAAATAATAATCAATTAGGAGTACTGCCAAATATATTAGATAAAATGAATAAAGAATTTGATTTAGATTTTGAGTGTTTTGCATCATCAATTAATGCTACATCAAAAAATTATTGTTCTATTTATTATGACGTAGAAAAATATTTTGGGTCTACAGGTAGTTTTTTTAATTTAAAATCAATATCTGGAACTTTTGGGTTTAATCCGCCATATCAAAAAGAAGTCATGGATAAAGGTATAAATAAAATATTATTAGAACTTGATGATGCTGATGATAATAATAAACAATTAACTTTTATCATAACCATTCCAATATGGGATAAACTGGGAAAAAAAATCATGAAATATTCTTACCCAGATAAAAATATCCTACAAAAAATAGAATATGATGATTTTGAATCAATAAATACAATTTTAAAAAGTAAGTATTTTAAAGCAAAATTAATGCTTCCAAAAGATAAATTTACATATTTAGATCATAATTTTCATTTATATAAAAATGTAACTATTCAACATACCTATATTTTAGTTGTATCAAATAAAAACCTAGATTATCAAACGGCTTTGAATAAATATGTCTTTAGTGTTGATGAGAATGTTAATATATAAGTATGAACAACCCAAATGTCGGCTAAAGACTGTGTGAAATCATACTGTTCATTTAGATCAGAAATATTGATAATTATAGTATCTATTTTAATATTCATATATATTATGTATTCTACTATGAATAATTTTATAATAATTTCAGTATCTATAATTATACTATATATCTTTTTTAAATTTACTAAAAAATATATATATCAAGAACTGTTAGAAAGTCCAAAAAATTATAAACTCGGTAAAGAAAAAATAAATGATATACCATTAGATAATAATTTAGTTCAAATAATTTCGAAATTTATGTCGGATAATGATTTGTATGAAAATGGGGTAATTGTATCACTTTCTGGTGGCGTAGATTCTATGGTAATTCTAGCTATTCTATTACGTCTAAAACAAGAAAGAGAATTAGTTGGTAAGGGGTTTCCTATATTTACTTGTACTATTAATTACGATTTAAGAAAGGAAAGTAAGAATGAGGTAAATTTTATTAGAGATTATTGTCAACAATATCAAATAGTTTCTATATTTGAACATTTAAATGGAGCTTTTTCTAAAGATAATAAACGAGGAATAATTTCTGATAATAATAAATTAGGAAAAAGAAGTGAATTTGAAAATGAATCCAAAAATATTAGATATCAATCCTATCAAAATATAATTAATAAATACAATTGTAATGGGGTAATGGTAGGTCATCATTGCGATGACATTATTGAAAATATATTTACTAATTCAATGAAAGGACATGACATATTAAATATTGAGGTAATGAAAAAAAATAGTAATATTAAAGGAATAAACATTTTCCGACCATTACTAGATAATCGCAAATCTGAAATCTTTAAGATAGCTCATCAGTATGATATTCCTTATTTTCTTGACACTACACCAAAATGGTCAAGAAGGGGTAAAATGAGAAATGAAATATTTCCATTATTTACTCAAGTTTTTGGTGAAAGTTGGAAAAATAAATTTAAGGAAATTGGAACACAATCTAATAGTTGGAATGACACTGTACAAAAACATATTATTGAACCATGGTTTAATGATGTTTATTTTGGAAAATACGGGTTTAAGGTTCCAATCAAGTATATACAAGATACTAATATTTGGTGTTATGCTTTACCTAAACTATTTTTTAAGATAGGTTATGGCACCATTAAAAAGAAAACTATTATTAAGATTATTGAAATTATTAAACAGGACGATAATCGCTCGCCAATAATTATTTTGGATAATGGTTTTAGATGTTTTGTCTATCGAAATAATTTGACTGTATATCATTTTTCTGATTTAGAAAAAAATTATAAAATCAATAAAATGATATGTATTAATAATGATATTATTAATAATGATATTATTAATAATTTCCTGAATGGGGTTGGTACTAATAATAATATTATTAATAATATTAAAAATATTATAAATAATTAATTTATATATATATATTATAAATAATTAATTTATATATATATATTATAAATAATTAATTTATATATATATATATAAAATATGGATAATAGTTTAAAACATACAATAATATATAATAATTATATTTCAGTGTCATTATTAAAATTGTTCAAAGACAACACAAAATTAAAAAATTATTTATATACACTAATTAGATATTCATTTACAGATATTAATATAAAACAATCTAAAATTATTATAAACAAAATTATTAAATTGATAAATAATTATGAAAATGATAATACTATTCTAAAAAATATTTATGATTGGTATACAAAAATTCCAAAAAAAGATATTATTGGGTTTCCGACTAGTAATGAGGAATATATTAAATTTAAAGTTGAAACTATGAGTAAAATTATTAAAAAAAAAAATTTAGATAAAATTAAAAATACACTGTTATTTGATATTGGCGCTGGTGATTGTACAATAACTAAAGCATTTGGTGACTATAATAATATGGTTTCTGTTGGAATAGATATTAAATCAGATATCGATTGGGGTTCTGCAGGTAAAAATACATGTGATTACATTAAACATATATATTATAAAGGTAATGATTTAGATAAAGTATATAAAAAAAAATTTAATGATAAAAAAATAGGATTAATTATGTATAATCATTCTTTACATCATTTTGGTAGTTTTGAAAATATTTATAATAGTTTAAAACAATCATATAAAATATTACAAAAAGGAGGAATTTTATTTATTCGTGAACATAATAATAAATCTAATGACATTGATATTAATTTACAACATATTCTATTATCATTAAGATACACGATTGATCATTATTCTAATTGGAAATATGATCAAATATGGAAATATTTTAAAAATTTTATATACACTTATTCTTCACATTTTTTTTCTAACAAATTTTTAATTAAAATTTGTGAAGAAATTGGATTTACATTAATTGATTGTAAAAAAAATGCACAATTAGATTATATTGATTATACAGATATTTCTAGAACATATCTTTTTTCTTTTAAAAAATAATTTTTTATATCTATTATATTTTTTTTCACTGAAAAATAGGACACTTAACAGTAAAAAATATAATTGCACCCATCATAAGGACTTAATGACATTTGACACTATTATTTATACTAATAATAGGGTTGTCATCTTTTATCTTATCAGGAAATTTATAATATCTCCTAAATTTTTCCGGGCGTGTTTTATCATATTATTTACGGCATTTTCATCACTATTTATACAAACCATTCTTTTACTTTTCGTTTGATACGTTAGAATTGAATGTATTTTTTGCTTAATGTCTTTTTATCTGGCAAATACATATTTCACATCTTTCTTCAGTTTTACAATTTAAACACGATGTATCATCGCATCCATGTCAATAGGCATTCATATCTGTAAGTAATTCCCCTGTAGAATTGTTATATGAAACTTTTTTACAATATTCTGGATATGATGTACTATTTAGTTGTGGCCATATAACCCGCGAATCATATAATTTGAACTACACCATTTTTGAACTGCTAATTCATAATAATTATATATATATAAATGATAATTATATTTGTAATTATTATAATAATCATATTATGTTGTGCATGTTTTTAATATGGGTGAATGTTTTTAATATGTTGTGAATGTTCTGAGACTGGTGTGATAATAAAGATTCATATGATAGAAATAACAAACTTGATATATCCGATGTTATTATTAAATCGCCTATTCAATCTAATTTTGTTGAAATATAAATATTAAGTAAATATTTATTTTTTAAGACATTTTAACTAATAAATTATTAGTAGGTTGATTAAATTTACTACTAAAAGTTAACTGTTATAAAACTTTTCGCTTTATGATTTTCAAATTAGGTAGTTTTATTTTTAAATATAATTCTTGTAAATTAGTTAATTTATTTAATGAATTACCAATAATTATAACCCCAATCAAAAGATAATTCTTGTAAATTACCACCTAGTAAATTATTTTTTAATTCTAAGTATTTATTTTGTATTTTTAATGATCTAATTCCCTATTTGCGGAAATGAATTGACGTATTTGTTCTTCAGTTAATAATTCATCTCGTCCAAATTTTAAAACAAACTCAATAAGAGGAGCTACTCTTTTTCTACATTGTTCCTCAAAATAGGAATTACTTATTGGGTAAACAGATAGTCTTAATAATTTATCATAGAAATGATCAATCATAGATGTAGAATTACCAGAGTATGTTCGATATCTTGCTTCAGTTGCAATTTGCCATAATTCTTCTTCAGTTTTTGGTTTTGGTGTTTTTTTAGTAAACAAAGGATGTCCTTTATTTAGCGTGTAGGTAAAACATCTTTCAACGCCAATCATACCTATAGCTTCTATTCTATCGGCATATCTGGGTACAAGCAACCAATCTTTTCCGATAGCTTCTTCTGGTATAGTATCTCCATTTTTTGATGATGAAACCCATTCTACCATTTTAATAACTTGGTTGACAAAGTCTTTTGATTTGCCACGAAGTACGCTTCTTAAATTTTCATTATTAGTATGTGTTCCAAAAAATTTACTATCATCTGCATCATGTAGCAGTGCAGCTAATAAAACAGCTTCTTTTTGTTCTTTGGTAATTCTATAATTACCCGCGACTAATGCTTTCTTGGCATGTGTCATAACTTGTTTAGCGTGTTCAATACCATGACATGGACTTACTTGATTCGATTTAAATATTTGTTCTAGTCTATCAATATAAATTTGCGCCTTATCAGTATGATCTTGTACCATACGAGGTTGACTTCCACCTATTTGACTGGATTTAAGTTTTAAATACTTATTTTTATATTTTAAATATTTGTCATAATTTGTCATAAAAAGATATATATATATTAATTTATATTTTTTTTATATTTGTTTTATTTTAATAATTATAATAAAAAAATTAAGAATTAATGAATTTTTTGCTCAATGCCTTTTTATCTCGTAAATACATATTTTCACATCTTTCTTCAGTTTTACAATTTAAACACGATGTTATAAATTCATCTAAATTATAAATCGTTAAATATTCATTTAATTTATCACTATAATCGGCTTCAATTAAAATAACATATTTACCAAATTTATTCTTAATATTTTTTGCTAAATATGTTTCTGCTTTTTTACGATTGATATATCCATACAATTTATATTTTCTAATAACACTTTATTTAATTCATCTAAAATACAACTTTTTGAATTGAAACCACTTAATTTATTTTCTATAGTTGTTATTTTTTTTGACAAAGAATATTCAACTCACTTTGATTGGTACTATCTACTAAAATATTTCTAGAAAACAATTTAGTAGGCTTTATATCAAATTCATTTGTTAATTCTTGGTTAATATTTTCTTTAATTTCATAGTAGTAGTTAGTCTTCTTTTTCGTCTTCAAAACATTTTAATTTATTTAATATCATATTCTTTCTACCTGATGATATTTTATTACTTGATACTAGTTGATCTAGGATAACTCTGTGTTCTTGACATGAAAGTTCATATTTAAGAGTTTTACTAAAGTTAAAACCATATTTTTTATTAAAGTCCATTAATTCAGATACATTACCATCTTTAAATATAAAATAGAAGTTAGAGTTACATAGAAAGAGATATTCAATATGAAATTTACTATCATCTCCTTGATAAAAGTGTGGTAAAATACCTCTTAATACAATATCATTATTTTTAATCATTTCATTTACTTTTTTCATTGGTCCGAAATTTGGTGTGACTATTTTTGGTTTAATTGTATACATCAAGTCATCATGATTTATAACATATAATATCTCTTTGAAGAATTTATCTGGTAGTTTTACTACATTTTTTTTTATTTCATCAATTTCAGTTTCTTGTTCTTGATTTTCATATAAATTTTTTACTAGTTTTGTATCGGTTTCTTCAGACTGTTCTCCTTCTTGACCAGATACCTTTTGTTTAAGTTTAAGATATTTTTCTTTGTATTCGACATATTCTTCATAATAAGGACTATCCGCTTCATCTGTACTTAATAAAATATCGTTTTCTTTATTAATTTTATTTTTAATATCAAGGTTATCTTGTTCTAATAAACGTTCTTTCATTTCTTTCATCATAGATAAGATATCAACCATTTCTCCTGTTTTGATATCAAAAAATTTATTATTTTTAATTTGATATAACTTTCCTTTTAATGGAATTATTGTGAAACTTGCATCATTGTATCGATGAATATCATCAATTAATGTAGCTTCTAATGAAGCTGTAATAACACTAGCCTTTTCATCTACATACGATTCAACTGGAACTTGATATTTTAAAACACCGTATGGTGTAAACTGATACAAGTATTGATTGACAAGAAGTATATTTTTATAAGGCATATATTTTGGAATATTTTTTTCTATCTTTGAAAATACCATATAATTTTCAGGTTGATATTTAGCAATAAAACATTTAACTTGATCATAATTAATTTTGTTTCTGATGTCTTTTCTAAAAATTGGTAAGAGTTGTAAAAATCTCTTTCTATTTCTAATACCTGCTACATCATTTGGTTCAATTTCTAAATTAGTAACACCGCATTCTTTTAGTTTTCTTTCTAACAGTTTTGCAATTTTTGGAAGACTTACTAGTTTTCCTTCCCAAGATGGTTTAATATTTTTGACAACAATGTCTTCATCTATTTCATCTTCTTGGCTCTTATCTTTAATATTGTTAATAACACTTTCTTCAATATTTGGCAATTGCTTTATTTTATTTACTGTTAATTTTTCATCAAAAATTCTATCACCTGTCAAATATATATCACCACTCAATACAGTCATATTTTCTCTGATTTTCTTATTTTTTTTAGATACAATTTTACTTGAACAGTAGTTATAAATAATTATTGCAAAAATTATTATTAATAAAATTAAATAATTTTTATTCATATATCTATTTTTAGAAAAATAATTAATTTAAATTAAAATAAAGCGATTATATTTTATATAATTTTTTAGTAACTATTTTAATGATTAAATTTGTTAAAATAGTTATCATTAAAATATGTTATAAATTATATTTAATTTTTAATTTAAATTTTTTGATAACCATAATTAAGTATGTAGGTGGACCATTATTCATAAAAATATTTCAAAACTTTAATAATTTAAATAATATTGTAACTAATGACACAATGTCTGGATCTATTGGGAAAATATATAAAAATGATAATATTATAAAAAAAACATTACACTTGGATATAAAAAATAAATTAAAAGAATCAATAGAATTATTAAGACTAATTATAGATGATAACAATATTCCATTCCCTTTTTATTTTAATGAATATATCCAAATAAATATGAACCAGGTTGACTTAAATTTAGAAAGAGATTATAGTTTGAGATTATCTAAAATTTTTTCGAATGTTAAAAATGTTAAAATTATTAATATAATATCAAGCTCATATAATTATCATTATTCCGAGTTTATAGATGGTTATACGATTAATTATTTTTTAAATTCACACAAAGATAAATATGATGTTTATAGAATAGAAATTTTAAGATTATTATACTTAAGTTATTATTTAATGTTATCAAATAATTTATTTCATTGTGATTGGCATTTTGGCAATTTTCTTGTAAATATTGATAATAATGATAATATTATATTATATATTCTAGATACCGGACTAATGGGAGAATTAATTGATAATAACCATTATAATAAATTAAAAATATTATTATCTACAAATTTATTATACCCTGAACCTATTAATATTATTAAATTTCTATCATTTATCAATTTGAATTCAAGTGGTAATATTAATAATTTTATTAGTATTAGTAAAAAAATTATTAATGATGATATTTCATATAGAAATAAAATTATAAAAATATTAGAAAACGCCTCATATAATAATTTGAAATTTCCAATAGTAATACTATATATGATACAAACAATAATATTTATGGATAATTTACTGGATAAAACTAATTCATTAACAAATAACGGGATATATAAGGATTTTTTAGAAATTAGTAAAAAATATGGGTTCTATAAAGAAATACAAAAAACTATATTATAATATTATGAAAATCTTCTTAGTAGGAGATATTGGAGCTTATAATAATATAACAAAAAAAATATTTAAAAATATAAAAGAAACACAGGATACTGATGATACCCTTTTAATTCTTGGTGATAATTTCTATCCATATGGAATTAATAGCGATGATGATAAAAATTGGAATCATTATATTAACTTAAATAATAAATTGAAGACATACTGTATTTTAGGTAATCATGATTATTTAGGAAATGTTAAATCTCAAATAAACTATAAATTAAATAACTGGTATATGGAAGGTCATTATTATAAAAAAACAATTGAAAAATATGATATATTTTTTTTAGACACTAGTATATTAGTTCCAAATTATTCTAATTTAAATTATAATATTGTTAAAAGTAAAATTAATAAAGAACCGTTGAATGAATCATTAGTAATTTTAAATTGGTTGTCTGAAGAACTTGAAAAATCAAATAATTATAAAATTGTTGTAGGTCATTACCCAATTGTATCATTTGGTATGTATGGTTTAAATAAGACACTATTTGAAATTTTATTCCCTATATTTAAACAATATGATGTTAAATGTTATATATCTGGTCATGATCATAATTTACAAATAATTGATATAGAAACAAAAGATTATTCCTTCAAACAGATTGTGTCAGGTGCTTCTTCGAGTATTTATCCTATATTAAAAAATGTATCGGAAAAGGTTTTTTCTGAAAATGGATATATATATATTGATACATATGATAATACTATAAATATAATGAATATAGATAATAAAATGATTTATCAAGATAAATTGCTTTAAAGTAATTAAAAAAATTGAAAAAAAAATATTTAAAGTTTAAAAGTATATAATTTTAATGACTAAAAAAGCGATTG
>Ga0233449_1003705_pt1 | contig 10981 bp, 9 predicted proteins | sample SI_124_October20_FD_183012 | JGI IMG/M metagenome (GOLD analysis project Ga0233449, IMG submission 183012) | Seawater microbial communities from Saanich Inlet, British Columbia, Canada - SI_124_October2016_200_MG | ecosystem: Environmental > Aquatic > Marine > Inlet | place: Canada: British... | reverse complement strand
TTGCAGTACGAGCCGGGGCAGGTTGGCTGGTGGGGCTGGCTGTTCTACGAGAAGGAATCTCGAAACGTGCTTGGCACGGTTGGTGTGAGTGGTCCTCCTGATGACACCGGATCAGTCGGAATTGCATTCTCTATTTACGAAGACCAAGAGAACAATGGCTACACCAAAGAGGCGACAAAAGCTGTTGTCGATTGGATTCTGGCTCAAGAGGGTGTGAAGTCACTTCGAATGACCATTCATCCTAAGAATTTTGCCGCCGTTCGAGTCGCCCAGCACTCCAAATTCGAACTCAAGGGAACTGTTGTCGACAATGTTGTTGGCGAAGTTCACCTTTACGAGGCGAAGAAGCGAGTGATTCTTCCGCCGCCTTCTGCCTTGGTTTAGTTTCTTCGCTGCGAGCCCTGAATAACGAGGATTCATCGTTCAAGTCGTGACCTTCGGCTGATCGCGCCATAGAATTAGTTCATTATTTATTTCGTGGACGTTCTTGGACGTTTTTCCGGCATGGGTGTCGGAGTGGAGAATTAGTTGACCGATAAGCCTGTTGAAACCTCAGAAGTTAAGTTTGAATCGACCGGGAAGAAGAAGCGCGAGACTCGACCCTGGGGTTCGTACGAAGTGCTTACGAGTGGCCCTGGGTTCCAGACTAAGCGTTTGACTGTGAAGGCAGAAAAGCGACTTTCGCTGCAGTGGCACCGTCATCGTGACGAAACTTGGGTTGTTGCCCGTGGCACAGCCGAAGTAACCGTTGGCGAAGAACAGCACACACTGGGCCGTGGAGAGACGATGTTTGTCGCTCGCAACATTCACCATCGCATCGCAAACATCTCATCTGTAGAGCCGCTTGAAATCATTGAGATTCAGACTGGCGACTATCTTGGCGAAGACGATATCGTTCGGGTAGAAGACGACTTCGGCAGGGCTGAATAGGATGCTCACGCTGCATCTGTCGGGTATAGTGCCGCATCTCAAGGGTGGCGGAACAAACGCCACCTGATGTTCGACAGATTTTGTTGGTAGCTAGTTTTGGCGTCCAACGATGGAGAGATACTCGATGGGCCAGCTTCTAGTAGACGATCAATTTCCAGATATCGAGTTGTCGATTGCCGGCGGCGGCACTGTATCGCTTCCGGGCGATACCGCTGGCAACTGGACGTATGTGCTGTTCTATCGTGGAGGCTGGTGACCGTACTGTACTCGGCAGTTAGCCGATGTAGAAGAATGGTTTGAGCGACTCCAAGAGTTTGATATCAAAATCGTCGCTGGAAACGCAGATGGTGATTCCGATACTGTCCAGACACACGCTGATCACGATCTATCGTTCCCTATAGCGCATAGCGTTCCTGTGGAAATCGGTGAGAAGATTGGCGCTTGGATTGGCGAGCGGCAGGGCAAGGCGATGATTCAGCCGTGTGAGTTCGTGCTGAGACCCGATGGAACTGTTGCTGCTTCGATGTACGCGACGACTCAGCTAGGGCGAATGTTGCCTGAGGCGATCTGGAACTTTGTAAAAGCGAGAATATAGTTTGCTAGTTCAACCCGCCGGCATTCCGGCCCCTGTGGAGGGACCTTCGGTAGGCTCGGTATTTCGTTAGCGGAGTGTCGCCCAGCAATAGTCCTTCGCAGATTGGCTCAAAACGTTGGGGATAGGTAGCCTTGCCCGCCTATGACTACTGATCACAATACCGACCGTATAGCCGATGTTCTAATCATTGGCGCTGGTGCATCTGGAGCTGCAGTCGCTGCTTCGCTAGCTGAGGCAGTATTCGATGTGGTTTGCATCGAGCAAGGCCACTGGCAAGACGCTTCCAAATTCCCTACAACCGAGCCGGATTACGAGCTGAGGCGTATGAGTTCGTGGTCGATCAACCCGAACAAGAGGAAGCTGCCCGAAGACTATCCAGTAAACGTCAACGACTCAGCGATCGAGCCGGTGATGTTCAATGGGGTTGGCGGAAGCACGATTTTGTGGGCGGCGCACACGCCACGATTACATCCCTCTGATTTCAAAGTTAAAACGCTTGATGGCGTAGCTGATGACTGGCCGATTTCGTATGAAGATCTCGAGCCGTGGTACGACCTTAACGACCATGTAATGGGTTGCGCAGGAATCGCCGGAGATCCGGCTAACCCGCCTCGTTCGCCACGTCAGATGCCTCCTGTTCCATTGGGCAACGACGGTGAAATGTTGGCTGGTGCTTTTGATCGACTCGGGTGGCATTGGTGGCCTTCCGATAACTACGTCAACACGACCCGCTATGGCGAAGGTCGTGATGCGTGCAACTTCTGTGGTCACAATATGATGGGCTGCTACCAACGGGCAAAATCATCGACTGATCTGAACTACTGGCCGCGTGCTATCGATCAGGGAGCAGAGCTTGTAACCGGTGCTCGCGTACGAGAAATAACCACCGATTCGGCGGGCAAAGCAACCGGCGTGAATTATCTCGATAGAGAAGGCAATGATCAGCATCGACAAGCTCGGGCTGTGGTGGTTGCTGCGAACGGTGTTGGTACTCCGCGAATGCTTCTGATGTCGGCTTCGGAAAAACACCCAAACGGATTAGCCAACTCTTCAGGGATGGTCGGTAAAAACCTGATGTTCCACGTGTACGCCGGTGTCACCGGTGTGTTCCCTGATCATGAAGAGCCGTGGGTTGGACCTGCCGCCAATATGATCATGTCGCAGGAGTTTTACGAGACTGATTCCGATCGGGGATTCCTTCGAGGTTACTCGTATCAAACAGGTCGAGGGCAAGGGCCGGGATCAGTCGCACGAGGAGCCAATGTTCCGTGGGGTGCCGATCATCACAAGCAACTGGAACGACGCTTGGGCAATACTGTCGGGCTTGGTGCGATTGGCGATGATCTGCCCGAGGAGCACAACACCGTCACGCTTGATGATCGCTTAGTCGATAGTTCTGGTCTTCCCGCTCCAAAAATAACTTACAGAGTGAGCAAGAATTCACGAGCGCTTCTCGATCATTCACTTGTGCAAGGCCAAAAGCTGCTAAAAGAAGCTGGCGCTGAAGAGGTCGACGTAAATCGATTCTCACGAGAGGCTGGCTGGCACCTGATGGGCACGGCTCGAATGGGTGATGATCCAGAGCGATCTGTAGTCGATAGCAACGGGCAATCTCACGATATCGACAATCTTTTCATCGTCGATGGAAGTGTTTTCGTTACCGGTGGTGCTGTGAATCCGACGCCGACTATTCAGGCCATCGCTCTTCGTACTGCTGATTACATCGCAACTCACCGTCAGGATTTGAAAGCTTGATGACAACTAATCTTGATACCAATCTCCTTTCTGCGGCACTGGATCGGGTTCTTCCACCAGTCGACGATCTAGCCGGCGCGGGCGCTATGGGGCTCGCAGAGGTGGTTGTAGAACGATCACGAGCAGACGATCGGTTCTGGGATGCGCTGTCGACCGTAATGAACGCATTGTCTGTTGGCGAGTTTTTATCTGAGGACGGAGACGGACAGGACGGCGCTATTCGCGCTGTGGAAAGTTCCGACCCAAATGCATTCACGCTCTGGCTAGATGTCGTTTACTCGATCTACTACATGCAGCCGGAAGTACACAAGCGATTGGGTTGGCATGGTCGTGCACCGCAGCCCGAGGGAAACTCGATGCCGCCGTGGGACGAATCTATCCTCAGCAATATTCGCAAACGCGAACCGTTCTGGCGCAAGGTTTAGTCGACCCCACGACAGAACGATTCTTGTAGTTCCTACTTCAGGGCCACGCTACCGTCTTCTCGGATCGGTGGTGCTACGAGCGCAGGATCGAACGGGTGCATTGCTGGGGCATCTTCGTTGAAGATGACTCCGAGTCCGGGCTTCTCTGAAGGCGTGTACCAGCCACGTTCGAGCTTGATGATTTCGTCGGTCATGTCGCGACGTGGCGGAACTTCTTCCTGCACCGATTCCTGAACGTCCCAAGACGGTGATGCTGTACCGATAGCGATACATGCTGCCGTGGCGATAGGTCCTTGGAAGTTGTGTGGGCAGATCTTGATGTGGTGCGCTTCCGCGATAGTTGCGATCTTCTTCACACCGGTGATTCCGCCGGCAACAGCGATATCAGGCTTGAAGAACGCTGGCTTGGCAAGTTCTGCATATTCTCGGAACTCCCAGATGCCCATGTTTCGTTCGCCAACTGCGAGTGGAAGTCGCAATTTGGCTGCGACATCGCCCATTGCCACGACCGAATCGGGAACGATGGGATCTTCGATGAAGTATGGGCGTAGCTTGGCTACTTCTTCGCAGAATGCAATCGCTTCGTGCGGCTGCATGTTGCGGTGAATTTCGATTCCGATATCGAAGTCCCAGCCAACGGTTTCTCGAACTGCTTCGACCATTTCTACGGCTAAGCCGATCATCTTGGTGTAAGTCAGTTCAGCCCAGTTTTTAGGCATGGGCGTGAATTTTAGTGCTGAGAATCCTTGGTCGAGAGCCTTCTTAGCTCCAACTGCACATTCTTCAGGAGTGTTGCCGCCAATTCCCTGCGCGATGCCACGGATTTTCTGGCGAACCTTACCGCCAAGCAAATCCCAGACCGGAGCCTGAAGCCGCTTTCCCTTGATGTCCCAAAGCGCCATGTCGATGGCACTAATCGCACCGCCGATGCTGTTACCTCGGAAAGCCGAGTTGTAGCGCCAGAGATAGCTCCATATGTGTTCGATGTCACCAGCATCCATACCGATTATGGCGTCGGCGAAACCGTGGATGGTTGCTTCAGCAGCTTTCGGGTATGACCAGTAACACGATTCGCCGATGCCTTCGGTTCCGTCTTCAGTCGTGATTTTTACGACCAGATATCGGGCTACGAAGAATGTTTCTATCTTTGCAATTTTCATGTTTTAACTTCAGTTGGAGGCGATGTTGCCTGAAATGGTTGAGCGTCGTCCTTCGAGAGCCTCAGGATGACATTTTCAGATTGATTGGAAAGAGACTAAATATTCCAGTGGGCGTTGATGCTGGCTTCGTACTGTGCTGTTTCTTCGTTCTCGATTTCTTCGACCGTTACGGCCCGTCCGAGTACCGAAGATTCGAGTGCGGCGTTGCAGACAGCGAGGTCTTTTCGACCAACGTATGCATCTACTTCAGGCTTGGTTCCATCGGCGATGCATTGGCCTAGTTCGTAGTACTCGAGAGCCACCAGGAATCGGTCAGCGTCTTCGAACGGAGTGTCGTACGAACCGAGTCGGTCTGAACCGAATAGTCGAGCTGGTAGTTCGTCGAGGTGGAAGTCAGGAACGAGTTCTAGAACATCGTCACCTGAAACTTCGCCAACCCCATCGATAGTGAGTTTTAGCGGATTGCCTCGACGCTGTTTGGCAGGAGCCATCGAACCTTTGCTGCCGTAGATCATTGCGTACTCGGTGGTTTCACCGTGGGCAGCGAACATCGAAGTCCATTGCCCAACTGCACCGCTCTTGAACTTGAGAGTTGAGATGACCATATCTTCAGCATCGGCATCGATTTCATCTGGCACTTCGTTTGCCCAGTGCTCGTAGAAGTTGGCGACACCGATCTTTTCGCCTTTGTATCGCTTCGGTTCCCAGACCTTGGATACTGCGTAGACCTCTTCGATATCGCCCAAGTAGTACATCATTTGGTCGACAGCATGGACTCCCGCATCAACGAAAATTCCACCGATGTTCTTGTAGTGTCGCCACGGCCAAATGATGATGTCGTTGCCGCCACGGGCAGAGCCAAGTAGGAAGCTGTACGGGTCGCCAATAGCACCTGCATCGAGCAGTGCTTTGTTTAGTCGGCACATAGGGTCACGTCGTTCTTGCTCGCCGACGCTGAGCACCTTGCCACTGCGCTTCCAGGCATCGATAACTCGGTTGCAGCCTCGAACGGTGAGTGAAAGCGGCTTTTCGCAAAGTACGTTGTAGCCAAGATCGAACGCCATTTCAGCGACGAGATGATGTGAGCCTGAATCGGTGGTGATATCGACAGCTTCGATATCGGGTCGCATCTTCTTCATGGTTTCCATGGAAGTGAATATTTCAGGGCGACTGCCCAGCATTTCCTCGGTCTTATCGGCGAGGTGAATGGCGTTTTCTTCACGGGTGTCGCAAACAGCGACGAGTTCGACGTTCGCCATGCCGCTTTCGTAAAGGGCGCCCAGCGCTCGAAGGTGTCGACCGCCCATGCCGCCAGCACCGACTATCGCAATTGGAATTCTGACCATTGATTTGGTTCCTTAGTATCTGGTTTCTATCTGTCTTGAACGCTGCCGTCGAAGCCGATTGGGGTGTCGAGGATTTTTGGATTTTCGGGTCCGGAGAGGGCGGCTTCGTTTAGTTCGATGCCGAGTCCTGGGCCTTCTGGAACGATGAGGTAGCCGTCAACGAGTTCAAGCGGAGTGACTAGAAGATCGCTCTTTGGAGGCTCGGATTCACCGGTGTACTCCTGAAGTGCGAAGTTCGGGATGCAGGCGTCGAGTTGAACACATGCTGCTGTACTAACCGGAGAAAGCGGGTTGTGAGGAATGACCTTCACGTGCTTCGCTTCTGCCATCGCAGCGACTTTCTTCGATCCTGAGAGTCCACCACATAGGCAGAGATCGGGTCGGATGTAAGAAGCGGCGTTAGCTTCGAGAAGCTGTTCGTATTCGAAGATAGTCGTGAAACGTTCACCAGTTGCGATCGGAATGTTGCACTGATCGGCGACATCTCCCATTCGGGCTGGGCTGTCTGGAAGCATAGGGTCTTCATAGAAGAACGGGTTGAACTGTTCGAGTCGTCGGCCCAGCCAAATGCTTTCGGCGGGTGCCATCTGTCGATGAATTTCAACACAGATATCTACTTCGCCACCGACTGCCTCTTTCACAGCGCCAACACGGTCGACCGCTTCATCGGCCCATTCGGTGTATGACTTGTGGAGGTAGTAATCGGGCGGGAACGGTGTGAACCGAACGGCAGTGAATCCGTCTTTGACCGCAGCTTGAGCGCTCGCAACGAGGTCGTCTTTGGTTGTGCCGCCAACGTGCATGTAGCAGCGGACTTTATCGCGAGTCTTGCCGCCCATGAGATCGTAAATCGGCACCCCGAGCCGTTTGCCCTTGATGTCCCACAGTGCGATGTCGATGGCACTAAGTGCACCCTGAACCACTGAGCCCATGAAGTGGGACGAGCGATATAGCCACTGGTAGTGGTGTTCGATGTAATCGGGATTCTTGCCCTTGAGGTATTCGGCCATCGTATCGACCATCGTCTTGGTAGGCCGCTGCCAGCCGTGAACTCCGCCTTCACCGATACCGACCGTGCCGTCTTCGCAGTAAATGCGAATCAGCAGCCAGCGGTCCCAAAGCATCGTTTCTACTCGTTCAATCTTGGTTGGTGCTGGCATTTTGAAATGGTTCCGTTTCTGTATGGATGCGGTGTTCGGGCGAGCTTTCGTCGGTAAAAAGCCTTTGTTAGCCGAGAAGGTAGCTCGGAATCGGGGCGGATACAAGATCAAATCGGTTTGTGTTGCGGTCTCAGCGGGGTTATAACCACGGCAGAAACAGAGTGATGACAAACGAGAGAGAAGAATTTTTTGCTTGATCTAGTGATTAAGAACGCAAAAGTAATCGATGGTTCGGGGTCTGGGGCGCTGGTGCTGGACGTCGGAATTGAGGGCGACAAGATCGTTGCGATTGCGCCATCGATAGAAGCTGAATCAGCAGAAACTCTCGACGCGACGGGACTCGTGCTTTCTCCCGGATTCATCGATGTCCACTCGCACGATGATTTCCATGTGCTGATCGAACCCGAAGTTCGTCACAATATTCTTCAGGGAATAACGACTGCGATTGTCGGTAACTGTGGCTTCGGAGCCGCAGGTTCTGAGGCTGGCAAAATCCAGATGAAGGCGATCAACGAGCCTTCTGCTGAGTTGCCTGATTGGGCGGGGTATGCCGGATATCTGGATGAGGTAGACAAGACTTCTCCAGTGTTGAATGTTGCTGCTCTGATAGGTCATCACACCGCACGGCGCGAAGCTATGGGGGGCGTGGAAGATCGTCCGCCAACTGCTGACGAACTCTCCCGAATGCTGGCGAACGTGAGCGAAGGCATGGAGGCTGGTGCGGTTGGAATGTCGACGGGGCTTGTTTACGAGCCGGGTAGGTATGCGTCGACTGAAGAAGTCGTGGCGCTAACAAAGGTCGTCGGAAAGCACGGCGGTCTTTATGTATCGCACATGCGAGATGAGGGTTCAGGGCTTCTCGATTCAGTTCGAGAAACACTTCATATCGGAGAGGCTGCGGGAACGGCGGTCGAGGTATCGCATCACAAATCGGTTGGTAAAGACAACTGGGGCATGGTCGCTCGATCTCTCGAAATGATCGAAGATGCCGTTGCTGACGGTCGTGATGTAACTGCCGATCAGTATCCGTATACCGCTCGAAGCACGATGTTGTTCGCACTTGTGCAGAACGGAACGTTCAACTCGACCCCGGGCGGAGCTATGGGCAAGTCTTCACCAGACGAAGTGCTGTTGTGCTCGGTTCCGGGTCAGAGCGATTTCGAAGGTCGCACACTGCAGAGTTTCGTCGAAGAGTTTGATTTGCCGGGTGAAGAAGCTGCGAACAAGCTGCTTCGCGACTACTCAGGCGATATTTTGGTTGCAGCTTTTGGCATGGACGAAGGCGACGTTCGGATGGTCATGGCGCATTCGTCGACAATGATCGGAACCGATGGGCTAGATCGTGGCTCGAAGCCGCATCCGCGTGCATGGGGCACTTACCCTCGGGTGCTAGGAAAGTACGTTCGAGAAGAGGGTGTGATCTCTCTTGAGAACGCCATCTACAAGATGACTCACATGCCTGCTGAGAAGTTTGGCATAGCCAACCGAGGCTTGGTCAAAAAGGGCTACTACGCTGATCTTGTGTTGTTCGATCCGGATACTGTGATCGACCAAGCCACGTACGAAAATTCTCGCGTGGGACCGAAAGGCATGCCGCATGTGATTGTGAACGGGAAGTTTGCAGTTCGGGATGGCGAGCATGCAGGTTCACGATCAGGTCGTGCCATTCGTCGGGGACAAATTTAGGTAAATCGTTCGAAATTGGGAGTAGACTGCGCCCGAATATCAGCGTCCGCTCAGTGCATGGGACTGGACGGCGCACCAGACCGCTAAGGAAATCACGTGCCAGAAATCATCGAATCGATCACGGTTACGCCGATACCGTCGAGCTATCAAAAAGAGCTCGGCAAAAACGCATACATCGACAACATTGGTACGCAGCGACTTGAATGGGTTGTTCGTGCAAAAAGTTCAAGCGGCGCCGAAGGTATTTCGATTGCGAATCGCCTGATGCGTGATGGCTCGGTCGAGAGCATGCTGGCGCACATTAAAGGCGCACTACTGGGGCGTGAAATCGATGACCTACTAGAGATTTCCAATGGTGTGGTTACCGGGGCAGGACCGGGTATGGATCGCTGGTACCGTCGAAACGGCTGGATGACCATTCTGGCGTTCGATCTTGTTGGCAAGGTTCGCGGAGTTTCGGCAATCGATTTACTCGGTGGAAAAAAGCACGATTCAATTCCTGCTTACGACACCACTCTCTATTTCCAAGATTTCCTGAATCCTGAAAAGGGTGCACAGCAGGTTGGAGACGAAGCTGCCAAAGCTGTTGCTGATGGCTGGCGGGCGCTGAAGCTCAAGATGGGCAGAGGCGGCAAGTGGATGCTGCCAGAAGCCGGAATGCGGCGTGATATTGAAGTAGTTCAGTCGGTTCGTGAATCGGTTGGGCCAGACGTAAAAATCTACGTCGATGCGAACTTTGGCTACGACGGGCGTCTTGATCTTCTGGATGAGTACATCAAGGAAGTCACTCCTCTCGATATCTTCTGGTTCGAAGAGATGATCACCCACGACGTCGACGGCTACAAGGCGATGCGAGAAATGCTGGCAAAGTACGGTTCTTCAGCTTTGCTCACGTGTGGTGAAGTAGACCGAGATCCGATTTCCGAAGTGTTCCAAGATTTGATTGATGATCGACTGATCGATGGCTACCAGCCCGACATCGTAGGTCATGGCTTTTTGGGTTGGATGGATATTGAACGTCAGCTAAAGGGCACTGGTGTTCGAACGATTCCGCACAACTTTGGCAACGGCTGCTTTGGGAGCTACGCCAGCATCGTTTGGGGAGCGGCTTCAGAGACTTATGTTTCGCTTGAAGATGAACGCAATCTTGCGCACTATCTGACTCCACTGCCTGAGTTCACGAATGGGGCGTACGCACTGCCGACCGGACCGGGATTGGGTGTTGATATCGATGAGGCCGGCTACGCTCCGCATGCCAAGCATGAGAACAGGATGGAGGCGTAGTTATGACCACTTCAACTCTAGACAGTCACGTCATAAATAAAATTACGATTACGCCGATTGAAACCTACTTTGGCGCTCCCGGCAAAGGACGCATAGTTGGTCGTAACGCCAAGATGGAGAATTATGGTCACAACCAGCGAGAGTGGTTGCTGCAGGTATTCACCGATTCGGGATTGGTGGGTTTGAGCAATGCTCGACCTGCCATGAACCGTGGCGGAATTCTCGGTATATACAACGATTTTCAAGATCTGATCGGCAAGAAACTTTCAGATTTCTTCAGCGTTTCGGGGGGACGAGTAACGAACGTAAGTCCTCGATGGTCTGATTTGTTCGACCGTTACGGATTTCTGGATGTAGCACTCTTCGACCTGATCGGACGGGCGCTTGGAACACCTTCGTACAGTCTTCTTGGCGACAAGGTTCGAGACAAGGTCGAAGGCTACGATTCGAGTCTTTACTTCCAAGACCTCGTGAACCCTGCCGAAGGTGCGAACGCCGTGGCTATCGAAGCCGCTGAGGCTGTCGAAAAGGGCTGGCGGGCGATGAAGCTCAAGCTGGGTCGACCCGGCAAGTGGTTCGAGCCAAACGCCGGAACTCGACGTGATATCGAAGTTGTCGAATCAGTACGGGCGACTGTTGG
>Ga0233449_1003701_pt1 | contig 10991 bp, 7 predicted proteins | sample SI_124_October20_FD_183012 | JGI IMG/M metagenome (GOLD analysis project Ga0233449, IMG submission 183012) | Seawater microbial communities from Saanich Inlet, British Columbia, Canada - SI_124_October2016_200_MG | ecosystem: Environmental > Aquatic > Marine > Inlet | place: Canada: British... | reverse complement strand
CACACCTAATGCTGGTGCTGAAAGCGCTACCAGACCCATTGAAACTGCTAGAATAATTGCATAAAATGAGTCACCAGTTACATTGAGTCCAAACCATGAACTGCCACCACCAGTCGCTTGATTGAATAAATTGGCCATTAATGCAGGGACTACAACGGTCATTACTGTCAATGCATATGCTTGGTTGGCCCAATCATACCAATACCAGCCTTTTAGCGCTGTTTTATCTTCATCGCTCATCGCATCTATCAATTCTTTTGCACTCGTCCCAGTTGAACTATTTGCTTTTGATTCGCCTGTTGCCATATCCGCCATATAGCCAAATTATTGAGAACGCTTATCAATTAACTGCCGGCCAACGACATAAATAACCCTTAATTGTGATATTCACTATTGGCGAGCCTCAACAATAAAATGATTAATCAGTGTAGCCAATATTGGGCAGACACAAGTCAACTGGAATGATAATTATGAATCAGTTGCCCAACTTTGATGGAATAAAGTTTTCAGGGAAATTGAGGCCATCACAGAATGCTGCTTCTTCGATTATTATTCCACAATTAGAGCAGGGTAGTAAGCGGCTGCATATCGTTGCACCACCTGGCTCTGGAAAAACGGTATTAGGTTTGTATGTCTGGGCAGATTTGGTCAAAAAACCAGCACTGGTTCTCTCACCAAACTCTGCAATACAAGCGCAATGGGCTGCTAGAACTTCTCTTTTTGACCTAAATGGCAAGGATGAATATATCAGTACAGATCCAAAAAATCCAGGATTGCTAACATCTCTAACCTACCAATCAATAACAATGCCAAGCAAAGGTGGAGAAAATATTGATGCGGAGGCTCTAGATATTTGGGCTCAAAAATTAATCGATGCAGGTGAAGCTGATGATTTTGAAAGTGCTGAAGCATGGCAAAAAGATTTACAGGTGCGAAATCCCGAATTCTATTCCACTCGACTATCAACCTATAGAAAGACTGCTAGAAACTATATTGCAAGTGAAGAAGGAGCAATTTCAACTCTGCATAAGAACTCAATGGAGAATATTGAAAGATTGAAAGAAGTTGGTATTGGATTGATTATTCTAGATGAGTGTCATCACTTGATGCATCATTGGGGAAGAATCCTCAGTGAGATTAGAGAATTATTTGATGACCCAATTGTTTTGGGATTAACTGCAACACCACCAGATGTAGATTCATTCAAGGAAGCAGATGCAAGACGCTATGAGGAATTCTTTGGACCTGTGGATTATGAAGTTCCTGTACCTGCATTAGTAAGAGATTCAAACCTTGCCCCATATCAAGACCTTTGTTACTTTGTTAGACCTGCAATGAAGGAATTAACATATATTTCAGGCGTAGATGGTGAATTCAATGAACTTCTTGAGGAATTGAGATTTGACAATGGAGGATTGAATCGAGTCAAACCTCTTGACCGCTGGGTATGGCAAGCTCTTGATGAGAGAACTGCGCCTGGGGGAAAGGCGTTAGATTGGAATAAATTCCACTCTACATACGAGAAATTTGCCAATAATGCAAGGCGATTTTTACAAATTAATAATATTGAATTACCACCAGGTGTTCCTGCTATTGCAATTGATTCAAGAAACCAATCGTGGACAAGAATTAGCATGTTACGAACAATATTGGATAGATATGTTCGGCATGGATTAAGACGCTCTGAAAATCCTGAAGATCACGCTTTAGCCGAATCAATTGTTTCACGATTGAGACTATTAGGTATTCAAATTACTGAAACAGGTTCACGCCCTTGCGCATCCCCTGTAGGAAGAGTAATGGCATATTCTGCATCGAAAATTGAAGCATTGAACAATATTATTGATTGTGAAATTGAAACATTGGGTGATGGAATAAGAGCAGTCATTGTCACCGATTTTGAGAAAACTTCTGCAACTGCATTGGTTGAAGGAGTATTAGATGAAGAGGCTGGAGGGGCAATTGCAGTCTTCCGAAGTTTGGTAAATAATGAAAAAACTGATACTTTAGACCCGATATTGATGACTGGAAGTACTGTATTGGTAGATGATGACCTGTTTGAAAAGTTCATCTCAAACGCTAGAAAATGGGTGGAAGAAAGAGATTTGGAAATAATATTTGAAGACCACTATCATGGACAATATCATGAGATTCATGGTAAGGGGAAGAATTGGATTCCAAGATATTATTCATTGATGATCACTGAATTTTTCCAACAAGGAATCACCAAATGTTTGGTTGGAACAAGAGGATTGCTGGGTGAAGGTTGGGATGCTTCGAGAATTAATGTTCTAGTGGACTTAACAACGGTTACAACAAGTATGAGTATCAACCAATTACGAGGGCGCTCAATAAGATTAGATTCACTTTGGAAAGAGAAAGTTGCAAATAATTGGGATGTCGTTTGCCTTGCTGAAGAATTTACCAAAGGTTTCGATGATTATGAGAGATTCAAAGAAAAGCACAAGCAATTGTATGGAGTTTGTGATGATGGAACCATTGAGAAAGGAGTTGGACACGTCCATGCAGCATTCAATGATGTTCGCCCTGAAGGAATAAATGAAGGAATGGAATTATTCAATGAGGACATGTTAAACCGAGCGGTCAATCGCCAAAAGTGCCGCCAATTATGGGGTATTGGACAACCCTTCAATGCTAAATCAAGTTCTGCTGTTGAATTAAAAATGGGTGGAGGATTAAGTGGTGGATTCAAATTTGGAATAAATAAAAAACAATGGACTGATGAATCATTGGTCCTAGAAATTTCAAAGGCAATCGTGGATACATTAAGAGATTTGAGAGAAATTAATCGTGACACTAGGCCATCTGGAGGAGGGCGTGGCGGTGGGTGGTTACGTTTCCATTTAGAGCATGCAAATGAAGTAGAGACTGAAAAATTTACCAAGGCACTTGAGGAAATATTGGGTCCTTTAGACAAACCGCGTTATGTTATCAGTAGGCCTGCAATGCACATGAGAGATACATGGTTATCAAAATTGATGCCTGAGGTAATTGCCAAATTTTTGCGACGCCAAGAGAGAAGTATTCAGATGTATCACACAATCCCATCGCTTTTTGCAAATACCAAGGAGAGGGCACAAATATTCCAAACACATTGGAATTATTATATCGGTGAAAGTGAAATTACTTACGCTAGGAGTAATAGTGGAAAACTATTCTTAGAAGAGATTAGAAAAAATCAACTAGGACCGCAAATTACAATGCATAGAAAGCAAGTATTCCTTTGAAGAATATCAATGGTCTCGGATGATCTTGAATCTATCAAGTGCTTCCATCCACATGATTTCCTTACCAGCTTCAATGTTCAATTCTTCTTCCATTGGTAAAATCATCATTGAGTGGTCACGCAAATTCATTGCGTGTACTTCTTCACCTTCGATGTGAGTAATAACTGCAGTTCCCTTTTCAATCATAGGAACATGAATCTTATCTGTTACAGTTCCAACGTGGGAAATTTTCTTTGCAGAAAAAAGATTAGCTAATTCAAGGCGTGCCTTAGCAGAACCGTGCTTTCCTGGTTTTGATGTTGAGATACTCAAAATTTTGTATGCTTCATCGTCAACAACGCAAAAGCGTCCAACTTTTAGTGTGCGAATTTCAACTCTGTCGGTGCCTGGCATAGAACTCCCTCTAATCTCCTGTTTTGCTACTCGCTTATTACCCTTCACTAATAATACTACGAAAATTACAGTTCACGTACATCAAAACGCATACCTGATTGCTCCATTGAGTGTCCGGTAATTAGTGGACCTAACTGCCCAGCGACTAGTTTTGGATTTACCAATTGTCCATCTTTATGCAATTCAACAAAGGTTTCGTAATCTGGAAAATCATCTTCATTTGATGAGCGAATGGTTTTCTGCATATCCGTATCAACAATTCCCGGAGCGATGCTGATTGCACTAATATTATTCTCAGCACCTTCTTCCGCCATGCATTTTGCCCACATATCAAGACCTGCTTTAGCCACACAATATGCAGACCAGCCAGAAATTGCTCTTAGAGAAGCACCCGAAGATATTGTTGTTATTCTTGTTTGTTTTTCCCCACCAAGTACAGGCATTAATCGGTTAGTTAGGTCTTGAACTCCTACCAAATTAATTTGAATATTTCTCGCCCAATTAGCCCTATCTACTTCTGCGATAGATTTGATTGGAGAAATAATTCCTGCATTATGAATAATGCCGGCAATCCATCCAGTTTTTGCCTTTATTTGTTCAGCAGCAGCAGCGATGTCGGCTCTATCGGCTAAATCACAAGTAATCGTAATCGAGTCGGCTTGAATATCTGCAAATTCAGCACCTGCAAGTCCGAGTGAAACCGCATCTCTTGATATTGCAATAATCGGATGCCCACATTCGGCCAAATTTCTGGCAATCGCACGACCTAAGCCCCGACTTGCTCCAGTTACTACATACGGCGCCTTCAGCATAAGTGGTAAGTATTGAAGGCGACTCTTTGTATTATTGATTGCCAAGGGGAATGCCAATACAACCGAATGTTTTTGTGTTCACAGATGACCAATTATCAATTGACAAACCAAAGTTGAAGATGCATATGTATAGTCAGGTTCAACATCATGATATTGGTAATCATCACTAATTCTACAAACAGTACGGGCATATGTTGATGGGTTTGTAGCATGAATATGATTGGCGATTTCACGAGCATACATGTTCAAACTGTTAATGCGTACACTATTGCCTATACTGCTTTCAAACCACGCTGATTCGACATGAATCTTGCAACTGTAATGAAAATCAATTGCGAGTTCTAAACACAGAATAGAGCCATTTGCACGTGTTCGATTAATGTCTTCGTCTAGTTGGAAAAGAATACTGTCTGCATTTATTGTGCTGTCTTGAGGCAATGGTATTTCGCAATGATAGGAGGTTGAATGATTGAATGTTGAACGAACTGTTGGCTCAATAAGGATACGATCGAACCAGCATACGGCATCATCAAGATTTGACAAGTCTGGATTTCCAATAAGTTGATTCATCATTTCGTCCAGCTGTCTATCAAAATTTGACCAACTTAGTTCAGATGTTGAATATTCAGTTTCATTCTCATGCAGTGTCCCACTACATCTGTACCGTTGAAGACTATTCTTAACAGCAAAATCACATTCTACATCGTAGCCATAACGTGAAATTTGACGTATCTCATTTTCGACAAAAGTCGAATCTATGAAATCCAGATCTCCATCAGCCAAAAATTCTGCTGAAGGTGCGGTATAGGTGTTTAACGATAGTAACATTTCATCGATGTGGGCCTGATACCCGACCTCAAAGGAATTGTCTACTGATAATTCCTCTACAATGACATCAAAACAATCTATATCATTCAGATTTACACATTCAAATAGAGATCTGAGTATTTGATTATGCTCATAGTACATATAATCAAACAATGCACTACTGTAACGATAAAATTTGGAACCAGAATTGTAGGATGATTCGAAAACTTGGTTTGATGATAATCTATTTGTCCCATCATTATCGATTCTATTCATTACGCTCAAACGAGGTGCAATACCATCTCGTTCGGTACTCCCTGCTAAAAATTCAGCTAATCCTTCGTTGAACCACGTCAACCTGTTATCATCGTAAAATTCATTCACACCCCACATATCAAAGACGAGATGACGCCCCACAAGATAGTGTACGTATTCGTGACGAACAAGTTCTTCAAGTGTGTATATGCTTTCAGATGGTGTCCTCTGATAAGTGAAAAACTTCCCCCACTGTTCAATGTATATGCCACCGTTGTTTGAACTCAAACCGTAGATTATTGGCTGATATTGTTTATATTCTGCTCTTGAACCGTAGATTATCATGGTGATGTTGTGGTTCGGATCTTCGTCAACTGGTAGTGATGATTCGCTAATTCGGAAGAATTGCGCCCCCACCTCTTTCACAGCATAATATAATGGAATAATATCCTCATATGTTAGAGATGTTTTGACAATGATTTTTCCATCATCAAATGTGAATGTGTTTGGAAATAATTGGGATTCAAGTTCAGGAATTAGTTCATCCATTGTAAATTCTTGAACAGGATTAACACAATCATTGGAATAATAATTATAATAGATATCGTGAGTATTCACAGCCCATAAGAATGGCATGGTATATTCAGTTGCCGAATAATGATGGTTTTCTGCATTGATGACATATTCACAACCGACGTCATATAATACAGGAGCATTGGTAAATGCAAGTCTAGCAAATGCCCAAATGGCCCAATTTACCACCCACTCTTCATCTCCGAGGATTAGAGTTCCATCGGCATCAATGCTCAATTCACCCATCCGTTCCAATAATTCTAATAATTCCCCATGAGCGTTAAAGGCGGGTTTGTCAGTACTTCTTTTGATACTGAATAGTGTAGAGTATACTGTTGATGAAGTCCAATAAATATCAAGGGAATTATCATCTGTCAACGTATTTAGGATGATTATAAAAGTGGGTATTAGTATATCTGCGAAATTCGCAGTATCTGCTAGAATAATCATTTGTCTCAGATTTTTCCTTGCTTCATCTCCAGCGTCCATTATGTGTCCAGAATCTTTCAACGCGTCAACAGCATTGTATGCTGCATCAAATGTTGCTTGATCTAAATCACCAATGTTTCCATAAAAATCATAATAGTAAGCAATTCGTATGAAAAACAACATTTGATGCATACCTTGGGTATTATCTCCCGCATATGTGCTAGCCATCGCCTCAATACTATTCGCAATCCACTGGACATTTGAATCAGTTAGAGCCAATGCAATATTAGAGTTAAATGTCCAAAAATAATACAGACAAGCATCAGTTTCTCCGATAAGATATGTTTGTAAATCAGCATTAGTAAGTCCAATGAGGTCCTCTGATGTGCATAGACTTCTTCCCCCTGTACCCGAACTAAATTCGGATAAAACTCCCTCATGGGAAGGCATGGTGCTGGCAAAGGTGTTATTTTCTCGTGAATTATGAGGTTCGTGACCTTCATCGTAGGAGGGGAATAATTCCGTCGGCTGCATTGGACCATCTCCAAAACCACCCTCTGGCACAACAACATTACAATCACTATTATTTTTGATACCCCCTGAACAGGCAGCAAATACAATATTACGTTCTTCGGTTTTTTCAGTTCCGATAGGTTCTTCAATCTCTGAATTACCTAAGCAACCAGCAAATGTTGTTGATAACATTAGGGCGACTAAAATAAAGGAAGTCATTCGTTGCATATATGTTCTAAGTAGTCTCACTAAATATACATTATTATTGATAAAAAAAAGAGCAACTTGCAGTACCGAGGCTACCCCGCTGACTAAAACAATTGATCAATATTAGTAGAATCTTTAGCCAGTTTTACGACCTAACTTACTTTCTTCAACCATTTGAATAAGAAGTGGAGCAGGTACGTATTTGTTATCATCCATACCTTCGCGTAGGACATTAATAATGTTGAGAAGATTGTCCAATCCAAAGTAGACGTCATTATTAGAGACGCTCTTTTGTATTATTATTGGAAATTCCAAGGACACACCATGGCCACTGACCGGCTCAACCTTTAATTGCTCAATTGAAATGTTCATTTTATGGAACTAGTTGCTCGCAGCAAATTCCTAATTGGAGCCGGCCTAGTCGCTTTACTACTCAACCTAACTTTACTACCAATTGTCTTCACTGGAGCTGTTGCAGGGGCCATTGATGACAAGTTTGCGACCTTTCCCCTAGATACAATCTGTGGTCAAGACGGGAATTGTGATTCGGTTGAGACCGGTTGGGCCACTTCAACTTCAACCCGTGACTATTATGCATGGGATTTGACCAATGCAGATAATGTATTAGAGAATCAAGTACCTCCTAAATATGAGAGAAAAGGCCCTTTTACCTATCAGATTACATCACACAAAACATTGCTTGAACATGATGCTGAGAAAGGTGAACTAACCTATAATGTGATCAATTCCTTTCAATGCTCGTCCGATAGTTTGTATTCATGCGATCAACAATTAACCCAATTGAATATACAATTTAGACCTCAAATCATTGGGGCGACTGGTAGCGCTTTCAATGGAATCATGGATTTAACCAAGATTGGTTTTGCCAGCGGGATGATGAATCAGGACCTCAATACCACTCAAGCAGGGATTGCAACCGCCAACCACATCACCTCGATGGCCAACACTATTGGCGGTGCAGGTTTTGGCTCATACGGTTATTCTGCATTAGGCGCTGCTGAAGCAGCGGGCGAAGTAAGTGTCATCTTACCTAATACTCTTGACGGGAATTTACTTCCCGTTGCCAATTTTGTTGCAGGTATTGATTCAGCATTATATTCATCCCAACATCCATTGGATAATCTATTCAATGTATCATTAGTCACAGATTTAGGTCCTGTTGCCTTCATGAGTATGGGAGAACCTGAAACTTTGCTATCAACTATAGAAGCAGACCCTGACAACTCTATTGCCCTAGAGCGTGCTACTGCATATGGCTATCTTGCTACTGAAATGATCGATACCAACGATGATGGAGAAGAGGATACTCTAGTCCCCGATTATGCTCAAACACTGATACGTGATTGGTCTCTCTATATTGCAATTGGATTAGAATTTCAATCCAATGGAGGAGGTTCACCCTTTACCGATAGTGAAGATATTGCAAATCGCTTAAACAACTTACTAGATGTTGATTTTTCAAATGTTGATTGTCTTAATTTGATGATGAATGGAAATGATGGTGGTACTCCACTTGGATTACTAGCCAAGAACTCAGCAGGAACCGGCTTTGGCTTGAGCGCTTTCCTGAAAATGAATTCTACAATAGCGATGTCTACCTTTGGACTAAGCAGTAACCAGTATGATGCGATAGCGGCTTGGTCTCAAGGTTGGGCGACCTCAGCAACCTCGTTACAAATGGCGCTTCTTGGCGGAAGTGGAAAGTTGAATGCCGTTCAATTTGTCAATACTTCTTTTGGTGATGAAGACCCAATTTTTGGAGGATATCTGACATATAGCATGAATCAAGGTGGAGATTGGGCCAGTGGCAACTCCCTATCTGCAATCTCTTTAACCCCTGAGCAATCGGCAAATATCCTATATGGTCCACTTGGATTAACAACTTCTTCAGGAGCTCTTCTATTCCTCTATGGAGAATTATCGGGTAAAGTTGCACCTGGATATTTAGCAGACACCCAGACTGAAAACGATGTATGGGGTGTCGATATTATCGCTTCTGCATATGATATAGATACAAATTCTGCAGCGGCATTACAGTCATTGGTTATGGACTCAATTTTTGGAGAATTTGTTGAACAATTTCTGGTTAGCAGTTTTGCAACAACTCCATACCTAACTCAATCTATCAATAGTTGGCTATTGGGCTGGCACGACCCTGTAAACGCCTATTTAGCCTCGGGTAATTCATCGGACTTGAGCGTTGGATGGGCATCTTTGGAATCGAATAAGACATACTTCGGCTCTAATGGTGTTGCCAATGGTGATGGTACAAATTACACAATTTGTAGTGGTGAGAAATCGTCCTGTGATAAAGGTGAGTTGATAAAACAAGATTCCTCACAGCAACTATCATGGAGAAATGATAGAATGTCGGAGGCCACTTTAGGATTAATAACCCCTGAAGAAATAGCCGGAACAACTGGTGGATTTATCACTGGAGATGGAGATAAAGTTGATGTTTCAGGATATGCAATAGCAGATATTACCTGCACTGGTGAGGATGTTTTGAAGGGGATTCCAGTCAAGGTTTGTTCTACCTCTGTCAGTGCCACTGAGCGCTCAATACAGGCCAATTTATTGAGGACTTTTACACTTCTTGATGTGATGCCTAGTGCCCTACCAATCTACTTGGGAAGCGATATTGAGATAATGTCAGAACAACTTTCTGGTTTGATAATCGCTGGAGAATCGACAACTACATTCTATTTGGATAGCCGTCAAGGAAATCAAATGCAAAGCCAACCGAATTTCAATGATTTAGTTCCTGTATTCGAGATTAGATCCTCCTCGGTAATAGGTGATGAAGATGCTGACAAGATGGAAAGTGCAATTATTCAAAATCAGAACTATTTGACCTACTGGATGAACTTTGATACATTACTAGATTTCATTCCATTTATGATGTGGTTGCTAGCGATTGGCTTTATCTATGCATCTATTGCTGGAATAATAAAAGGTCAACCGGAGCAAGAAAAAGAAAAAGGAATAACCGACCTTACTCAACAAGAGAAGAAGCCTACTATTGGCTTGCTACAGAGAATAAATCAACAATAAATTAGTGAAAGTAAATTAATCTCTCAATATTCGTAGAAACCTTGTCCATTTTTGCGGCCTAGTTTGCCTTCTTCAACCATTTGAATAAGAAGTGGAGCAGGTGCGTATTTATCATCGCCCATACCTTGGTGTAAGACATTCATTATGTGAAGAAGCGTATCCAATCCAATAAGGTCTGAAAGTGCTAATGGACCAATCGGATGGTTCATTCCAAGTTTCATAATTCCATCAATGGCTTCTGATTGAAATAGATTAAGGACACAACATGGAGTATTCAATAATTTCCATTTATTCAAAATTGGTTAAGTTCGGTTAGAATTATCTCAATGGCCATGTTCCATTAATCCCATTGCATCCATTCCAAATATGGCACTTCCAAGTATTGCAGCACCTAGCAACACGTATAACATTGCTTTTCTTCCAGTTTCAGGATTATGGATGTCCGGTAAAGTGTCTACTGTAGCGATATAAAGGAAAGTACCCGCAGATAGTAGCATTGCCAGACCGATTATGTGAGTTTCTAAATCTTGCAAGGCATAGAATGCAATCATCATCATTATTGGTGTTGAGAGTGAAAAGATTACAATATCGCGTATTGAATCATTGCGTTCAGTTCTTTCATGCATTGAAAAGATTCCAAGGCTAAATGCTGCAGGTCCTTTGTGAATCAGTACCGCCA